>Ga0208587_1000773_pt1 | contig 17598 bp, 9 predicted proteins | sample NGESurdeep092012_7_FD_184472 | JGI IMG/M metagenome (GOLD analysis project Ga0208587, IMG submission 184472) | Arctic peat soil microbial communities from Barrow, Alaska - NGEE Surface sample 210 deep-092012 (SPAdes) | ecosystem: Environmental > Terrestrial > Soil > Wetlands > Peat ...
AGTTACGGATTGATTCTCGCGCTCGGCTATGCCTTCGAGCGCGCGGAGCCGCAGCAGATCACGTAACGGCGAAGAGCGAGGAGCGACGCGTGAGGGGCGATCCGGCCTCTAACCCTGCCGGAACGCAGTTCAGGGCATCAACGCCTGTCCCGGTCCGCCCGGGTTTCCGCGATGGCAGGTGATGCAGCTGATCCTCGGGGGGTTCTGACCGGGGCGAACCGGCAGCTTGTTGAGCTGTTCGTTGTTGATCGCCTCCACCATACCCGCCATCATGCGCGCGGTCTTCTTGCGGTTCAGGCTGTCGCTCGCCCACTGGTTGGCGACATGGCAGTCGGTGCAGTTGCGGTTGAGCGCGCGGCCCCAGGTGGAATCCATGAGGACGACGAACCGTCCCGCCGGCATGTCCTTGAGGACCTGCACGTTCTTGAACACCGCGCCGGCCGGCCTGTTCGCGGGCGCCGTCGCCGGAGCCGCCGCTGGAGCGGCTGTGGGTCCCGTGCCCGTGGCGGGCGCCGGAGCCGATGCCGGCTTCGGCTGCGAGCACGATGCAGCCGCGATCAACAGCAGCGGAAGAGCGGTGAAGCGAAAGTTGGAGCGCATTAAATAAAACTTCGTCGGGGAAGCCCATTCTCAGGTCACCAACTTGCGCCCCCTCTGCCGCTATTTCAAGTCGCGCCCGATGAACGCTTCGATCGCCGCCTTGGCCGTGCGCGCAGTGAAGCGCGCGTTGATGAGAAGAATTCGCTGAGAGTCGAGCGCTGTCTGCGACGTGAGCAGGTCGAGATATGAGGACGCGCCGAGCGCGTAGCGCGACTGCTGTGCCGAAAGATCCTCCTGAGCCGCGGCGATCTGCAGCGTCTGCAGCTCGACCGTTTGCGCGGCCGTGCGGAACTGATCGATCAACTGGGCGAGCTGGGCCGTCGCATTGAATCGCGCGTCACGAAGTACGGCCTCAGCATTGTCCGCGGCGACCGTGGCCTGCATGCTGCTCAATTCACGGCTGAAGTTGTTGAAGATGGTGTAGCCCACGGAGAACGTGTACTGCGTCTGAGTCGACGCCGCCGGACCGCCACCCCAGTTGAACGTGGGAGAAGTGAACCCACTCGCGTTGTAGATGTAGCTGGCGCGCACCTGCGGGATGTACTGGGATGTGAGCGTCGAGCGGCGCCCTTGCTTGGCCGCATCCAAAGCCGCGACCGCCTGCCTGACGCTCGGGCCGTCTTCGGCCATGCGCGCAAGCGAGGCGTCGTCCACGTCCAGGCGGGGAACGTCGCTGGTATCGGATGCGACCGTAGTCACTGGAAGATTCGATGCCACGAGACGAGTTAGCGCCGCGTTCGCGTCACGCAGCTGCGCACGCGCATTGAGCAACGAGAGTTGCGCGCTGCCGACCTGGATCGCCGCCTTCAGCGAATCAGTTCGAACGACCTGACCCACCTTCACTTTCGCCGCCGACGCATTCAGCGCGACCTGCGCCTGCTCGAGCGCGCTCGCACCGGCAGCTTCCAGCTCGCGCGCCTGCAGTATGGCGAAGTATTGCTGCTTCACGGTAGCCGCCACGCCATAGCGCTGAAGCGTTTCGTTCTCCTCGTTCGCCCGCTGACTTGCCAACGCCTGCCGATATCCGAAGTACCGCTGACCTCCATCGAACAGCACCATGCTGGCGCTGTATCCCTTTCCGTAGTTCCAAGGATCGCCCTTGTATGGGAGCAACTGACCCTGTTGATAGATGCCACCGGAAAAATTCGAGGCACCGTAATTGACGCTGAGGTTCGGCAAGTACTGACCGAGAGCGTTCAACTCGGTGAGCTTGCCGGTGCGAAGCGCATTTCGAGCGCTTACCGTCAGCGGCGAATTCATCTGCGCGAGCCGCACCGCCTCGTCGAGAGTAATCGGACGCGCGCCGTCGCCGCCCTGCTGCGCTGCCAGAAGCGCGGGCGCGGCCAGCAGGGCAAGAACGGCCATGCGATTTCGGAACAGTCTCATGCTGCTTCTCCTTTCTCGATGCGATGAAGGACCGCTCTGCTGAATGGCAACTTGTGTGCCGCGAACGACTTGGCCCAACTCCATCCCCTGCACAGGGTTGCGTTCGATCCGCCGATGCGCTTACGGGACCGGGCGTTCGAATTCGGGAATCGGCGGCCCGAAAGCGAACATGTCAACACGGGCACGACTCGCGGCAACACACCGGCCCGCATAGGTTGACCGTTCACCGCGCTTTGCCAAGGAGTCCATCTCGTGAGACGCTTCCAGGCCGTCCTGCTCGCCGCACTCGCTCTCGCCGCCACCAACGCGCCGGCGCAGCCGGTGCCCGCCATCCGGTTCGACGCGAGCATCGACTTCCTCAAGCTCCCCGCGAACCTGTACCTCGGTGAAGTCGCGGGAGTGGCGGTGAACTCGAAAGGACACGTGTTCGTGTACAGCCGCACGGGCGAACGCTCGACGGTCCACGGGGCCACCGCCGCGCAGCTGTTCGAGTTCCGACCTGACGGCGCGTTCATTCGCGAGATCGGGAAGGACCTGTACGGATTCGCCTTCGCCCACACCGTTCGCATCGACCGCGAGGACAACATCTGGGTGACGGACGAAGGCACGAACATGATCATCAAGTTCAATCCTGCCGGACGCGTGACCATGGTGCTCGGGCGGCGCGAGGAAGCCGCGGAACCCGCCGCTCCACGCCCGGCGAATGCGCCAACGCCCGCTCCGGGATGGGGGTCGTTCAACCGCCCGACCGACGTCGCGTGGGACCCGCAGGGGAACGTCTTCATCAGCGATGGATACGCCAACTCGCGCGTCGTGAAGGTGGACAAGAACGGCCGATGGGTGAAGACGTGGGGCGAACGCGGATCGGGACAGGGCCAACTGAACACGCCGCACTCGATTGCCGCCGACGCGAAGGGCAACATCTACGTCGCCGACCGCGGCAACCGCCGCATTCAGGTATTTGACAGCGACGGAGGGTTCCTCCGTCAGTTCACTATCGATGTTCCGTTCGCCGGAGAGCCGAACATCATGCTCGGATCCATGCCTGCTGCTGCGGGTACCGCAGGTGGTGGGGCGACCATGGCCTCCGGCGCTCCTTGGGCCATTTGCATCAATCCGGGCACCAACCAGTTCCTCTACGTCGCCGACGCTGTGCCCGGGCGGATTTACAAGGTCACGCTCGACGGAAAGGTGCTCGGGACCATCGGCGAAGCCGGCAAGCAATTGAAGCAATTCGGCTGGATTCACGAGATTTCGTGCCCGTCGGAGAACTCCCTGTACGTGGCCGAGCTGCTCAACTGGCGGATGCAGAAGCTGACCCTGCATCCGTAACCGCCCGAAAGGTGGCTGATGGTGGTCGCAAGCGACTTCGGGCCCTGGTGCGTAGAGCTAATTCGCGATGCTGCGGCCCCGAAGGAATTCAACAGCACCGCCCAACTTTCGAGCGACCATTCAAGATGATAAGTCCTCCACTCTCCGGACACGGCAGCTTCAAGCTCGTCGCGGCTCTCGGAGCGATCCTCGCTGCAGGTGCGTGTTCAAAGGCGCCTGCGAAACCGGCACGACCCGCCATTTCCGTGGCGGTCGTTCCCGTAAAGAAGATGACGCTGCCCTACACCCTTGAGGCGAACGGCATCGTCACGCCGATTCAGACGGCCGCGGTCGCCTCGCAGGTCGACGGCATCATCCTCGATGTTCCCTTCGCCGAGGGATCGGAGGTGACAAAGGGACAGGTGCTCTTCAAGATCGAACCGCACCAGTACCAGGCGGCGTACGACATGGCGCTGGCGCAGCTCGCCCGCGACCGCGCCACGGCGGAGAACGCGAAGAGGGACTACGCACGCTTCGAAACGTTGCGCAAGGAGAACGTCGTGTCGTCGGCGGACGCGGAGCTCAAGGCCGCTACCGCTGGGTCGACCCAGGCCACGGTCGAGGCCGATCTCGCCGCCGTTTCCAACGCGAAGTTCAACCTCGACAACACCACGGTGCGTGCGCCCATTTCGGGCCGAACCGGCAGCCTGCTGGTGCGCACCGGGAACCTCGTGCGTGCGGGTGCATCGACACCGCTCGTCGTGATCAACCAGGTGCGGCCGATCTACGTTCGATTCGCCGTTCCGGGATCGCTGCTGCCGCTCGTCCTGCAATACGGCGCCAAGGGCGGCTTGCCCGTGACGGCAACGGCCAGCGCCGCGTCGTCGCCCACAACGCCCAAGGACACATCGAGCTCCTCGATGGACGCCGGACAGAAGTCGAGTCTCCAGACGGTGAAGGTCGATCCGGCCGCGAGCAATCCGGACGGACACGGCACACAGACGTTCATCGATAACGCGGTGGACACGACGACCGGCACGGTGCAGCTCAGGGCGAAGTTCGCGAACGCGGGCGGCACGCTCTGGGCGGGACAATTCATGGCTGTCTCGATGCGACTGTTCGACGAGGAGGGCGCGCTCGTCGTCCCGTCGCAGTGCGTCGTCACGGGACAGCGCGGCACCTACGTATACGTAGTCGATTCGGCGAGCACCGCGTCGCTGCGCATGGTGAATGTCGAGCGTACGGCGAACGGCCTCTCGGTGATTTCGTCGGGCCTGAGCGAGGGGGAACGGGTCGTTTCGGATGGTCAGTCGCGCCTGACGCCGGGCGCGCCCGTTGATCTCCGGAGCGCGATGGATTCAGCCGGCGCGACGGGTCGCGGTGGCCGCGGCGGTGGTCGTGGCGGAAGGGGACGCGGCAAGGCACCGACGCCTTGATGCGGGGATGAGCGGGACATGAACCTCACCGGACTCTTCATCAGGCGCCCGGTCATGACGATGCTCGTCATGATCGGGATTCTGGTGTTCGGGATCATCGGCTACCGGCAGCTGCCGGTGAGCGACCTCCCGACGGTCGATTATCCGACGATCAGCGTGAGCGCGAATCTTCCAGGCGCCAGCCCGGAGACGATGGCCGCCACCGTCGCGACACCGCTCGAGAAGTCATTCTCGGCCATCGCCGGCATCGACGAGATCACGTCCAACAGCAGTCTCGGATCGACGAACATTACGCTGACGTTCGCACTCGACCGAGGCATCGAGTCGGCGGCGCAGGACGTCAACGCGGCGATCTCCAAGACGCTCGCATTCCTCCCGCCGAATATCCTCCCGCCGAATTATCACAAGCAGAATCCGGCGGCATCGCCGATCCTGAACATCACGCTGACGTCGAGCGTGCTGTCGATGCAGCAGATCGATGAGTTTGCCGAGACGACCATCGGCCAGCAGCTCTCGATGGTGGAGGGCGTGGCGCAGGTGAACGTGATGGGCGCGAGCAAATACGCGGTGCGCGTGCAGCTCGATCCGGCCAAGCTCGCGAGCCTGGGGATCGGCGTCTCGCAGGTCGCCGCGGCGATCAGGAACAACAACGTCCTGCTCCCGACGGGCGTGCTCTACGGCAAGGACCGGACGCTCACGATTCAGGCCACGGGACAGCTGTCGAATGCCGCCGAGTTTAAGCGGCTGATCGTTTCCTGGAAGAACGGCGCGCCCGTAAGGCTGGGCGACCTCGGCAACGTGCTGGACGACGTGCAGAACAACAAGGGAGGCGCCTGGTTCGGCAACGACCGGACCGTCTTCCTGATGATCAACCGCCAGCCGGGCACCAACACGGTGGAGATCGCGAGCAAGGCCAAGGCGATGCTCGCCGAAATCGAGAAGGGGCTGCCGAAGACGCTGAGCGTGCACATCCAGTACGACCGCTCCGTCTCGATCCAGCATTCCGTGAACGACGTGAAGTTCTCGCTGTTCCTGGCGCTCGGCCTCGTGGTGATGGTGATCTTCGTCTTCCTGCGCAACATCGTCGCGACGCTGATCCCGAGCTTCACGCTGCCGATGGCGATCGTGGGGACGTTCTCCGTCATGGCGCTGCTGAACTTCAGCATCGACAACCTGTCGCTGATGGCCCTCACGCTCGCGGTCGGGTTCCTCGTGGACGACGCGATCGTGATGCTCGAGAACATCTACCGGCATCTCGAGATGGGGAAACCGCCGATGCAGGCGGCGCTCGACGGCGCGCGGGAGATCGGCTACACGATCCTCTCGATGACGCTCTCGCTCGCCTCCGTCTTCATTCCGCTGATGTTCATGGGCGGCATCATCGGCCGGCTGTTCCGCGAGTTCGCGATCACCATCATGGTGGCGGTGCTCGTATCCGGATTCGTGTCGCTCACGCTGACGCCGATGCTCTGCAGCCGGCTGCTCAAGGCGCACGGCACGGTGACACACGGAAAACTGTTCGAGTCGACCGAGCGAATCTTCGAGGGGGCGAAGCGCGGATACGCGCGCGCCCTCGGCTGGGTGATGCGCCACCGCCCGCTCACGCTCGTTTTTTCCGCCGTGATCCTCGCCCTGATCGGGACGCTCTGGACGATCATTCCCAAGGGACTGTTCCCGCCCGACGACACCGGATCGCTCAACGGCACGACGGAAGCGGCGCAGGGAACATCGTACGTCGACATGGTACGGCTGCAGAAGATCGCGATGGGACGACTGGCTAAGGACACGAACATCGTTTCCTTCACCTCGTCGATCGGTGGATACGGCGGTGGAAATCAGGGAAATTTGAACGTCACGCTCAAGCCGCAGGGACAGCGCCCGTCGGCCGACGCGATGGTCGGCGAGCTCACGCGCCGGCTCAGCGGCATTCCCGGACTGGCGGTGTACTTCCAGAACCCGCCCGTGATTCGCATCGGCGGTCGGTCGGCGAAGACGCTCTACCAGTTCACACTGCGCGGACCCGACATCACCCAGCTCTACTCGGAGTCGGCCAAGTTTCTCACGAAGCTGCAGGCCGAGCCGATGCTCAGCGGCGTGACGTCGGACCTGCTGAACCGCAGCCCGATTATCCGGGTGCGCATCGACCGCCATCGCGCGCTTTCGCTCGGCGTCACGCCCGCGAGCATCGAGAACGCGCTCGCGAACGCGTACAACCAGCAGCAGGTCTCCACGATCTACACCCCCACGAACGAGTACTGGGTGGTGATGGAAACGGTGCCGGAAGCACAGCTCGATGCAACCGCGCTGCAGCGCTTCTACATGCCCGGCACGGGCGGGCGGCTGGTGCCGCTCGCCGATCTCGCCACGTTCGAGAACGTCGTGGGACCGCTGAGCATTCCGCATTCCGGGCAAATGGCGTCGGTGACGATTTCGTTCAACCTCGCGCCCGGCATCGCGCTCGGCGGGGCGGTCGATCACGTGAAGCAGGTCGCGGCGCAGACCCTGCCCGCGAGCATCACGGCCGCATTCAACGGCACGGCGCAGGCCTTCGAGCAATCGCAGAAGGGGCTCGGCCTCCTGCTGCTGATCACCGTGTTCATCATCTACCTGATTCTCGGCGTGCTGTACGAGAGCTTCATCCATCCGATCACGATCCTCACCGGATTGCCGTTCGCGGCGTTCGGCGCGCTGGCCGCTCTGTACGTGACGAAGGTGGAGCTCGGCGTATACGGGTACGTCGGGATCATCATGCTGATCGGCATCGTACAGAAGAACGCGATCATGATGATCGACTTCGCGATCGCCACCGAGCGGGCCGAGCATTCGCTTCCCGCCGAGGCGATCATGCGGGCGGCGGTCGTCCGCTTCAGGCCGATCATGATGACGACGTTCTCCGCGATCATGGGCACGCTCCCGATCGCGATCGGCGTCGGCGCGAGCGCCGCGTCGCGCCGTCCGCTGGGCATCGCCGTCGTCGGCGGCCTGGTCTTCTCGCAGGTCGTGACGCTCTTCGTCACGCCGGTGTTCTACACGTACCTGGACGAGCTACAGACGTGGTTCGGCCGCACGAGCAGGCGCTCCGCCGAGGGAGGTGCACTCGCTCCCGGCCTCGCGCACGCTTCCACGTCCGCGGGTAACTGACCGATGAATTTCACGACCCTCTTCATCAAGCGTCCCGTCATGACGACGCTCGTCATGATCGGCATCCTCGTCTTCGGCATCGTGGCGTACCGGCAGCTGCCGGTGAGCGACCTGCCGAACGTGGACTTTCCGACGATCACGGTGACCGCGATGCTGCCGGGCACGAGCCCGCAGACGATGGCCGCCACCGTCGCGACGCCGCTGGAGAAATCGTTCTCGACGATCGCCGGCATCGACAACATGACGTCCACGTCGAGCCTCGGGCAGTCGCAGATCGTCGTGCAGTTCGCCCTCGACCGCAACGTGGACGCCGCCGCGCAGGACGTGCAGGCCTCCATCGCCCAGACGCTCCGGCAGCTTCCGCAGGGGATCATTCCCCCGTCGTACCAGAAGACGAATCCGGCCGACGCGCCGATCATGACGCTCGCGCTCACGTCCACGGAGGTGCCGCTCTCGACGCTCGACGAGTACGGTGAGACGACCATCGCCCAGCGGCTCTCGATGGTCGGCGGCGTGGCGCAGGTGCTCGTGTACGGCGCGCAGAAGTACGCGGTGCGGCTGCAGATGGATCCGTCGGCGCTCGCGACGCGTGGCATCGCGCTCGAGGACGTCGTGACCGCCGTGACGAACCAGAACGTCAACCTGCCGACGGGCGTGCTCTGGGGGCCCAAGACCGCGCTGACCGTGCAGGCCACGGGCCAGCTCGACAGCGCAAGCGCGTTCGGCGACATCATCGTCGCATATCGCAACGGCGCGCCCGTTCACCTCAGCGAAGTCGGGCACATCACCGACGACGTGCAGAACAACAAGACGGCGAGCTGGTACAACGGAGCGCGCTCGATCGTCCTCGCCATCCAGCGTCAGCCGGGCACGAACACCGTGGATGTCTCCGCGCGCGTGAAGGCGGCGCTCGCGCGGATCCAGACCGAGATTCCCCCGTCGGTGAAGGTCGACATCCTCTACGACCGTTCGGCGACGATCCAGGCCTCGGTTCAGGACGTCACCTTCACGCTCGAGCTGACGCTGGCGCTGGTGGTGCTGGTGATCTTCCTGTTCCTGCGCAATTTCTCGGCGACGTTCATCCCGAGCCTCGCGCTGCCGATGTCCATCATCGGCACGTTCTCGGTGATGTACCTCCTGAACTACAGCCTGGACAATCTCTCGCTCATGGCGCTGACCCTCGCCGTGGGCTTCGTGGTGGACGACGCGATCGTGATGCTCGAGAACATCGTGCGCCACCTCGAGATGGGAAAGCCGAAGCTGGAGGCCGCGATCGACGGCGCCTCGGAGGTCGGCTTCACGATCCTCTCGATGACCTTCTCGCTCGCGGCCGTGTTCATTCCGTTCCTGTTCATGGGCGGCATCATCGGCAAGCTCTTCCACGAGTTCGCGGTGACGATCGGCGTGGCGATTCTCGTCTCCGGCTTCGTGTCGCTGACGCTCACGCCGATGCTCTCCAGCCGGTTCCTGCGGTCGTCGCATGCCGACCAGCACGGCAGGCTCTACCAGATGAGCGAGCGCTTCTTCGACGCGTGGCTCGGCCTGTACGAGCGGACGCTCGCCACCGTGATGCGGCACCGCCCCGCGACGCTCGTGTTCTCGTTCGTGATCCTCGTCGCGACGGGCTACCTGTTCTGGTCCACGCCCAAGGGACTCTTCCCCACCGACGACACGGGCCAGCTGCTCGCGACGACGGAAGCGGCCGAAGGCGTGGGCTTCGACGCGCTCGTGCTGCACCAGCAGGAAGTGGCCGCGATGGTCGCGAAGGATCCCGACGTCAAGTCCGTGACGTCGTCCGTGGGGACCACGGCGGCGGCCAATCAGGGACAGCTGACGATCGACCTCAAGCCCATCACGGAGCGCAAGCGCAGCGCGGACCAGATCGGGCGCGACCTCTCGAAGACGCTGCTGCAGGTGCAGGACATCGCCGTGTTCGTCCAGAATCCGCCGGCCATATCAATCGGCGGGCTCGCGTCGAAGAGTCTGTACCAGTACACGCTGCAGGGCGGCGACATCACCACGCTCAACAGCGCCGCCGCGCAGCTCGAGGCGCGTTTGCGCCAGCTGCCGATGCTCGCGGACGTCACGAGCGACCTGCTGATCGAGAATCCGCAGGTCACGGTGGAGATCGACCGCGAATCGGCGGGCCAGCTCGGCGTGTCCGCGAGCGAGATCGAGAACAACCTCTACGACGCGTTCGGCCAGCGGCAGGTGTCCACCATCTACACCGCGACGAACGAGTACTGGGTCGTGATGGAGCTGCTGCCGAAGTACCAGCAGGACGTGGACGCGCTCGGCAAGCTCTGGGTGCGCTCGACCCGCGGCCCGCTCGTGCCGCTCAGCGCCGTCGCGAAATTCACGTATTCGGTCGGACCCGTGACGGTGAATCACTCGGGACAGCTGCCGTCCGTGACCATCTCGTTCAACCTCGCGCCGACGGCGTCACTCGGGACCGCGGTGGACGCCATCACGAAGGAGTCCGCGCTGCTGCTGCCGGCCAACGTCTCGGCGCGCTTTGCCGGCACGGCGCAGGCGTTCATGGCAACGCAGCAGGGGCTCGCGCTCCTCCTCGTGCTGGCGGTGTTCGTCATCTACATGATCCTCGGCGTCCTCTACGAAAGCTTCATCCATCCGATCACGATCCTCACCGGGTTGCCGTTCGCGGCGTTCGGCGCGCTCGTCACGCTCCTCCTCTTCGGGCTCGATCTCGACATCTACGGATTCGTCGGCATCATCATGCTCGTCGGCATCGTGGAGAAGAACGCGATCATGATGATCGACTTCGCGATCGAGACGGAGCGCAAGGAGCACAAGGCGCCGGCCGAGGCAATCCTGCAGGCGGCGAGCGTGCGTTTCCGGCCGATCATGATGACGACGATGGCGGCGCTGATGGGCGCGCTGCCGATTGCGTTCGGATGGGGTGCGGGCGCGGAGACGCGGCGGCCGCTCGGCGTGGCGGTGGTGGGCGGCCTGGCATTCTCGCAGCTCGTCACGCTCTACGTGACGCCGGTGTTCTACACCTATCTGGACGAGCTGCAGACCTGGCTGCGCCGGAAGCGCGTGAAGGAAGGTGCGCCCATCGAGGTCGGGTCCGCGCATCCCGTCAGCGCCTGAATTCGAATCCGGGACGCGACGAGACGAATCGAAACCCGCCGATGATATATTGAGCGGGTGAACAGGACCCGCTTATGACGCGCTGGGTGCAGCGCCTGCTGATCGCCAACGTCGGGATGTACTTCGTCCAGCAGACGATGCCCGGCGTGACCGACAGCTTGATGTTCGTCCCGGTTCTCGCGCTCGCGCGACCGTGGTCGATCATCACGTACATGTTCCTGCACGGGAGCATCACGCACATCCTGTTCAACATGATCGGGCTCTTTTTCTTCGGCCCGCGCGTGGAGCAGCGGCTCGGTGCGAGCCGGTTCCTCTGGCTCTACTTTCTGAGCGGCATTTCGGGAGCGCTCCTCCACCTCTGGCTGGCGCCGCACTCTCCGATCATCGGCGCGTCGGCGGCGATCTACGGCGTCGTGCTGGCGTTCGCGCGCTTCTGGCCCACCGACAAGATCTACATCTGGGGCGTCCTTCCGCTCGAGGCTCGCTGGCTGGTGGGCATCACCGTCGTCATGGCGATCTACAGCGGACTCAACGGCTCCACCGGCGGCGTCGCCGATTTCGCGCACCTGGGAGGATATGTGGGCGCCTATTTGTACCTGCGCTGGCTCGAAGAGACGAAGGGAAGCAAGCGGTTCAGGGAGCTCGCGGTGACCGCGCCACCCGACCGGCAGCTCTCGAACTGGAAGCGCGTCAACATGCAGTCGGTGCACGAGTTGAACCGCGACGAGGTAAACCGCATTCTCGACAAGATCAGCGCGTCGGGGCTCGGCAGCCTCACGCCGCAAGAGAAGCAGTTTCTCTCGAACTTCGTGCCGCCCGACGACCGCGTCACGCCCGCTTCGTAAGACGTCTTCCACATGAGGTCTTCTTCTCCGTCGCGCACGACTCAACCGAACTCAACCGGCAGGGTCCGGACGAAGGCACGCAGTACCGGTCGGCGATTTTCTACGCCAACGCCGATCAGCAGCGCGCCGCGCCGGCCGCCATGCTTATCATCTCACGCAGCCCTACATCGTCTACAACGACCTTCCGAAGGTCGAGAACCTGAAGACCAGATATCCCGAGTTGTACCGTCCGTAACCCCATAGCTCCCTACCCCATGCGCACAGTTCGCACGCTGCCGCTGCTGCCGCTGCTGGCACTGCTGGCATTCGCCTCCGCCGTACCACTCGCGGCGCAGCAGCCCGACTCGCTCACGATCGCCGGCATGCGCTGGCGCAACATCGGACCCGCCAACCATCAGGGCCGCGTCACGGACGTGCAGGGAATTCCGTGGCCTTCGCGCACGTTCTACGTCGCGAGCGCGGGCGGCGGAGTATGGAAGTCTACGAATGCCGGCACGACGTTCCGTCCGGTGTTCGAGAACGAGCACGTCTCCTCCGGAGGGATGCTCGCGATCGCGCCGAGCGACACGAACGTCGTGTATTACGGCACGGGCGAGCCGAACTCGCGCAACTCCATCTCTCCCGGCGCCGGCGTCTACAAGACGACGAATGGCGGCAAAAGCTGGGAGTTCATCGGCCTCAAGGAGACCGAACAGATCGGCCGCATCGTCGTGCATCCCCACGATCCGAACACGGTGTATATCGCCGCGCTCGGCCACGCGTGGGGGCCCAACAAGGAGCGCGGCCTCTACAAGAGCACCGACGGCGGCAAGACCTGGGCACTGAAAAAGTTCATCAGCGACAAGGCCGGCTTCGTCGACGTGGCGCTCGATCCGCGCGATCCGAACGTCGTGTGGGCATCGAGTTACGAGCGCGTGCGCGGGCCGTACTTCCTGCAGTCCGGCGGGCCGGGTTCCGCGTTGTGGAAGAGCACGGACGCCGGCGAAACGTGGACCGAGGTGAAGGGCGGCGGATTCCCCGAGACGATGAAGGGGCGCATCAGCATCGCCATCGCGGCGTCGGATCCGAACGTCATGTACACGCAGGTCGAGGCGGACACGACGGCGAATCCGAAGAAGGATCCCAAGGTGAAGGCGCAGAAGTCGCCGACAGGGCTCTATCGATCCGCGGACGGCGGCAAGACGTGGGAGAAGGTGAACGACGAGAACACGCGTCCGTTCTACTACTCGCAGGTCCGCGTGGACCCGACGAATACGAACCACGTGTTCTGGTCGAGCACGCCGATCAAGTTTTCGCTCGACGGGGGCAAGACCACCGGCAACACCACGAACAGCGTGCACGTCGACCATCACGCGATGTGGATCGATCCGAAGGATCCGTCGCACATCATCGTCGGTGACGACGGCGGCGTGGCGCAGACGTGGGATTCCGGCGGCAACTGGGACTCGATGAACCAGCTCCCGATCGGCCAATATTACAACGTCTCGTTCGACATGGCGGTGCCGTACCACGTCTGCGGCGGCGCGCAGGACAACGGCGCGTGGTGCGGGCCGAGCCGCCGCCGCACGGGCACGATCACGAACTCGATGTGGTTCACGTTCAACGGCGGCGACGGATTCGTCACCGCGCAGGACCCGACCAACCCCGACATCATCTACGGCGAGTCGCAGGGCGGAAACATCGGTCGCTACGTGGTCTCGACGGGCGAGCGTTTCGGCCTCGTGAAGCCGCAGTGGCGCCCCAAGTACATCCAGTGGGAGGATTCGGTCGTCGTGCAGTGGCCCGACACGACCAAGCCGCTGTCGAAGGACGAGAAGAAGCGCGTGGACGGATTCCGCGCGACGCAGAAGCGCGACTCGGTCGATCTCGACATGCGCTGGAACTGGAACACGCCGTTCCTCATTTCGAAGCACAATCCGCAGGTGCTGTACTTCGGCGCGAACCGCGTGCTGAAGTCGACGAAGATGGGCGACGACATGTACCCGATCTCGCCGGACCTTTCCTACGCGGACACGACGAAGATCCGCATCTCGACGCAGACGACGGGTGGCATCACGACGGACGCGACGGGCGCGGAGACGTTCGGCACGATCGTCTCGCTGAACGAGTCGCCGGTCCGCGCGGGAATCCTGTTCGCCGGCACCGACGACGGCCGCCTCTGGACGTCATGGAACGACGGCGGCAGCTGGAACGAGGTCACGAAGAACGTGACATCCATTCCGGCGGGCACCTACGTGTCGCGCATCGAGCCCTCGCACTTCGATTCGCTCACGTTCTATGTGACGTACGACAACCACCGCCGCAATGACTTCACGCCGTACGTGCTCGCCACGAACGACGGTGGCAAGACCTTCAAATCGATCGCGAGCAACCTGCCGACGGGCGGCCCCGACTTCGCGTACGTGATTCGCGAGGATCTCAAGAACCAGGACCTGCTCTTCGTGGGAACGGACGTGGGCGCATACGTCTCGACGAACAGGGGACAGAGCTGGCAAAAGTTCATGGCCGGGCTCCCGACCACGCCGGTGATGGACTTGCAGATTCATCCGCGCGATGGCGAGCTCATCGCCGCCACGCACGGCAGGGGCTTCTGGATCGCGGACATCGCGCCGCTGCAGCAGTGGAACGCACAGATGGCCGACAAGGCGGTGCATCTCTTCACGCCGAAACCCGCATTCCAGTGGGGTGAGCACGCGTTCGACGGGCAGTCGGTGGGCCAGAAGCTGTTCGAGGTGCAGAGCCCGACGTATGGCGCGGAAATCGTCTACCGCGTGACGCAGCCGGTGACGGGTCAGGTGAAGGTGATCGTGCAGGACGCGCGCGGCGACACGCTCGCCACGCTCAACGGCCCCGGCCGCGCCGGCATCCAGCGCGTGGTCTGGAACTATCGCGGCAAGGCGGCGCCGTCCATCGCGCTCTCGCCAGCCGGCAAGCGCGATTCGATCACGAACGCGCGCAAGCTCGCGACGCTGCTCGACACGGTCGAGAAGGAAGGCACGCTCCCGAAGTCGACGGTCGACCGCATTCGCGCGGTGATGGCGAGCGGTGAGGGACTCCAGGGATTGTTCCCGGGCGGATTCGGCGGCGGTGGTGGCGGCGGCCGCGGCGGATTCAACGAGCGACCCGGCGAGAACATGACGCCGGCACCCGGCGCCCGCGGCGCTGGCGGCGGACGCGGCGCAGGCGTTCCGGCGGGCGCGGTTCCGGCGGGCGCGGTTCCGGCAGGTGCCGCGCCGGGCGGCGCGCCCGGCACTGACGCTCCGATCGACCCGCAGGCGATGTTCGCCGCGCTCGGCGGCGGCGGACGCGGTTCGGCGCTCGCGCTGATCTTCGGCGGTGGCGGCGGCCGCGGCGGTCCGCCGCCGGTAGTCGGGACGGGCGACTACCTCGTGTCAATCACGATCAACGGGCAGACGCAGAAGCAGGTGCTGCACGTCGAGCGCGCGAGCGGAACGGGCGGCGGCGGCGGCGGATTCGAGGAGCTGCTGCGCAAGATCAAGAAATAGCGTCAGCGGTTCAGGTTCATGCGCGCCTCGGCGAGTTCGGTGGTCGCCGAGGCGCGCATGTTTTCGTCGAACTCGTTTTCGCTGCGCGAGATCACGAGCGTCGCAACGCCGTTGCCGATGAGGTTCGTGATCGCGCGCGCCTCGCTCATGAAGCGGTCGACGCCAAGGAGCAGCGCGATCCCCTCGATCGGCACCACCTTCATCGCGGCGAGGGTGCTCGCAAGTACGATGAAGCCGGAGCCGGTGACGCCGGCGGCGCCCTTCGACGTGATCATGAGAACCGCGAGGATCCCGATCTGCTGCACGAGCGTGAGCGGCACGCCGTACACCTGCGCGATGAAGACCGTCGCCATCGAGAGATAGATGCTCGTACCGTCGAGGTTGAACGAGTATCCCGTAGGCACCACGAGCCCCACCACGGGCCGCGCGCAGCCGTACCGCTCGAGCTTGGCCATCATGCTTGGCAGCGCGGCTTCGGACGAGCTCGTCCCGAGGACAATTAGTATCTCTTCGCGAATATATTTTAGGTACGCCCACAGGCTGAACCCGTACCACCGCATGATCAGGTTCAGCACCACGAAGACGAACAGGAACATCGTGAGGTAGACGTCGAGCATCAGCCGCCCGAGCGGCAACAGCGTCTGCAGCCCGAAGTTCCCGACCGTGAACGCCATCGCGCCGAACGCGCCGAGCGGCGCGACCTTCATAATGAGCGCCACGATCCGGAAGAAGACGTCGAGCGTCGTCTCGAGCACGCCGGTGAGCGGCGCGGCGCTCCCGCGGAGCATCACCATCGCGAACCCGAAGAGGACGGCGAAGAACACGATCTGCAGGATGTCGCCCTGCGCGAACGCGTCCACGGCGCTCGACGGCACGATGTGCGTCACGAAATCGACGAACTTCATTCCCTGCCCCTGCGCCGCGTACGCGGACACGTCGCCCTTGGGCATCGCGCTTACGTCAAGCCCCGCGCCGGGCTTCGTGACGTTCACCACGGTGAGCCCGATCGCGAGCGCGACCGTCGACACGATCTCGAAGTAGAGGAGGGCCTTCCCGCCCACGCGGCCGATCTTCTTCACGTCGGCGATGCGCGCGATGCCCAGCACGATCGTGAGGAAGATGATCGGCCCGATCACCATCTTCACGAGCTTCACGAACGTGTCGCCGAGCGGGCGCATCTGCTTCGCGAGCGCCGGATCGAGCACGCCGAGCGCGACGCCGCAGGCGACGGCGAACAGCACTTGCGCGGTGAGATTGCGCGAGAGGCGTTTCACGACGGAAGAAGAAAGGCGCCGGTCAGGGCAGGCGCAATGCCGACGCGCCGCTCGCCTTCCCCACGCGGTCCACCGCGGTCACCGTGATCAGGTCGGGACGCAACGCAGTGCCACCGGACGGTGGAATGCAGAACACGTGCATGGCGCCGTCGATCACGTGCGTCTCCCACGAGCCAGCCGTGCGAAGCTGAATCATCCACCAGCGCACCGCCGCGGCCGACCCGGGCGCGATGAGCAGCGTGTCGGCTTCCGCGCCCCGCTTGAGTCCGGTCACCGGGTCCGCGGGAGTGCCGGCCATCATCCAGGACGACTCGGGCACCAGCGCCGGCTGGGCGTACACCGTGCGCCGGAGCACCGTTCCCACGCTGTCGCGATCGGAGAGGAACGATTCCATCGAGAAGTACACCTCGCCATCGGCCGCGGGCTGGTCGCGTGTGGCGAGCACCTGTGCGACGATCTCCCCGCTGCGCCACTCGGTGGCCGCGCCCGTTCGCACGCCCGACGTGTAGAGTCCCGGCCACAGGTGGCGCTGCCGCGCGTTCTGCGCCGCCCACCACCGCATCAACAGGCCGTAGCTGCGCTCCTCGTCCACGCGCCGGTAGAGCTGCGGCGAGAGATAGTCCACCCATCCGTTCGTGAACCACTTTCGCGAATCCGCATAGAGCGTGGCGTACGCGTCGAGTCCGGTGGTGACCGACTCCGGATATCCCGGTCGCCAGAGCTGGAACGGCGAGATTCCGAACTTTACCCACGGTTTCTCCTTCGCGATCTCCTTGTGCAGCGTCTCGATCAGTCCGTCGACGTTGGCCCGTCGCCAGTCGTCGCGCGCGAGCTTGCCGCCATGCCTCTTGTATGCCTTCCAGCTCCGGTCGTCGGGAAAATCCGTGGAACCGTTCGGACGGCGCTCGGGATACGGATAGAAGTAGTCGTCGAGATGCACGCCATCGATGTCGTAGCGCTTTACCACGTCGAGCACCACGCGCAG
>Ga0208587_1000775_pt1 | contig 17595 bp, 20 predicted proteins | sample NGESurdeep092012_7_FD_184472 | JGI IMG/M metagenome (GOLD analysis project Ga0208587, IMG submission 184472) | Arctic peat soil microbial communities from Barrow, Alaska - NGEE Surface sample 210 deep-092012 (SPAdes) | ecosystem: Environmental > Terrestrial > Soil > Wetlands > Peat ...
GAACGTGATCACCCAGGAAATCGCCCAACGAGTGGACTTTGCCCCGGGCGCGGTCCGTAGCCCCGACGGTCTTGCCGCTGACATCCCGGCGGCTGCGCCGCCTACGAAGACGCAATCGCGCAGGCAGGCGGGGTCGATCTGCAGATCCTGGGCATCGGCACGGACGGGCACATCGGCTTCAACGAGCCATGCTCTTCTCTGGCCTCACGCACCCGGATCAAGACACTCACCGAGCAGACTCGGACCGACAATGCGCGCTTCTTCGGTGGCGACATCACCGCGGTTCCGCATCACTGCCTGACCCAGGGGCTCGCGACGATCATGGCAGCACGGCACATCGTGCTGATCGCCAGGGGCCGTGCCAAGGCCGAGGCGGTACACCAGCTCGTCGAGGGCCCCGTGAGCGCGATGTGGCCCGCTACGATCCTCCAGCACCACCCTCATGTGACCTTGCTGATTGACAACCCGGCCGCGAGCCGGCTCCAGCTGGGCGACTACTTCCGCAGCACCTACGCCGCAAAACCCACCCGGCAGGGGCTCTGACACCTGCCCGCCCAGCAGGCAGGTGCGAGTCAGCAACCCTTCGGGCTGGCCCCGGTCACGTCCACGAGCCTGGGCAGTGTTTCTCGGCTTGGAGCGGCGGCCCCTCCGCCGCGACCGATGTCGAGGTGACGTCATATTCAGATGATCGCTATCGGCGGTGCCATCGGGACCGGACTGTTCATGGGCTCCGGCAAGACCATTGCCCTGGCCGGGCCACGGGTGATCTTCGTCTACATGATCATCGGCTTCATGTTGTTCTTCGTCATGCGAGCCATGGGGGAGGTCCTGCTCTCCAACCTGGAGTACAAGACCTTTGGTGACTTCGCCGGCGATCTCCTCGGCCCGTGGGCCGGCTTTGTCGTGTCGTGGTCGTACTGGTTCTACACCGTGGTCGTCGGCGTTGCCGACATCGTGGCAATCACCGCCTATGTCCAGGTGCTGGCACCTGGCACCCCGCTGTGGCTTCCCGCCCTGGTGACGCCACTGCTCCTGCTGTGCCTGAACCTGCCCACGGTCGCCGCGTTCGGCGAGATGGAGTTCTGGTTCGCCATCATCAAGGTCGTCGCTATCCTGGCCCTGATCGCCACCGGCGCAGTCATGATCGGCACGCACTTCACCTCACCCCAGGGCTCGGTATCGAGCCTATCCAACCTCTGGAACGAGGGTGGAATGTTCCCGCATGGCGCCCTCGGCTTCATCCTGGGCTTCCAGATCGCCCTCTTCGCCTTCGGTGGCATCGAGCTGGTGGGCACCGCAGCCGCGGAGACCAAGGACCCCATGAAGACCATGCCGCGCGCCATCAACTCGATCCCGATCCGGGTCATGCTCTTCTACGTCGGCGCCCTGATCGTCATCATGGCCGTCAACCCGTGGCGCACGATCAACGCCGGTAACAGCCCCTTCATCGGCATGTTCACCCTGGCCGGTCTGGGCGTGGCGGCCATCGCGGTCAACCTCGTGGTATTGACCTCCGCCGCCTCGAGCGCGAACTCCGGCATCTACTCGACCTCGCGCATGATCTACGGTCTGGCCGGTCATGGCAACGCACCCAAGCGGTTTGCCAAGCTGAGCAAGCGCAAGGTTCCGCAGAACGCCCTGTTGTTCTCCTGCATCTTCATGTTGTTCGGGATGGTCATGCTCTACGCCGGGAAGTCGGTGATGGGAGCCTTCGTGATCGTCACCTCGCTGGGCTCGGTGATAGTCGTGTTCACCTGGTCCCTGATCATGGTCAGCTACATCGCCTACCGTCGCCGCCGCCCGCAGCTTCACGCCAGCTCAACGTTCAAGCTGCCGGGCTCACGGTTCATGCCGTACGTCGTCCTGGTCTTCTTCGTCCTCATGATCGTGGCATTGGCCCAGTCCGCCGACACGCGACCTGGACTGTTCGTGGCCCCGATCTGGTTCGTGCTCCTGGGCGGCGCCTGGTACTTCAACCGCCAGACGCCTCTGCAACAGGCTCGCATCGCGGAGTGGAAGGCTGAGGCTGCAATTGAGAAGGCTGCGTTGGCCGAGATGGAGGCGGCCCGATGAAGGCTCTCTACAAGGCAACTGCGGGACCGGGTCTCACGCTGACCGAACGTCCCGAACCGACCACAGGCCCCAACGACGTCAAGATTCGCGTCGCCCGCACGGGCATCTGCGGCACCGATCTGCACATCGAGTCCTGGGACAGCTGGGCCGCCGGCGCCATCAACGCTCCCCTGATTCCTGGACACGAGTTCGTCGGCCACGTCGTGGAGATAGGCACCGAGGTGAACACGGTCACTGTCGGTGACATGGTCTCCGGTGAGGGGCATGTGGTCTGCGGACACTGCCGCAACTGCGAGCGACGTATGGCGACACCCAGCGGACATGAACCCTGACCTGGCCGCGATCTTCGATCCGTTGGGCAACGCGGTGCACACCGCACTGTCGTTCCCGCTGGTGGGAGAGGACGTGCTCGTCACGGGAGCCGGACCGATCGGGCTCATGGCGGCCGCCGTCGCCCGCCACGTCGGGGCACGCTTCGTCGTGGTGACCGATGTGAACGAGGCACGACTGGAGCTCGCCAGGAAGACGGGCGTCGACCTTGCAACCAATGTTTCCACGGAGCGAATCGCGTCGGCCCAGGAGCGCCTCGGCATGACCGAAGGCTTCGACATCGGTCTGGAGATGAGCGGATCTGCCGGCGCCCTTCCCGAGATGATCGACAACCTCAACCATGGTGCGCGAGTAGCTGTGCTCGGTCTGCCCAGCCAGCCCATCACAGTCGACTGGGCGAAGATCGTGACCCACATGATCACGATCAAGGGCATCTACGGCCGCGAGATGTTCGAGACCTGGTATGCCATGAACGCCATGGTCAACACCGGACTTGACATCACGCCCGTCATCACCGACCGCTTCCCGGCCTCGCGCTGGGAGGAAGCGTTCGCTGTTGCGCCCAAGGGTGACGGCGGCAAGGTCATCATCGACTGGAGCCAGGAGTAGATCGTGTACGCCACCGCTCGCAAGGAGCTGGACACGTCCCTCGCTCAGATCAGGGCCGCTGGCCTGTACAAGACGGAGCGTTAGCTCGCCTCACCCCAGTCAGCGCACGTGCGCTCGGGCGGCCAGGACGTCCTGAACTTCTGCGCCAACAACTACCTTGGGCTCGCCAACGACCAGCGCCTCGTCGCAGCGGCGAAGGCATCCATGGACCAGTGGGGCTTCGGGATGGCCAGCGTGCGATTCATCTGCGGCACGCAGACCCAGCATGTCGAGCTCGAGACCAAGCTGTCCGCATTCCTGGGTACCGAGGCCACGATTCTGTTCCCGTCATGCTTCGACGCCAATGGCGGCGTGTTCGAGGTGCTGCTCGGCGCAGAGGACGTGGTCATCTCGGACGCGCTCAACCACGCGTCGATCATCGACGGCATTCGGCTGTGCAAAGCAGAACGCCTGCGCTATCTCAACCGGGACATGGCAGACCTCGAGGTGCAGCTTCAAGCCGCCAGCGGCGCCAGGCGCCGGCTCATTGTCACCGACGGCGTCTTCTCGATGGACGGTTACCTTGCGCCTCTGGACGAGATCTGCGACCTGGCCGACCGCTACGACGCGCTCGTGATGGTCGACGACTCGCACGCGGTGGGCTTTGTCGGACCGTCCGGTGCGGGCACACCCGAGCTCTTCGGGGTCAGAGACCGCGTCGACATCATCTCCGGCACGCTCGGCAAGGCGCTGGGCGGCGCGTCGGGCGGCTACATCAGCGCGCACGCCGAGATCGTCGAACTGCTACGGCAGCAAGCGCGTCCCTACCTGTTCTCGAACGCCGTCGCGCCGTCCGTGGTCGCAGCCTCGCTCGTCGCCCTCGACCTCGTTGCCGGCGGCGCCGAACAGCGCGCGAGGCTCTGGCGCAACGCCAGGGACTTCCGCGCACGGATGGAGGCGGCCGGCTTCGACCTGTTGCCGGGCGAGCACGCCATCATCCCGGTCATGTTTCCGGATGCCCACGACGCCGTCGCCATCGCGGACGCGCTTCTCCAGCGAGGCGTGTACGTGATCCCCTTCTCCTATCCGGTTGTGCCGCTCAACAAGGCAAGGATCCGAGTTCAGATCTCCGCCGGGCACTCCGCGCAGGACATCACGACGTGTGTGCAGGCATTCGTGGAAGCCCGCGAGGTCGTGCGGACCGCGGCACTGCTAGTCCATGCGTAGTCCGCGCCCGTCACCTCTGGGTTCTTTCCCGTTCCCATCACTTACCCATTGCCCCTATCTATCCATCGCTATCGGAGGTACGGATCCATGCATGTAGGCATCCCGAAGGAAGTCAAGAACAACGAGTACCGGGTGGCCATCACGCCTTCTGGTGTTCACGAGCTCGTGCGCAATGGCCACGAGGTCTGCGTCGAGAACGGTGCCGGCATCGGTTCCTCGATCACCGACGACGAGTATGTCCGCGCCGGGGCAAAGATCCTGGACACCGCAGCCGACGTGTGGGCCACCGGTGACCTGATCCTGAAGGTCAAGGAACCCATCGCCTCCGAGTACCCCCTGATGCGCGAGGGTCAGACCTTGTTCACCTACCTTCACCTGGCCGCCGACCGCACCCTGACTGAAGAGCTGGTCAAGGCCAAGATCACCGGGATCGCGTACGAGACCGTCGAGCTGCCCGATCACTCGCTGCCGTTGCTGGCACCGATGAGCGAGGTGGCCGGCCGGCTGGCACCCCAGGTCGGTGCCCAGACACTGATGGCAGCCCAGGGCGGGCGCGGTGTCCTGATGGGCGGCGTGTCGGGGGTCCAGGCCACCAAGGTCGTCGTCATCGGCGCGGGGGTCTCCGGCATGAACGCCGCCGCCATCGCGCTGGGCATGCAGGCGGAGGTTCTGCTGCTGGACCGCAACGTGGCCAAGCTGCGGATCGCCGATGCCATCTACCAGGGCCACTGCCAGACGATCACGTCCAACGCCTACGAGGTCGAGAAGGCCATCGCCGACGCGGACCTGGTCATCGGAGCGGTGCTTGTTCCCGGTGCGAAGACTCCGACCCTGGTCACCAACGAGCAGGTGTCGCCGATGAAGCCAGGCTCGGTCCTGGTGGACATCTCCATCGACCAGGGTGGCTGCTTCGAGGACTCCCACGCCACCACCCACACGGACCCGACGTACAAGGTCCACAACTCGGTGTTCTACTGCGTCGCCAACATGCCGGGTGCGGTGCCTCACACCTCCACCTACGCCCTGACCAACGTGACACTGCCGTATGCCGTGGAGCTGGCCAACCTTGGCTGGCGCAAGGCACTGCAGGCCGACCCCGCGCTGGCACTTGGTCTGAACACCTACGACGGTCAGATCACCTATGGCCCCGTCGCCCAGGCGCACGGTGCGCAGCTGCTGAGCCTGCAGGACGTGCTTCGCTGAACTGAGCGCCATGCTCCTGCTCGACCACTTAGGGTCGAGCGGGAGCACGGTGCCAACAGGCTGTGATCCAATGAAGAAGGTCCGATGAACACACGCGCAACCAAGGTTTCCGTCGCCACGGCCACCGAAACCACGACAAGAGGCCACGGCGAAGACCCACGACAGGCCGCCGCGACGCGATACTGCTCGGCCCTGGACCTCTTCTCCATCGGGATCGGCCCGTCCAGCTCCCACACGGTCGGACCCATGCGGGCGGCACTCGCGTTCACCGACCACCTGGCGGCCACCGGTCGGCTGCCCGAAGTCGTGCGCTTTAGCTGTTCCCTGTACGGCTCCCTGGGCGCCACCGGACTGGGCCACGGCACCCCGGACGCCATCCTCGCCGGCCTTGCCGGGTTCCGGCCCGAAACCTGCGACCCGCGCGATGTGCGTGCCGCATGGTCGGGTCTGGCCGAAGGTGCAACGCTGACCCTGTCCGGCGGGCACGAGATTCCGATCCGCAAAGGCGACGTCAGCTTCGTATCGCGCACTCGCCTGCCCGGTCATCCCAATGGCCTCACACTCTCCGTGTGGGGCCAGACCGACGCCCTGCCTGTCTTCGAGGAAACCTACTACTCGGTCGGTGGCGGCTTCATCCGCCGCGACGGTGACCCCCTAGAGGTCCGCCCGGCTGGGTCGCACCCGATGGCGTACTCATCAGGCAAAGAGCTGCTCGCCCTCTGCGACACATACGGCGTCGACTTCTGCGATGTCGCCCGCGCCAACGAGGAGTCGATCCACGGCTCCGAGAAGCTCGACGCTGGGCTCGACGCCATCTGGGACGCCATGCAGGGCTGCGTCAACGCCGGACTACACGCCGCAGGCACTCTGCCCGGTGGCCTCGGCGTAAAGCGGCGGGCCGCCGCGATCGGCTCGCAGCTGGAGGAACACGACCGTCGAACTGGCCCCCGGCACGACACCACGACCGAGTGGCTGCAGGCGTTCGCCCTGGCTGTCAACGAGGAGAACGCATCCGGTGGCCGGGTGGTGACTGCGCCCACCAACGGTGCAGCGGGCGTGATCCCCGCGGTCGGAGAGTATTACCTCCGGTTTGTGTCGGGAGCTAATGCGACGGGCATCCGTCGCTACCTGCTCACAGCGGTCGCCATCGGTTCCCTGGTCAAGGCGAACGCGTCGATCTCCGGGGCCGAGGGCGGATGCCAGGCCGAGGTCGGCACCGCCTGCGCGATGGCCTCCGGTGCCCTCTGTGCTGTGCTCGGTGGCACGCCACGCCAGGTTGAGAACGCAGCCGAGATTGCGATGGAACATCACCTGGGCCTGACCTGCGACCCGGTTGGCGGCCTCGTGCAGGTGCCGTGCATCGAGCGGAACGCCATCGCGTCATCAACCGCGGTGTCCGCAGCCCGCCTCGCGCTGCACGGCGACGGCACCCACCTCGTGTCGCTCGACACGGTGATCGAGACCATGCGACAGACCGGGCTCGACATGATGACAAAGTACAAGGAGACCAGCGAGGGCGGTCTGGCGGTCAACGTCACTGTGTGCTGAACTTGCCCGGTCGCGGCAGCGCACGGTGTCACGGGTGACCGAACCACCGTTCGCAGGTGGCGCGGTTGGCCCGCACCTCATCGGTGAGATCAGACATGGCGATGTGTCTGGGCGACCAGGCACGCATGAGTTGCGGCGACGACAGCCCGACCGCGTCCGAACCAGAGGTCATATCGTTTTCGATCTCCAGATCTGGCAGTGGAATTCGTCGCCTCTTGACAGCTGCGCAAGGATCAGTGAATGGATTTCGCACTGTCGACCAAGGCCGAGGAGGTCTCTGCCCGGATGTGGGCCTTCATGCGGGAGGAGATATTCCCGGCGGAGACGGAGTATGAGACGTGGCGGGCGAACAACGACCCTCATGCGCATCCTCCTGTCCTCGAGCGTTTGAAGGCATCCGCGAGGAGGCGCGACCTGTGGAACCTCTTCCTGCCCGAGATATCAGGCCTGTCGAACGTGGAGTACGCCGCTGTCGCGGAGATCTCGGGGTGGTCGCCGGTGATTGCACCTGAGGCCATCAACTGTCAGGCCCCGGACACGGGCAATATGGAAACGCTGCATCTGTTCGCGACGCCGCAGCAGAGATCTCAATGGCTCGAACCATTGCTGTCCGGGCAGATCCGGTCGGCGTTCGCGATGACTGAACCGGACGTGGCGTCCTCGGACGCAACCAACATCACGACACAAATGGTTCGCGACGGTGACGACTACGTGATCAACGGCCGCAAGTGGTGGATCAGTGGGGCCGCTGATGAGCGGTGCCAGGTATTCATCGTCATGGGCAAGACTGACCCGACGGCACTGACGCATAGGCAACAGTCGATGATCCTCGTGCCTCGGGACGCCCCTGGGCTGAAGATCGAGCGAAACCTGCCGGTTTTTGGGTATCAGGACCAACACGGACACTGCGAAATCGTCTTCCGGAACGTGCGGGTACCGGCGTCGAACATGGTCGCGGCTGAGGGGGATGGGTTCATGATTGCGCAGGCACGACTGGGTCCGGGCCGAATTCACCACGCGATGCGTGCCATTGGGATGGCCGAACGTGCCCTTGGGCTGATGGTAGATCGAGCGAAGTCACGGGTGGCGTTCGGTAAGCACCTGTCCGACCAGGGTGTGGTTCAGGAGCTGATCGCGCAGTCCCGTATCGACATTGACCAAGCCCGGCTGCTGGTGTACAAGACGGCATGGTTGATCGACAACTACGGCGCGAAGGGGGCGCGCACCGAGATCGCGGAGATCAAGGTCGCCGCCCCGGCGATGGCAGTGGCCGTGATCGACCGGGCGATCGAGGTGTTCGGCGGCGCGGGTGTCAGCGACGACACCCCACTGGCGTACTTCTACGTGTGGGCTCGGAGCCTTCGCATTGCCGACGGGCCGGACGCAGTCCACCGTCGCTCGATCGCTCGCGAGGAGCTCAAACGAGAACGTCCGTTCGTAGGCTGACAAGCGGGGAGACGACGCAAAGTTGTCAGCCCCAGATGTGCCACCATGGCCCGTCGCTTCCTGAGGAGCATCCCGTGCAGCGCAGTCTCGACGAGGCAGGAAGCACGCCGTGAAGGCGTGGCGCGTGTCCGGGCTCGGCGAGCCGCGAGACGTCATGAGCCTGGACGAGGTACCTGTTCCGCAGCCCGGCGCCGGCCAGCTGCTGGTCCGGGTGCTCGGCGCCGCCGCCAACTTTCCCGACATACTCATGTGTCGTGGTCTGTACCAGGTCAAGCCGCCGCTGCCCTTCACCCCTGGCGTTGAGCTGTGTGGCGAGGTGGCCGCCCTGGGAACGGGGGCCACCGGCTTCTCCGTAGGCGACCGAGTTATCGGTGCCTCAGTGCTGCCCGCCGGGGGATTCGCGCAGCTCGCGCTGATGGATACTGCTACGACGTTCCCGGCTCCGGGCGGGCTCGACAACGCCCAGGCGGCCGCCTTCTACATCGGCTACCAGACCGGCTGGTTCGGGTTGCACCGCCGCGCGCACCTACAGCCGGGTGAGACCCTGCTCGTGCACGCTGCTGCCGGTGGGGTCGGCAGCGCCGCGGTCCAGCTCGGCAAAGCGGCCGGTGCGTTCGTCATCGGCGTGGTCGGTGGGCGCGAAAAGGCAGCGGTGGCCCGGGCGCTGGGCGCTGACGTCGTCGTGGACCGGCGCACTGACGACTTCGTCCAGGTCGTCAAGGACGTCACTCATGGCCGTGGTGCCGACGTCGTGTACGACCCGGTCGGGGGTGATGCCTATCAGCGCTCGACCAAATGCGTAGCCTTCGAGGGCCGGATCGTCGTGGTCGGCTTCGCAGGCGGGCAGATCCAAACGGCCTCACTCAACCACGCGCTCGTCAAGAACTACTCGATCGTGGGACTGCACTGGGGTCTCTACACGAAGAATGACCCTGCTTTGGTGCGCACCTGTCACATAGAGCTGAGCCAGCTCGCCGCGAACGGGGTGGCCAGGCCGCTGGTGAGCCAGCGGCTCGCCCTCGACGCGGTCGCGGAAGGGTTGCAGCGCCTCGCCGACGGGACCACGGTTGGCAGGGTGGTCTATGTCTCTTGATCACCTGCCACTTGACGCGCGCACGCTGCCAGCTCGATTCGACAGGCGTGGCGTGATGTCGTCCGCCCGGATGTCCTTGGTCGAAGCCGCCGGGCTCGACTACGGGTTTGCCTGCGCATACGCGTGGTACGAGCCGGTTCAGCTCGCGGAGCACCGCTTCTGCTGAAACGCCCTGATCGGCTCGGTTCGGGGTGTAGAAAGTTGAGTACGTGCAACCGACCTGAGGGGATGCACATGACTCACGCCCGAGACGTGGTGTTTCTTCACGGTGCCCATGGTCCCGAGGACGCTGCGATGTGGCTCGAGCCTTTGAATGTGCGACTGGCCCAGATAGGGGCACAGCAGATTTGACCCTGACCATGACCGGATCACGTCCCCCGCCTACCTCAGAGAGCTCCTGCTCGGCAGTCCTGGCGCCGAGCCTGCCAGCACGTGGACGAAGGGGGGTGCGGGCTACCAACGCTCGAGACTGCGATACCTCCAGCGCCAAGAGGAACTGTCACAAGTGGGGCGGACCTGGGAGAGGTTTGGCACTGCGCCCGATCCCTCCTGGCTGCCAGACGGCCTGGTAGAGGACACGTGGTTCACTCAGCTGGGAGTCAGGTTCCTGGCTCCCGTGCGCCGCTACCAAGCCCAGCGCGACTGCCGCTGGGCTGCACAGCGTGCCGTGCTGGATCAACTTCCCAAGTCCGGCTCGATCATCCTGACCGCGCACAGTCTGGGCTCTGTCGTCGCAGTGGATCTCCTCACGAAGCTGCATCCGAACCTCAGGGTTGACCTGCTTGTCACCATCGGCAGTCCGTTGGCGATCAAGCATCTCGGTCACCCCGGATTTGAAGCGGAGTTCCCATACGACCGAGTGGGCGGCTGGGTGAACCTCTACGACTCCGGCGACTTTGTCACCATCGGGCGTGGCGTCGGTCGACGTTTCCCCGCAGCCTGCGATATTGCCGTTCAGACTGGCCAGGCGCACAACGCGGTTGCCTACCTCAGCAATCCAGCCGTCGCGGCAGTGATCGGACATCACGCATTTGGTGCCCAAGACGGCATACGTCCGTCCTGCATCCAGCGTCGGCTTCACCCGGCGTGGCAGCCTCTGCTTCTCTCGTTCGCGTACAGCATGCAGCTCTCGTCGTCCACTGATGGCAAACGGTGGCTATTCAAGACCAGAGTCGATAACGCACGATTGCTGCTGGCCAAGAGGACGGTTGCTGATGTCCACGCCACCAGGCAACATGTATTCGAGGAGACCGCGCAACGACTGGACGACTCCCCAGTTGGCGAGGGCAGATTCCCAAGCGAGGATGACCTTCTGCACCATGCGGCCGACCTCGTGCGGGGCGCGTGGACCGACGAAGCCCTGCTTTCCCTTGCGGTCGGCCTTGAGATGTCACCGCCGCTTTACCCCTTTGACGTGAAGTTCAGCGACCAGCACCGGCACAGAACACTACTCAACACCCTTAGTCTGGTTCGGGCAGGTCAAGGAACAGCCAGCGACACAGTCTTCGCACAGGCAGTGCGCGAGGGGGTCAAAGCCGGTCAGAACGCCGTGAAGGAGTCGGGATTCCCCTGGGGAACCGTGCTCATCGGCGGCGGCCTCCTGCTCCTGTCCCTTACCGGAGTAGGAGTGGCAGTCGCGGCGCCGGCAGGCTTGGCAGGCGCAGCCGTCATCACCGGCACACTCGCGGCCTTTGGGCCGGGGGGGATGATCGGCGGGTTGATCACGATCGCCACCCTTACCGGTGTAGGCGCCGCTGCCACGGGGATCGGTGTGGGTGTGGGGTCAGCCGAGGACCCAGTGGTGGTCGAACAGGGACGCCGCCTCGCAGTGGAGTAACTTGCCAAGATGCCGATCTCGGCACTGAGGAACGCTGTCGCTGGTGTGCTGGCGGTCGTTGATGCGCAGCGACGGCTTCGTTTCGAGTCAACCGGCGACCTCGTCGAGGACATGCTTAATGCGGCCCTCGACATCATTGGGGCGGAGTGTGGGCTCCATGAGGCCATCGCACCGGATCGGAGCGGCACCAGGGAATGGAGAAAGAAGGTCGAGCTCCTTGACAAGGCTCTTGAATGGCTCTGGAAAACACACCTGAAGAACGATCCCTGGCATCGGGCGCAGGAGGACTTGGCCGATCTTCCAGAGAAGATGAGTCAGCGCCAAGCTCCTTGCCGTCAGCTCGCCGCTCCAGCACACGTCAAGGCACTGACCTCCACAGGCCGCGCGACGTTCAACCAGTGATGCGCCGTCCACCAGGGCGCAGCTCGCCGCGCACGAGCCCCGGGGCTCAGGACGCAGTCCGGCCACGGCGATAGGGCTCGGGCAGACAGTGGCTCTTGGACTGCAATATGGTGGGCGCCGGCACGATGAACGGCACCGGGTCCACAGGGCGGGAATTGTCTTATTTTGCAACCCGTAGTCGAGATGTGACATGTGGGCGTTCGCTGTGTACGGTTATCGGGCTTGGTCATATCTGGCGAAGTACTTGATGCGGTTCGCCTAATCCTGTCACCGCGTTCAAGACTCTCGACATCCGCTTGGCAGGAGCGGGGGACCCACGTTTTGGGGCGTCGATAGATGCTCCTTGGGGTGAAGCCCTCTTGGTGGTAGAGACGACTTCGGTCGATCTGCTGGCATGAGGGCCGGGTGCAATCTCCCATCCGAATCCGACAGCTGACCTCGTAGGCGTATGGAGAGGTTGCTTCACTGTGTCGTGCCATCAACCTGGTCGCCATCGCGCACCGAGCTACTTGCGTTCTGTCTCTTCCCTTTCGTCGGCGATCTCGCGTTCAGCAAAGCCTGCGGGCAAAGCCTCCGCCGTGATCGTCATCTCCGGTGCCATGGTGGCCTCCCTTACCCTCCCGGCCTCCGCCGCCACACCGACCGTCACGCTCACCGCCACCGCGCCGGTGGCCGTCGCCGTGGCGGTCGCCCCTCCTGCGGCCGCACAGGCACCGCTGGTTCCTCGAACCTTCGGGAACATCGGTTTCACCGGTGTGGTCAAGCCCAAGCCTGTTGTGGTCCCGGTTGTCGTTCAACCGGCGGTTGTTGCTGTCAGTCGCTCCATTACCCGCGCGCCGATCACCCCGACGCAGTCGGCTCCTGTTGCGCCGACGCAGTCGGCTCCTGTTGCGCCGACGCAGTCGGCTCCTGTTGCGCCACCGGCTCCCAGCACAGGCGGTGTCATCGGCATCGCCGCCAGCCTGGCCGGCATCCCTTACGTTTACGGAGGCACAACAACTGCCGGTTTCGACTGCTCCGGTTACACCCAGTACGTCTTCGCGAAGCTCGGCATCAACCTGCCTCGCACGGCTCAGGACCAGCAACAGGCCGTGACAGCAGTGTCCAACCCGCAACCGGGCGACCTGGTCTTCTTCGGCGTGCCGGCTTCACACGTAGGCATCTACGCGGGCAACAACATGATGTGGAACTCACCGCACGGCGGCGCGGTCGTTGCCCTCCAATCCATCTGGTCTTCCACCGTGACTTACGGTCGCCCCTGATCAAACACGCGCGCCTCGCCCCGACCCACGGGTCCTGTTCCAGTGGTGTCCCTCAGGCGGGTAGGGCTGTTTCACGGTCGGGCTGGAGGATTTCAGCCTGACCGTGTGGCACAGCCGGTTGGCGCTCAGGGCGCCTGGATGAGACCGATGACGTTGCCGTCTGGGTCTTTCACCGATGCGACCAGCCTGCCGCCACCGACATCCTGGATCGCCTGGTGCTCGACGGCGCCGGCGGCCAGGAGTGCCTTGATGCTCTGGTGGATGCTGTCGACGTGCCAGTAGCCGACTGGGCCCGTCATGCCGTTCTTGTGACCGTTGGGATCAAGGCCGATGTGCTGGCTCCCGACACTGAAGCCGACGTAGTACGCCTCATCCAGGTCCGGCTCGACACCCAGGATCGTGCCGTACAGCGCTTTCGCCTGGGCTAGATCCTTGACGGGGTAGATCACGGTCTTGATGCCTGATGTCACGAAGAACTCCTCATAGTCGATGTGTCGCATTTGCCAAGACAGGCTCCATCAACTCTATGACCGGTGGCGTCTTGTCGCTGCTGCTCGGGTCCCCACGCACGACACCCGCACCCACGACACCCGCACCCACGACGAGCTCAGCGCCGCTGGGAACGCGCAACCGGGGCGTCGTTCCTGCTCCGGGCCCGGTAACTTGAGAGTATGGTTCGCGGGCCGGGCAGGTACCACAGTGCCGGCGACCTAGCAGCGGCCTGGCAGCAGCAGAGAACTGTCTCCGAACTCGTGCCACAGGTACCCCTGCGTCAGTGCCTGTTGGTAGGCCGAGCTGATCAGATCCGCTCCTGCTACTGCTTCCAGCAGCAGCAGGTGTGAGGCCCCCGGTGCGTGCCAGCCGGTGATCAGGCCGTCCACCACCCGGGCACGACGGTCGGGCCCTAGTACCAAGTGGGTCCATCCCCGGCCGGAGGTCACGCAGCCGCTCGCGTCGGCAACGGACTCCAGGGCGCGGGTGACCGTGGTCCCGGTCGCAATCACGCGGCCACCCCGGCGGTGAGTGAGGTTGACCAAATCGGCCGTGCCTTCTGGAACGTCGTACCGCTCTGGTGCCGGCGCCTCACCGGCCTCGGGGGAGGAGACCCCAGTGTGCTGGGTGATCGGAGCCATCCGGACGCCACGTGTCATCAGGGCGCTCACCAGCTCAGCGGTGAACGTCGGCCTGCGCTCGGCATCTCGGCACTGCCAGGGTGGGTAGCGAAGATGGTCTGGTAGTTCTCCAGCGGCCACCGCCGCGGCATGTACCCGTACGTGATGGCCCGCCCGTGCCGATGGAGCAGCCGTGGCACGTCCGATGCTGAGATCAAAGCCCTCCACAGTCGCGTTGCCGGGTTACTGACCTCGGGGTAGGCCGTGAGCAGGGTGGCTGATGCGTCGCTGGGTAGCCACACCTGGTCACCGCTGACCAGCGAGGTCACCAGACCGTTGGCGTGCACCGCCGGGCGCACCTCAACGACCCAGATGCCGGCGTCAAGAGCGGTCGCGAATGTACGACGACCGGTCGCCCGTCCGACAGCTCGCCGTCTACTGCGGCAGGTAAGGTCGCGGAAGTATTGACAACTACCAGATCCCCGGCATCGAGGTGATCTGGCAGGTCGGAGAAACGCCGGTGGGAAAGCCCGTGGTCGTCGGCAACCAACATTCGCACCTGGTCGCGGCGCAGCCGCGCGCCTCAGGTGGTCCGACGGCCGCCAGGCTGTCGGGCAGCTCAAAGCACGTCAGTGCCGTGGCATTCGGACTCATCGGGGGACCTCCGTCGGGACGGTGCCGGCGTTCGTCGGGTCCGCATTGGCCTGCAGGTCGCGGGCTCGGTAGCGACCGCTGGCCGGTCGGGTGTCAATCAGAGCCAGCAGGGCGGGGACGACCGACTCCGGCTCTGGTCGGTCGCTGATGTCCTCGCCCGGAAACGCGAGCTGGTGTATCGCCGTGCGCATATCCCCCGGGTCGAATGCATACACGTTCAGCGCCGGTTCCTCGACGGCAAATACGCCGCTTGCCTGGTCCAGCGCCGCCTTCGCCGAGCCGTATCCGCCCCAACCCGGGTAGGCCTCGACCCCGGCATCCGAGCTGATATTGACGATGGTGCCTGCGCCGGCCACAAGCAGGGAGTGGTGGAGTTGGATCAGCGCGATGGGGGCAAACACGTTGACTGCGTATACCGCGGCCAGCTGGTCCAGCGGGTAGTCCAGCAGGTTCGGCAGCGGACTCGGGCCCAGAGCGCTGGCGTTGTTGACCAGCAGGTCCAGGCGACCGTGCCGACGAACAGCGGCGAGCACCTCGGTACGGTGCGCCGGGTCGGTCACGTCGCCCGGCAGTGCGGTGACAGCACCAGGTGACAGCCCCTGGGCGAGGTCCTCCAGGAGATCCGCGCGACGGCCGTCAACCACCAGGGACCAGCCGCGTAGGTCAAGTTCGGTGACCAGCGCCCGGCCAAGGCCCAGCGATGCGCCGGTGATGAGTGCGACAGGCATGTGCGTCTCCCTTGTCATCTGTGCTGATGTCACCCATCAGGAGAGTTGAAGTCGACTTTAAGTCAAGTGAGGTGCGGATGCTGAACTCTAGGGACCTGCGCACCGTCCGTCAGGTCTCTGATCACAGCGGCTTTGCACCTTCGGCCCTGCGGTTCTACGAACGGATTGGTCTGCTCGCCGCTTCGCGGACCAGCGGGGGCCAGCGCCGCTATGAGCGCAACGTGCTGAGGCGGCTGGCTTTCGTGCGAGCGGCCCGCAACGTGGGTTTGAGCCTGGACGAGGTGGAGCAGGCGCTGTCGACCCTGCCCAGGGGTCGCGCCCCCAACCGCAGCGACTGGGTAAGGCTCTCCCGGGGATATGGCGGGGCCGGTTGGACCAGCAGAGAAACTCCCTGACCGCCCTGCGTGACGGCCTCGCCTCGTGCATCGGCTGTGGCTGCCTTTCGCTGCGCACCTGCGCCATCCAGAACCCGGCAGACATCGCCGCAAGCGAAGGAATCGGCGCAGCCTACCTCCCGTCGCCGCTGCGCCGCCCGGTCGATCCCCGCCGTCGCAGTCCAGCCGGCGACGCGCGGGGCCGAAGTACTCGACCGGCGACGCAGTAACAGCGGGTCTTGAGAAGGTAACTCTTTGAAGCGCCCGGGTCGGGCTGGTCCGCCGTCCTGCCAGGAACAAGTGGCTCGCGTCCTAGTGTCTGAGGGCTTGCCAGAGAGCGAGACATGGTGACACAACCCGATCCGGCCGAGAGCAGCGGACTTGTGTTGTCCTGCCTAGGCGTGCGCAGAGGAATCGGCTTTCTGAGTTTGGTGCTGCCTATCGTCCTGATACTCGGCAACAGGTGGTTGGACGGCGGTGGAATACGCGGCTCGATCAGCGATTACTACTTCACCGTCATGCGCGACTACTTCGTCGGGACGATGTGCGCCATGGGGGTCCTTCTTGTGTCCTACCGGTATAGGCGTCAAGACAACTACCTCAGTAATGCGGTGGCCGTGTTCGCCATCGGCGTGGCGTTGTTTCCCACCACGGCTAGCAGCACGAATCCTACGGCCGCCCAGACGCTTGTCGGCTACGTCCATCTGGCCTGCGCCACCCTCTACTTCCTGGGCATGGCGTACTTTTCGCTCTTCCAGTTCACCCGGACCGAGCCAGGGCTCATCCCGACGGCGCAGAAGCGCCAGCGCAACGCCGTGTATCGGGTCTGCGGAATCGCCATCGTGGCCTGCCTGGTGCTCGTGGTCGTGACGAACTTGGTCTTCACCAACCACGTCAGGGACCAAGTCCACCCGGTGTTCTGGCTGGAGTCGATTGCCGTCTGGGCCTTCTCCGTGTCGTGGCTGGTCAAGGGTGAGTTCTTGTTCTTAAGGGACTAGCCCGCCGGTCGTTGCCCACGGACCCAGCTAGGCGGGCTCGCGGCACTGCTCGCTGAACGCAGCGTCCAGCTGGACCTGCGCTGGCCGATATCCACCCGCGACCAAACCAAGCGGCCCGACTAAACTCGCCGTTGCCGGGCGACGTCTAGCACCGGGCCAGCGAGGTGGTATGAGCCAACGATGTCGGCGGCCGTCGGCACAGGAGTCGTGGCGACCCGCGCGGCGGCGTCCCGGCCGAACTCTTTGAGCGCTGCCAGCTCGGGCAGCGGATTCGAGCCGTCCGGGGTGTCAGCAGTCGAGATATGTACGAACGAAACCCCGTCATCGAGGCGAACCACCTTGTACTCGATGTTGCCGGGCCGCTCAGCCCGCAATTGCTCGAAAAGGGGGTCTCCATCTTGATACCCCCAGACATGACTTCCCGCCGCAGGACCTCAAGTACGCCAAGGCGGTTCGGGTCGTCCCACGTCCAGGCTGGGCGGTAGCTGTCGTGCTCCGCGTGCCGGTTGCGGGCCCGGTCGGGTCCGTCCGGTCTTGCGCAACGACCGGTAGGTTACGGGCTGGCCCTCGACTGCCTGTCGCAGGAGAGTGTGGAACAGCAGGCCGCGGCTGCGTGAGTTGCGTCTGTTGAAGCGGAACACCCACTCATCGAAGTAGGCCTGCACGTGCTCGGGGCTGACCGAGCCCTGCATGGTTCCCATCAGCCAGCGCTTCACCAGG
>Ga0208587_1000777_pt1 | contig 17575 bp, 12 predicted proteins | sample NGESurdeep092012_7_FD_184472 | JGI IMG/M metagenome (GOLD analysis project Ga0208587, IMG submission 184472) | Arctic peat soil microbial communities from Barrow, Alaska - NGEE Surface sample 210 deep-092012 (SPAdes) | ecosystem: Environmental > Terrestrial > Soil > Wetlands > Peat ...
CGAGGAAGGAACCGCAGCCGCTGCCGGGCCAGGTCCCGGACCTTGACCGGAGCGAATGTGAACGATTTGGCCTCGCCGACGGCCTTGAGCTGGCGGCGCAGATCAGGCATTCGCAGCGGGTCACCGGACCAGAATCGGACGATGGAGTCGAGAAACTCCTCGTCGGCGCCGGGCGCGTCGCTGCTCAGCCTCTGGTGAAGCAGGAGGGTCGCGTCGAATCGTTCGTTCATGTCCCGGCCTGGTCCCCGCAGCCACCGCAGCAGCTCGCCATAGCCGGGGCCATCTGTGTCCAACGCCGCCGCTGCCTCAGCCACGACGTCGCGGGCTCCGTCGGGAGCGACCGCGGACTCCACGGCAGCCCGCAGCACCTTCGCGGGGTCATGCAGGGGGGTCTCCTTGCTGATCACCACGGTGCTGACCACGAAGCCGGCGGATGTCGCGAGCTGGCCGAGATGGGTGAGCAAGTGGCTCTTGCCCTCCCCGAACCCGGCGCCGAGCAGCATCGAGGCGCGACCGCGCCGGCTGTTCTGCGGTCTCGTGATGTCTTCGAGCAGCCCGGTAAACCGGTCCTCAATGTCGCCTTGGCCTGAGCCGAGGGCGATCACGGCGTCGGCGTTCGGCACTCCGCTGCGCAGCGCCTCGACCGCGCGCCGACCGGCTAGGCGGTCGTGGTCCCACTGGTGTTCCAGGCTCATCGCACGGCCTCAAGCCGGACATCGAGCCGGACCAGGGATGCGAACGGGTTGGTGCGTCGCCGATCTCGCACCTCATCGGCGACCCTGAGCTGTAGGGCAGCGTAGGACGGCAGTCCACGCTTCTCGTCGCTGACCAGCTCGGGCGGCACCACAGCAACGACAAGCAGTGCGACCAGGTCGTCTGTTGCGTCGATCAGCTGGCGCAGCAGTTCGTAGGCGTCGAGCACCGCGGCTTTGCTGTAGTAGATCCCGGTGCGCTCGGGAACCGGCGGGCGGCGCGCCTCGGCCAGCCGCGTCAGGTCGAAGTGCAGGACCAGTCCGCGGTGGCCGGCGCGAAGCAGGAGCCGTCCGATCGATGTGAGCATTGTTCTGGCGTTGTGGCGACCGATCCGCGCGTAGATCATCGCGTCGCGCAGATCACGCAGCCCGACGGGTTCGCCTGTGAGCCAGCCTTGCATGACGTGGGCCTCGGCGGGGTAGACGTCGCCGCTGCCTAGATGCGCTTGAGCCAGCCGCAGCAGCGCTCGGCGCAGCTCGCGGGGCAGGCTGGTGTCAGTGAGCAGGGTGTGTTCGAGCTGGCGTCGCACGCTACGGTAGAGCTCGCGCGGGTCGAGGTCGTAGTCGGCAGCCACCTCGGCCACGGTGAGGCGGCCCGGGGTGGCCGGGACTGCGATGTTGTCGTAGGCGGCGCCCAAGATCGCGACCGCGACCTGGTCCCAGTCGATCTGCCGAGCCACGGCGAAGAACACCTGGTCGACCATGTGTGCTTTGGTCGTCTCGGCGGACAGAGAAACCATCAGGACGTGCTCACGGTCCGCGACGGCGCGTAAGGACTGTTCAAACCGGTCGGCGACATCGGCATCTCCTGCCACCGCGAGCTTCACCGACCCTCCGCCGGCCGGCAGGTAAGAGGCCAGGTACTCCTGCCCGAGGAAGTCTGCGTAGGAGCCTGCGCTCATGGACCCACCCCCGAGCACAGCGGCCGCTGGCCCGACCCGGGCGGTCATGAGCGGTCCGTGAAGGAGATTCCCCAGTACAGCTGCCGCTGCCCCGTCTGCGCCACAGTCGCCAGCGTGCCTGAGCCGCGGGTGCCCGAACTGGCATGCCAACGCAAGACCCGACCGGACCTCGCTGTCGCGACTCCGCTGGAGTCCAGCAAATACAGGTCTCGGGCGAACTCTGCACGGGTGTAGTCGCGCTGCTGGCCAGGCAGTAGCGTCAACACACCCCACACGTCGACCAGGCGCATCACCGCGGCGTCGCGTTGCCTCCCCGCAGACCTCACCAGGTCGTACGCCGACTCAAGGCTCTCCAGGAACGGCTTGGGCCGGAACCGCGGTGGCCGCGCCTGGCTGGTCGCGAGCAGCCCCACCAAAACCGAAGGGCGCAGCCGTTTCTCGCGGCGTCTGTCAATCTCGACGGCGGCGTCCCCGGGAAGCACCTTGATCAGCGATGGGTAGCACAGCAGCCGCTCGTCTGCCTCGAACATCGCCACGTCCTGTGCTGCTGCCACGTCGAGCAGCTCCTGGGCATACGAGCCGGACTCCAGGTGCTCCTGCTCGTCAAAGCCGAAGGACTCCCCGGCGTCCTCTGCGGCTCGGGCGGCCTCCCCAGACAGAGTGGTTGCCGCGCTCAGAGCGCGTCGCAGGTCACGCAACTGTCCGCGTTCGGCGCCGGTCTTAGCCCTCTTCAGCTCACGTGTCACAGCCGCAGTCGCCTTGAGAGCGGCGTCAACCCGCTCCTCCGTCGCTGCAAGTGCCGCCTCAAGCCCACCCATCTCAGCCACCACCATTTCCCGTCGCCTGCACGCATCCTCGTGCTGGAGGCTACCTGAAGCCGCGTCGAAAGTGGCTTGCGCTCGCCGTCGTGCTGGGCCCAGCGCCGAAGTCGGTCCTTGCTCCATTACTCCCACACTGGGACCGGTACGTTCCTTGTTGGACGCCGACCTAGGCGACACCACCGGTTACGTTGGCTCTCGTTGCCTCGTCGATCCCGAGCAGGTCTGGGGCCCCAATCGCTTCCCGGCCGGCGCCCTCTTGCTTCTGGCGGCGGTCTGTCATTCGGGTTTCTCGAGAAGCCAAGAGGCGGCGAATCTGAGCCTGGTCGAGGCTCGGATCGTGCCGAGCCGCCAGGTGCGAACCTGCCGTCAGGTGTCTGCCAAGAATCAGGGGCACCATCAGTTGCAAGCGCGAGATACCAGCTATGGTCGCGGCACCTGATCGCAGACACCTGCGGGTGATCACCTGATCTGGCACCCAAATCTTGCATCGACGCCAGGCTCGCTTCGGGAGCTGGCCGAGCGCCACAGGCTCATGAGCTGCCGTCTCGCGCTGAAGGCGGCGTCGCTCGGTCGGGCAGGCGGCTCAGTCACCGTCTACACCATGGTGTCTGAGCCCGCGATGGTGGCTAGCAGATCAGGATGGGCGTGGGTCGCCGTCTCGGCGACACCTCGCTCGGTGACGACGATGCTGATGAGGTCATGTGGTGTGACATCGAAGGCCGGGTTGTAGCCTCGTACTCCTGTCGGGGTAGTCCGCACTCCGGCCCAGCAGAGCACTTCGTCCTCGTGCCGTTCCTCGATGACGATGTCTTCGCCCCGCGTGATAGTCAGGTCGACAGTCGAGGACGGCGCGGCAACGACGAAGGGGATCCCCGCTCGCTGACAGGCAAGTGCCAGACCCACCGAACCGACCTTGTTCGCTGTGTCACCGTTCGCGGCGATGCGGTCGGCCCCGATGACCGCGACGTCGACCAGCCCTCGCAAGATGGTGCTTGCAGCCGCGCTGTCAGCCTGCACGACGTGCTCGATCCCGTCGTGCAACAGCTCCCAGCTGGTCAGGCGCGCACCTTGTAACAGCGGCCGCGTCTCGTCGGCATACACCAGGCCAAGGCGCCCCCGCTGGTGCAGCTCGTGGATGATTCCGTATGCGGTGCCCCAGCCGCTGGTGGCCAGCGCCCCGGTATTGCAGTGCGTGAGGACCCGCACCTTTTCCTTCGCTACGTGCGCAAGGATCCAGTCGGCGCCATGCTTGGAGAGCTGACGGTTCGCGGCCTCATCGTCGGTCACGACCTGCCGTGCAAGCTTGAGGACCTTTACGGTCCCGGAAGGGACCGAATCTCTGACCTGGTTCACACCCCAGGCAAGGTTGACCGCTGTGGGCCGGGCATCACGGATCCTGTCGATCTCCGTCTCAAGCCTTGCTGCATCCCAGTCGTCGTGACCGCCTTGGACCATTGCCAGGGCGACCCCCAGCGCCCCGGCCGCTCCCAAAGCAGGTGCGCCACGGATCACAAGGTGCTGGATCGACTCGACCAGGACGTCGACTGTCGATACGTCGATGTATTGCTCAGTGCCCGGCAGCAGGGTCTGGTCGATGAGCCTGATCATCGGTCTCGGACCACCCACCCACTCAATCGAGCGCACCATCACGTCCCTTTCCTTCCCTGCATGAGCAGGATCCCAGCTCCCGCAAGATTCGCCCTTCAGCCTGGAAGCAGTGTGTCCCATGACGCGCACGCTCGTGCACCGGTGTCAGAGTCGGGATAGGGCATGCTCTCGTTAGACCAGGAACGGAGATACCAATGCTCATGCAGAAGGAACGCGAGCTGATCATCGAGTACTGCCTGCGAATGCTCCAGGACGGGTTAACAGTAGGAACGTCGGGCAACGTCAGCATTCGCGCTGGTGAGAACATCGCCATCACCCCGAGCGGCGTGGACTATGAGGCACTGGCACCGGAGAACATCTGTGTCATCACCCTTGACGGTAACCATGTGGACGGGCCTGACAACCCAACCACGGAGGTGCCGATGCACACCGTCGTCTACCGGAACACCAGTGCGCTTGCCGTCGTGCACACGCATCCCGTCTACGCGACGGTTCTGGGGACTCTCATTGACGAACTTCCGCGGATCCACTACATGCTGGCTCTCCTGGGAGGACCTGTCAGGGTCGCACCATATGCCGCATTCGGCACTGACGAGCTGGCGAGGAACTGCCTCGTGGCAATGAGGGACCGCTACGGCGTCCTGCTTCAGAACCATGGTGCGACCACCTATGGCGAGACCCTCGCCAAGGCATACTCCCGGAGCCTGTACTTGGAGTGGTTGTGCCGGATCTACTGTGAGGCCAAGACTCTCGGCGAACCTCGTTTGCTCACCGCCGTCGAGTTTGACGCGGTGGCTGGGGCAGTGAGTGCCTACGGCCAGTCAGTCTTCAAGAGCTGAGTTCAGATGCCCGGCGGTTGAGGGCACACGCCTGGAAACCACTGCCTGAATCGCCCTGCGTCACAGTATCTTTCGGCCAGGAACTCTCATTCTCAAGTTCCCTCTGCACGTCCTCGGCAGGTTGTTGGCTCGAGTCTCGGGGAGAGCAATCCAGCGCCCCCAGAGGGTTGATAGCTGGTGGCCACACCACAATCGCACATCAGACTCGATTACTGGTCGGACTGGGCAGACCCGGCATCACCGTTCGGATCCGAGCGGGAAAGATCAATAGCGATAAGGACCCGAGGAACCCGAGGACCCTGGGCCGGCGCGGCAGGCTCTGCGGCCAGCTGAAATCGGACCCTGGAGTTTTTCAGGCTGCGGTGCCGGTTCTGAGCGCGCTGCCGGCGGCCATGCGCCGGATCGACTGTGCCGCGGGCCCAGGCATGCGAACGGCGAACTTCAACGCCGGGACGAGCCGGATAGGCCGGGACGGCTTGGAGGTGAGGTGCCAGCCGCTGCAGTCCGGGCATTCGTAGGATCGGATCTCGCGACGACTACACGCCACCTCGTTCAACGCGGCCCGGGAACGATCCCAGTCGGCCTGTCGCATCGCGAGTTTGATGTCCTTACGCTCCCCATAGCGGACCTTGCCGCTGGCTGGGCAGATCGGGTAGCGGTGATGAGACATGGGCTACTCCTCGCAGACGATGACTTATCCATGTACTTTCACCCTCGAACATGGACAAACCGTCGGAGAAACCTGTACGCCCCCTGGGAATCGCCCGTGAGAGTGGGCGATGCGGTCTGCGCAGCGGGAGTTCTTGGCGGTCACCGACCGCATCTGCCATCACGGTTGTCGGCCCACGCGCGCAGCGATCGCCCATCGGGTTGAAGCCTGCCCGCACGGATATCGCGGCTACGATAAGAACCCGGCCAGCGGCTCAACGTGGTCGTCGGGGAGGACTAAAGCGAGAGGTAAGTCTTGCCGAGCTACCCGGTCGATCCTGCCTCAGACGGCCGGTTAACGGTGGGCAGCCGCGGCAGGGTTGACGGCCTGGACGCCGTCCCGGCTCCGAGCCAGCGTCCGTTCCGGGTCAGTGTGCTGCGGGTGGTGCTCTGTGGGCTGCCGTGGCTGCTGGCCCTGGGCGTGGCGACCGTGGCGCTGCTGCAGGCGGGCACACCAGCCATGGACATTGCCCGCTACACCGCCTACTGGTGCTTCGGAGTGAGCCTGCCCGGGCTTTTGCTGGCGCGGGCTACGGTCGGGACGCGGGGCAACTGGCTTGAAGACATTGCCATCGGCGCCGTGACAGGTCTCACACTTGAGCTTGGGTGCTTCGCGCTGTGGTCGGTTCTTGGGCTACAACAGCAGCTCTGGCTCTGGCCCGTCATCGTGGCACTTGTCTTTGTTTCGGTCCCGCGCCTACGCCGACACTGGCGAATCAGCTCGCCAAAGCCCTTGCCAGTTCTCTGGTCGTGGGGGGTGGCTTCGGCGATTGCTGCCTGCACACTCTTGGTGCGCCAGCGTGCTTTTGCTCCGCCGCTGCCGCCGGCGGGCGGGTTGTACGACCAGGACGTCGTCTGGCACCTGTCCATCGTGCATGAGCTCACCAGGTCGTTCCCTCCACAGGTCCCCCAGGTGGCCGGTGAACTCCTGCGCTACCACTGGTTCTCGCACGTTCACATGGCAGCGGCGCACCTGGTGTCGGGAGCACCTGAAGCCACGGTGGTTCTGAGGCTGTGGATCCTTCCGTTGCTGGCGGTCACGGCCTTGACCGGTGCATGTTTGGCAATGGAGCTTTCGGGCAGGTGGTGGTCTGGACCGATCGCCGCTTGGTGCGTCATCGTCTTCACGGGCACAAGCCTGTTGCCGGTCGTGGGCGAGGCGGGAGTCATCTTTCCGACGAGTCCCTCTGAGGTCTATGTCCTGCCCATCGTCTTGGGCGCGGCCACCTTGACCGTCCGTGCTCTGCGCGGCGTGAGGCTGCGGGCGGGGTGGGCGGTGCTTGCGCTGCTGCTGGTTGCGGCGGCGGGAGCCAAACCCAATGCCATGCCGCTCGTCTTGGCGGGCGCCGGTCTTGCCGGTCTCAGCCTCATGGTGCAGCGGCGACGCCAGTGGCTGGCGGCCCTTGCGGTCGTGGCGATGGTGGCCGTTCTCCTGCCGGTGTCCTTGCTCGCCGTAGGGGGCGGCGACAGCGGATCCACGATCCGCCTGTTCGACTATGTCGAGTGGATTCCGCTCTATCACAGCATGACCGGTGCGGGCTTCCATCCTGGGGGCGGACCTCTTCTGCCAGTTGGTTTGTACCACCTCACGGCGAGGTCGTTGGTGTTGCTGGCAATCCTGCTGCTGGTGCCCTTGGTTCAGAACGTCGGTCGCTTGGTGCCCTTCGCCTGGCTCGGCTCAGACCGGCTACGCAAAGACCCTGCCGCCTGGTTCATGGCGGGCTTCGTCTTCGCGGGATGGGTCGTCTACTTTGTCCTGTCGCACCCGTCCTACAGCCAGGCTTACTTCCTTCGTCTGGCCAACCCGGTTGCGTCGGTGTTCGGTGTCTGGGCCCTGGTTGCCGCGGTCCCTGCGACGGTGCAGTCCGGCCGCCGACTCGCCGCCGTCATAGCGGGTGGCACACTCGTCGGTGCCGGGGTTGTTGTCGTTGCTCGCGCCGTCACGCCAACAGTGCTCGGAAACGCACCGAGCCTCGCGGCGGTGGTGGTTTCTTTCCTTGTGCCACTGGCTCTTGTCTGCGTCGCTGTCGCTGTTGGCCTTCTGGCGTGGGCGTTAACGCGCAGCAGAGTCCCGGGTCTGCGTGGATGGGGCTCCGTTCTGGTGCTGGCAGCGTTGGTCCTGGGAGGACCGGCTGAGGGTGCACTTCATGGTTTCGACCGTGACCGCATATCCCTCGCCGCCAAGCCACTGGCCGCGGGGGTTCCGACGCCTCCTCAGATTGACGGCCTGCGAATCAGCCCCGCAGCGGCCGCAGCCATGGCATGGGTCAACCAGCACACACCCAACAACGCCGTGGTTGCCACCAACCGGCACTGCGTCACTGGGCGAGAGAGACCAGGCTGTCCGTCGATAGCATTCTGGGTGAGCGGACTGGGGGGCAGGCGCACGGTGCTGGAGGGCTGGGGATACACCAGTGAAGCCAAGTCGGTCAGCGCCCCGACGCCCTTCCCCGAGCGCCGTGCTGTCAACGACGCCGTCTTCACCGATCCCAGCGCACAGACCATCGAGCGACTTCGACAGTTCTACGGCGCGAGCTGGCTAGTTGCTGACAGGTCAGCCGGACCGGTTTCCTCGAGGCTGACACGGTTCGCCGTCCCGAGGTTCAGCAGCGGTGCGGTCACTGTTTACGAGCTGCGCTGAGCCAGACCGACAGGTGTAAGCCTGCCCGGGGGCTGGCTCCAAGAGTGCGGCGCAGGTGGTTGAGGTATCTTGCTCCACCGTAGGGTGAGCGACGCTGAACGAGAGGACTTCATGCAACCCCAGCTCATTGCCGGCCGCTACCGCGTGTTGCGCGCCATCGGGCGTGGGGGCATGGGCACGGTATGGCTGTGCCGTGACCAGGTCCTCGGTCGCGAGGTCGCGGTCAAGCAGATAGGCGCGCTGCCAGGTGAGTCGGCGACCGAGACCAAACGCGCGATGCGAGAGGCTCGATCGGCCGCAGCGCTGAACCACCCCAACGCCGTCGCCGTCTACGACGTGGTCGACCATGACAGCCGGCCCTGGCTTGTCATGGAGTACGTCCAGGGCCAAACACTCGCCGACGAGATCTCGCGCGACGGGCACCTGTCGCCACAGCGGGTCGCCGACATAGGCGCCCAGCTTGCCGGGGCCCTCGCCCGCGCGCACGAGCGCCGCATCGTCCACCGCGACATCAAGCCCGGCAACGTGCTCATCGACAAGGCCGGTCGGCCAAAGATCAGCGACTTCGGCATCGCCCGGGGCCATGGTGACGAGCAGCTCACGCAGGTCGGATTCATCACCGGCACGCCTGGATACCTTTCGCCCGAGCTGGCCCGTGGCGGCGACCCTCACCCGGCCTCCGATGTCTGGGCCCTTGGTGCCACGCTCTACACGGCTGTCGAGGGCCAGCCGCCCTATGAGCCCAGGAGTAACCCGATTGCCCTGCTCCGGGCCATCGCCACCGAGCGGCCGCGGCCGATGACGCATGCTGGCGTCCTCGCGCCTGCCATCGACGCGATGATGTATGAAGATCCGGCCCGCCGTTGGGATATGGCGACCAGTGCCAAGCGGTTGGGCAGGATCGCCCGCAGCACGGCAGTCATTGCCCGGGTCGATCTCGCCGAGACCGCGATCATGGCTGTGGCTCCGCCCGAGTCGACCCAGCGCCTTGAACCGGCCCAGCGCCTTGAAGCGACCCAGCGCCTTGAAGCCTCAGAGCCGGTTGTTGCCGGGCCGGGGACAAAACCTCGGGTGGCTCGTGCTCCAGTGGTCACGACCCCTGTTCCTGCCGCGCCGGTTGCTGCCGGGCCGGGGACAAAACCTCGGGTGGCTCGTGCTCCGGTCGTCACGACCCCTGTTCCTGCCGCGCCGGTTGCTGCCGGGCCGGGGACAAAACCCCAGGTGGCTCGTGCTCCGGTCGACACGACCCCTGTTGCTGCCGCGCCGGTTGCTGCCGGGCCGGTTGTTGCTGCGCCGCTGGCAAAACCCCTGGTGGCTCTCGCGCCTGCTCCTGCCGCGCCGGTTGTGGCAGCTCCGGTGGCGCAGCCGCGGGTGGCTCGTGTGCCATTGGTTGCCGCGCGCGTCGTGGCTAGCCTGACGCCCCAGGGCCTGAGCGAGGTTCACGATGGCGCTCCCGGGCTGCCCTCGCACGTTCGCAGGAGCGCCCGGCGTTGGCTGCCGCCCGTGCTGGCTGCTTTGCTGGTGGTCGTGCTCGGCGTGGCTTTCCTGAGCCAGCTCGGACATCAGGGCGCCACCACCGCGGGCACGCCCCCCAGGACCACGTCAGGCAAGCCCAAGGCGACTGCCGCATCGAAGCCTTCCCAGACGCCAACTGCCACGAGTTCGGCGCCGGCCCGTGTCACGGCCGTGCCCGCCGCGAACGCCGATACGAAGCTTCAGACGTTTGTGAGGTCGTACTACTCCGACGTCACTATGGGCACCAGCGGTACCTGGGGCCAGCTGACCGGGACGATGCAGCGGGCCGCAGGCGGCCGCGGCGGCTACGACGGCTTCTGGGGGACAATCGGCGCAGTCACCGTCAACCAGTTCCAGGCGAACGCCTCCGCCACGGAGGCAACCGTCAACCTCACGTACACGCGCAAGGACGGCACCACATCCACCGAGACCCACCAGTTCACGTTCGTCACCCAAGGTGGGGGCTTCCTCATCGACAGTGACAAGTTCCTGGGCTGAGCGGTGCGCGAGTGCCTTCCTCGGCTTATTCATGCTGGTCTGTCATTGCGCCCTTTCTCGCGATTCTTCTGTGAGGCACCTTTCGCACGACAGCCAACGGGGTCGCGCCCGACAGCACCTGGCGGGACGGGGACCAAACCGTCTGTCTTATCCCGCACCGCCTTGTGGGCGTGGACCCGGTGCCGACCACAAACGGCCGGTGCGCCTGTCCCACGCGCCTGTGACAGGGCGCGGTGCCGACCAACTCCTTGATTAGAGAGACTGTCTGGGTGTGCGCCGCGTCCTTGTCTGAGCCCTGGTCTGAGCCTGTCGACTTCGTCACGGGCGCGCCAACATCTTCGGGATCCCTCGATGTTCGCTGGCGCCACGGGGTCCGACCGCGTAGTGGCGATACGGAGCCCACGATTCAGGTCCATCGCTATGACGAGCACACCTTCATGCTGCGTCAGGCCAAGTCGGTCAGCTACGAGGCTCCGTTTCTCTATCTGCTCTTGGGCAGCTCTCGCGCTTTGCTGCTCGATACCGGCGCGACCGGCGACCCGGCCCGATGCCCGGTGCGCCAAACGGTCGATCGCCTGATCACCACGTGGCTGGCCACCCACGCGCGCACGTCATACCCACTGCTGGTTGCACACACTCACGGGCACCTCGACCATGTCGGCGGTGACCGCCAGCTCGAAGGCCGTCCGGACACGAAAGTGGTCGCCAAGGACCGCCGTTCTGTCGTGGACTTCTTCGGCTTCGCTGCCTGGCCTGATCAGGTGGTGCAGCTGGATCTCGGTGGCCCGGTTCTCGAGATCACCGGGACGCCAGGTCATCACGACTCCTCGATCTCGATCTTTGATCCGTGGACCGGTTTCCTGCTGACCGGTGACACGGTCTATCCGGGCCGGCTGTATGTCCAGGACATGTCAGCGTTCATTGACAGCATCGGCCGGCTGCTGTGGCTCGCCGAGACTCGTGGGGTCCATCAGGTGATGGGCTGCCATATCGAGATGAGCCGCACGCCGGGAAGGGATTACCCCATCGGTACGTCCTACCAGCCCGACGAGCCACCTCTTCAGCTGACCGTCGCCCAGTTGAGAGCCGTGTACGACGCCGCGGTCTGGGTTGCTGACTTGCCGGGTGCGCATGCATTCGATGACTTCGTCGTACTTAATGGGCCGTGCCGGGCTGCTATGGCCCGGCAACGGGCACGGCGAGTCCGGACTCTCTTGTGCCAGAGTTAAGTCCGCGCCGGCGCCTGCTCGTCCTGGCGATCTGCTGCATGAGCCTGCTGCTGGTCGGCATGGACTCCACGATCGTCAACGTCGCGCTGCCATCGATCCGCCGGGACCTGAACGTATCCCTGTCGGGTCTCCAGTGGACGATCGACGCCTACATCCTGGTTCTCGCGAGCCTGCTGATGCTTTCCGGCTCGACGGCCGACCGGCTTGGGCGCCGGCGGATCTTCCAGACCGGACTGGTGCTCTTCACCATCGGCTCACTGCTGTGCAGCCTGGCACCCGGGCTTGGCTGGCTGATCGCCTTCAGGATGGTGCAGGCCGTCGGCGCCTCGATGCTCAACCCCGTCGCGATGTCCATCATCACCAACGTCTTCACCGAACCGCGCCAGCGTGCCCGCGCCATCGGGGTGTGGGGCGGGGTCGTTGGTATCAGTCTGGGACTAGGTCCCGTGATCGGCGGCGTGCTCGTCGAGACGGTCGGTTGGCGTTCTATCTTCTGGATCAACATCCCGATCGGGATCGCCGCGATCGGTCTCACTGCCCGCTTCATCCCCGAGTCGAAGGCCCCCCGGGCTAGGGGGGTGGACGCCGTCGGCCAAATTCTGGTGATCGTGGCTCTGGCGAGCCTGACGTACGCGATCATCGATGCGCCGCGCGCGGGCTGGGCGTCGCCGACGATCGTGGGCCTGCTGGGTTTGGCCCTTGTTGCGACCGTCACGCTCTTGGTCTATGAACCTCGCCGGATCGATCCGCTGCTTGACTTGCGCTTCTTCCGCAGCGCCCCGTTCTCCGGTGCGACGGCGATCGCCATCTGTGCGTTCGGCGCGTTCTCTGGCTTCCTGTTCCTGAATACGCTCTACCTGCAGGAAGTGCGGGGGTTGTCCGCTCTGCAAGCTGGGTTGTGTACGTTGCCCCTGGCGGTAATGGCGCTGATCTTCGCACCCCTGTCCGGACGTCTGGTGGGGGCCCGCGGCCCTCGCATCCCGGTCCTGGCTGCCGGCGCCGCGATGTGCGCCGGAGGTCTGATGCTCACGGGCCTCACCAGGGACACATCCCTGGTGTGGCTTCTCGCCAGCTATGTGGTCTTCGGCTTAGGGTTCGGGCTGGTCAACGCGCCGATCACGAACACTGCCCTGTCCGGGATGCCACGCAGCCAGGCAGGGGTCGCGGCGGCGGTAGCATCCACGAGCCGCCAGGTCGGTGCGGCACTGGGCGTCGCGGTGGTCGGCTCGGTGCTGAGCTCTGGCCTGGCCGGTCCGCTGAGCACTGGCTTCGCCGTGGCCAGTCGTCCGGCGTGGTGGATCGTCTCTGGCTGCGGGCTGGCCGTACTCGGCATCGGTGCGCTCACGACGGGGCCTTGGGCGGTCGGCACGGCGGATCGGACTGCTCATCTGTTCGACGAGGCCAGGTGAGCACGCTCGTTTCGTTGGCGCTCCGGGTGTCACCCAGAAACGACCGCCCATCAGATGGCTCGCGGAATTCCGAGTGGCAGGCACTGTCACATGGGGCAAGACTCATGACCTATGCGCCATCCGCGCCTTGACCTGGAGGACTGCATGACCACGACGACGGCGAGCCAAGATGTCTGGTCCACGCCCCTGACTCCGCTGGCCTTCCTGGGCCGCGCCGCAGAGGTGTTCGCAGATCGGGAGGCCGTCGTCTATGGCGAGCGTCGGATGTCCTACGCGCAGCTGTCCGATGAGGTCACCCGGGTCGCTCACGCGCTGCGGGCCTGCGGTGTCAAAGCCGGTGACCGGGTGGCGTACCTGCTGCCCAACATCCCCGAGATGCTCGTCGCTCACTTTGCGGTGCCCCTGGCGGGGGGAGTCCTGGTGGCGATCAATACGCGGCTAGCGCCAGCCGAGGTCGGGTACATCCTTGCGCACTCGGGCGCCACCGTGCTGGTCGTCGACGCCGCACTGCACGGCAGCGTCGCGACGGTCCTGGCGGATCTACCCGACCTGCGGCAGGTGGTGACCGTCGTGGACCCCGCCGGTGGTGTTCAGCCCTCACCCGAGGTCCCGGGCATCGGCTACGCCGAGCTGTGTGCCCTTGGCGGCGACGACCCGTTGCCCTGGACGGTGCAGGACGAGCGGTCGACGATCTCGATCAACTACACCTCGGGCACCACCGGCCGTCCCAAGGGTGTCATGTACCACCACCGTGGCGCCTACCTGAACTCCCTCTCGGAGGTGATCCACTCTCGGCACGTGTCGCGAACCCGCTACCTGTGGACGCTGCCGATGTTCCACTGCAATGGATGGTGCACTGTCTGGGCGATCACCGCCATCGGTGGAACCCATGTCTGCCTCAGGGCTGTCGACCCCGACCTGATCTGGGACCTCCTGGATAAGGAGGCCATCACGCACCTGAATGGCTCTCCGACGGTGTTGGTGTCCATCGCCAACTCGCCGCGGGTGCACGTCCTGGACCATGAGGTTGTGGTCACCACGGCCGGAGCTCCTCCCAGCCCGACTGTGATCTCGACGATGGACGGGATCGGCGCCACGGTCGTGCATGTCTACGGCCTCACCGAAACTTATGGGCCCTATACCGTCTGTGAGCCACAGGACGGCTGGGACGCCCTCGAGATCAGTGAACGCAGCAAGCTCCTGGCCCGCCAGGGTGTCGGCATGGTCGTCACCGATGGCGTCCGCGTGGTCGACGAACAGATGCGCGACGTTCCCCGCGACGGGATAACCCTCGGCGAGGTCGTCATGCGCGGCAACAACGTCATGACGGGTTACTTTGCTGACCCTCAGGCCACCGCGGAGGCCTTCCGTGGTGGCTGGTTTCACTCGGGCGATCTCGGGGTCTGGCACTGCGATGGCTACCTGGAACTGCGGGACCGCGCCAAGGACATCATTATCTCGGGTGGAGAGAACATCTCGACGATCGAGGTCGAAGCAGCTATCGACTCGTATCCCGGTGTTCTTGAGGTCGCCGTGGTCAGCATTCCGGACGAGAAGTGGGGCGAGCGGCCGAAGGCCTTCGTGGTGCCCAAGGCTGGCGCGACCCCGACGGCAGAGCAGATCATCGCGCACGTCCGCACGCAGATCGCCCACTACAAGGCTCCCGACCAGGTCGAGATGGTCGAGTCACTACCCAAGACCGCGACCGGCAAGATCCGCAAGGTCGAGTTGCGCGAGGCCGAGTGGGCCGGGCACGGCAGCCGGGTGCAAGGCTGAGCACCGGCGGTCGGGCAGGGTGAGGCGGCTCCACGTTCCGCTCTCGTGTTGTTCCAGTCGCCGGTGAACCCGAAGGTCAGCTGCTCCGGCGGCCAGGTCTGCCCGAACCCAGCCATCGGACTGCGACCCCGGTCATCGCCAGGGAGCCGATCATCGCGGCCAGCCAGCCAGCAGAAGCAGCAACAGTTGGGCCTGTCGATCTTCAGATGGCCGAAGGCTGGGCCCCGCGACCACCACTGCCTGTGCGGTGGTCCAGCGCCATGGCAGCGCGATGACCGCTTCACGCACACCCGCGCGCGACTGCCAGGTGACTCGGTCGATGCCGTGCGCCTTGGCCTGGGCCAGGACTGCGCGCGGTACTTCCGGCAGACGGCGTCGAGCTGGGCTGTGGTTGCCTGTACGGCGCCGTTGGCGCCGTACAGGGTCACGAAGGGACCGACATCTGTCGCAAGGTCGGTGGCCGCTGCTGGCGCGACTTGTGCAGGCGCACCACCGCGCGAAAGGGTGTCCGCAGCCCGCTGAGCCTGCGCCCGAGGAACATCATCTGCGCTGCTGCGGGTCATTTCCTGCGTCATCGCGTACGACGTGCCCGCCAGCACCGTTGCCGCCACGGCTATCGGCAGCCAAGCCACCAGCACCCGCTCGGAACCACCCGCTGTGCTCTGTGCCCACGCCGAGGATGCTATGCCCGCCAAAGTTGGGTGTGAAACGGTCTACACATGTCGCAGCCTGGCTCAGGTGGGTCGAGTGGGCGCCGACGAGGCTCGCGACCGCTGGCGGCGCGTCCAGGCGAACGCACTCGGCACAGGGGACCGGTCATCTTCTCCCGGCTGCGGCCTCCGGTCGTGGGTCCTCGAAGATGGCAGCGCAGGATCCCAACAGGGAGTACTTGCCCGTTCAGTAGACTGAAGGCGGCTGGATGGACGCGCGGTGTCGTAAGGGTGCCGGCTACGAGTGAGCGGGAGGGTCGTGATGGCGACTGGCTCTGTGAGTGTGGGGCCGACGGCCCGCGCCACCATGGGCGACATTGCCCGGAGTCTGGGCATCTCCAAGGCGGCTGTCTCCTACGCGCTCAACGGTCAGCCGGGAGTCAGTGCGCAGACACGCCAACGGGTGCTCGATCTGGCGAAAGATCTCGGCTGGTATGCCAGCAGCAGTGCCCGTGCCCTGTCCGGAGCAGAGACTGGCGTGATCGGGCTGGTGCTTGCACGGCCCTCCGACCTGCTTACTATCGAGACGTTCTTCATACACTTCCTCGCGGGGGTCGAGCAGGTCCTGACCGAGCGTGGCTCGAGCCTGCTGCTGCGGGTCATCGGGGAGCACCCCGAGGCTGAGACCAAGACCTATGAGCGTTGGTGGGGTGAGCGCCGCGTGGACGGCGTCATCCTCGTCGACGAGCGCTACCACGACATGAGGGTGCCTGTGGTCGAAGCGCTCGGCCTGCCCGCCGTGCTGTGTGGAGGTCCTATCAAGGGCAGTGCGCTGCCTTGCCTGTGGACCGACCACGGGGTCGACGCACGCACGGTCCTGGACCATCTGGTCGGCCTGGGGCACACGCGGATCGCGCACATCAGCGGTCCGGCGCGCTTCGTGCACGAGCGGGCACGGCGGCGAGGGGTCCGCCGGGCGGGCATAGCGCTCGGGGCCGACGTACAGACTCTGGAAGCCGAGTACACCGGTCCTCAGGCGGCGGAGGTAACCCAGCGGCTGCTTGACCAGCCTGATCCACCCACGGCGATCGTCTACGCCAGCGACGTCATGGCTCTGGCGGGGCTGGGTGTGGCGGCCGCCAAGGGGGTGTCGGTCCCTGCTGCGCTGTCGGTGGTGAGCTGGGATGACTCCTACCTGACCACGCTCGTGCACCCGGCCGTGACCGCGCTCTGGCGGAATACTCCGGCGTACGGGGCTCTGGCCGCCTCGGTGCTGCTGGACCTGGTCGAAGGTCAGGACCGCGGTCTGGTTCAGGTGCCCACCTCGACTCTGCGCGTACGCGAGACGACGGCACTGCCAGCCAAGTAGGCTGTTGTTCGGCCGGCTAATCGGGCTGTACGGAGAAAGCGGCAAGCTACTTACATACCAGTTCGGTAACGGGGTGATGACAACTGAACCGGGTAAGCGTTTAATGGAGGGACGACCGGGAGATGCCAGCCATCGCTCGTCCACCACGAATCCAGGGAACTCGATATGAAGGCTCGTCTGATCAGCACCGTCGTCACGGTCCTCGCGGTCTCCGCGACAGCAGCGTGCGGGGGTGGGGGTACCAGCACGGCAAGCAGTTCGGGGTCAAGCAAGACGTTGACCTACTGGGCTAGCAACCAGGGCGCCAGCCTGCAGGCCGACCAGGCCGTGCTGGGACCGGAGCTGGCGAAGTTCCAGAAGCAGACGGGCGTCAAGGTCAATCTCCAGGTCATCGGGTGGCCGGACCTGCTCAACAAGATCCTTGGCGCGACGACCAGCGGCCAGGGTCCGGACGTGCTCAACATCGGCAACACGTGGGCCGCCTCACTTCAGGCCACCGGGGCGTTCATGCCGTTCGACGCCAAGGCGCTGACGGCCATCGGGGGCCAGGCCAAGTTCGTGCCGGCCTCGTTCGCCACCAGCGGGGCCGTGGGCAAGCCGGTGACCTCGGTGCCGCTGTACGGGCTGGTCTACGGCCTGTACTACAACAAGGCGATGTTCGCGGCCGCGGGCCTGCAGCCGCCGACAACGTGGCAGGAGCTGCAGGCCGACGCCGCCAAGCTGACTATTCCCGCGAAGAACCAGTACGGCATGGTGATTGAGGGCGGCAGCTACACCGAGAGCGTGCACTTCGCGTTCATCTTCGGCCAGCAGAACGGTGGGCAGCCCTTCGATGCCAGCGGCAAGCCGACCTTAACC
>Ga0208587_1000778_pt1 | contig 17566 bp, 18 predicted proteins | sample NGESurdeep092012_7_FD_184472 | JGI IMG/M metagenome (GOLD analysis project Ga0208587, IMG submission 184472) | Arctic peat soil microbial communities from Barrow, Alaska - NGEE Surface sample 210 deep-092012 (SPAdes) | ecosystem: Environmental > Terrestrial > Soil > Wetlands > Peat ...
CGGGCGTATTCGCCGGCGGTGAAGAGTTGGTCGGGATCCAGGATATCGATCAGGTGATGGGGAATCCCGCGACGTTCGGCCAGGGGCAGCTTGGCAGTGCCGATGTCAAAGTAGCGATAGACCTGGAGAGAGTCGCAGTTGACGATTTCTCCGTCGAACTTCTCCGCAATCAGAAGTGCGAGATCGCTCTTTCCGGATCCGGTGGGACCGGCGACTGCAACCAAGGGTCTATCGCTTGCGTCTGGCTGTATGTAGTGTGGGGAATTTGCGGTCAAACCCCGTTATACAATGAAAATATGGTTTTCGAGCCTCGGCGGGGATTCCGCGTCGCCGAAAAAGAGAGTAGGGTCATGATTCGTTCCGCCAAAGCGCTGCTGTTCGCCGTTTCCCTGGGTTGCTACACGGGCTGCCTCATGTTCGGCCAAACCCCGGTCGAGACCCCCAAGCCGGACAACAAAGCCGGCGCATATTACAACTTCGCGATGGGCCGCGTCTACGCGGAGTTGGCTCAGGCGTACGGCAACAAGCCGGACTACCTGACCAAGGCCATCCAGCACTATCAGGAAGCCCTTCGGCTAGATCCCGGCGCCAGCCTGGTCTTTGAAGAGCTGACCGATCTGTACATTCAGACCAACCACCTGCGGGATGCCATCACGCAGGCGGAAGAGATGCTGAAGCTGAATCCGGACAACGTGGATGCGCGGCGCATGCTGGGCCGCATCTACATGAAGATGATCAGCACGCCGGACAATCGCATCAACGAAGACTACCTGCGCAAGGCGATCGAGCAGTTGCAGAAGGTGACGGAGAAGGAGCCCAAGGACGCGGAGAGCTGGGTGGCTCTAGGGCGTCTCTATCGCGTCTCCAACAATTCCGTGGATGCCGAGAAGGCCTACAACCAGGCGTTGGTGGCGGAAGCCGATAACGAAGAGGCGCTGACCGGCCTGGCCATGCTGTACTCCGACCTCGGGGACAACAAGCGCGCCATCGAGAAGCTCAAACTGGCGACGGAGAAGAACCCCAACGAACGCACGCTGATCGCGCTCGGGTCGGCCTACGAGCAGATGCACGACTACAAGAACGCCGCCGACGCGTTCAAGCTTGCGCTGGAAATGGCGCCCGACAACCCGCGCCTGCAAGCCGGTCTGGCCAACAACCTGATGTTGACCGACCAGGTGGAAGAGGCCTTGAGCATCTTCCAGAAGCTCTCTAGCGAAGACCCCACCAACGTGCAGCCCAAACTGCGCATCGCCGAGATCTACCGCGTGAAGCACGACTACGTCAAAGCGGCGGAGGCGTTGAAGAAGGCGAAGGCGCTGAATCCGCAGGATATGGAAGTGCGCTACGAAGAGGTCCGCCTGCTGGCGGCGCAGAGCAAGTACACGGAGGCGATCGGCCTGCTGAAGGGGCTGGTGGAGGAGACGGCCCGCCCGAAATACTCCGCGGCCGAAAGCGCGGCGCGAGGCACATTGCTGGAGGAACTGGCCAGCCTGTATCGCACGAATGGACAGTACACCGAGTCGGTGGATGCATACCGCAAGGCAGCCGCGCTGAATAAGGAAAACAGCTTAGACATCTCCAAGCAGATTATCGACACGTACCGGACGGCGAAAAACGCCGATGGCGTTCGCAAGGAAGTGGATGCGGCCGCCGCCGAACTGCGTGCCCAGATGAAAGGCAAGGGGGACGTTCCCGGCCTGCTGATGCTGGCTTCCGTTTACGAGAAGGGTAAGTTCTTCGGCGAAGAGGCCAAGGTGCTCGACGAAGCCGAGAAGGCCGCGGCCAACGCAAAAGAGAAGGAACGCGTTTACTTCATGCGCGGTGCGATGTTCGAACGCCAGAAGAAGGTAGAGCCGGCCGAGGCCGAATTCCGCAAAGTGCTGGCTTCCAATCCGGAGGATGCCGGCGCCTTGAACTATCTGGGCTACATGCTGGTGGACCACAAACTGCGGGTGGAGGAAGCCACGCAGATGATCAAGAAGGCGTTGGAGGGCGACCCGGAGAACGGCGCCTACCTCGACAGCCTGGGTTGGGCCTACTACCAGATGGGCAAGCTCGAGGAGGCCGAGGGGCTGCTCACGCGCGCGCTCGACCGCATCGGCGAGGACCCCACGGTGCACGACCACCTGGGCGATGTCTACTTCAAGTTGGGCAAGATCAAGGAAGCGATTACGCAGTGGCAGGCGTCGCTGAAAGACTTCCGTTCGCCCGCGGGGATCGACAGCGAACCCGAAGATGTGGCAAAAGTAACCAGCAAGCTGGACGCCGCACGCGTCAAATTCGCCAAGGAATCGAAGTAGCCGGTGGCATAAGGCTGCTGCCCATTAAGAAACCGCTCCCGACCCAAGGGGGTACCCCCTTGGGTCGGGAGCGGTTTTGGCCGCTTTCCGCTGATTGTCGCCCACCCGCGCAACCGCGCAAGTAACCTTATCAATTAGGTTAAAACTATAATTTTCAATAATTTACAGGTGGATTTCGGAGTCAAAACCTATCGTTTTGCGGACTTGTGTGGGATACTCACTTACAGTACAGGCTAACAACCAAGCATGTCCCAGTTGGACGACGCAGTAGCGAGATACAATAAACTACTGGAGACCGGCCCCTATAGCGACCTCGCATGGGCCGAAGCTCTGCACGAACGCATGGAGAGCGCCAAGCTCTCGGCGGGCGGACGCCTGATTTGTCCCTTTCTGCGTCCCAACTTCATTACGCGGCGGCAATATGATTCGCTGGTAAAGACCGGGGAATCCCTGATCTCGGCCATCGACCGCATGGAGCAGATGGTGCTCGCGAGCCCGGCGTTACTGGCGCGCCTGGAACTGCTGCCGGCGGAGAAAATGCTGGCGGCGATCGACCCCGGGTATCAGGCCCTGGAAGTGGCGGCGCGCCTCGATTCCCACCTGGTGAACGGACAACTGCACTTCGTGCAATACAATGCGGATTCACCGACCGGCGCGGGATATGCCGACGCGCTGGCCGAACTGTTCTGGGAAATCCCCCCGGTCAAGGAACTGCGCAAGAAGTACTCCCTGGCCCGCTTGGGCAGCCGCAAGCACCTTCTGACGGCCCTGTTGAAATCGTATAAGCAGTTCGGCGGCGCCAAGAAGCCTAATATCGCGATTGTCGAGTTCCGGCACGCCTACTCCTCCGGCCAGAGCGAGTACGAACTGTTCCGCGATTTCTTCCGCGACGAAGGCTACCTGGTGGAGATCGTGTCCCCCGAGCAACTGGAGTATCGCAGCGGCGTGCTGCGCAAGGGTTCGTTCGACATCGACCTGGTGTACCGCCGGCTGGGCGTACAGGAATTCTTGATCCGCTTCGATCTGACGCATCCGCTGGTGCAGGCCTATCGCGACCGCGCGGTGTGCGTGGTGAACAGCTTCCGCAGCGAGTTGGCGCACAAGAAGGCGATGTTCGGCCTCTTGACCGACGAAGCCATGACGGCCAAGTTTCCCGCCGTGGAGCGCAAGGCAATCCGCGATCACGTGCCCTGGACGCGCCTGGTATCGGCCGCCAAGACCACCTACGACGAAAAGCCCATCGATCTGCCCGAGTTCATCGCGCAGAATCGCCAACGCCTGGCGCTGAAACCGAATGACGACTACAGCGACCAGCACACGTACTTCGGCTGGGAGATGGATAGCGCCGGTTGGGACCGCGCGCTCAAACAGGCCATGCGCTCGCCCTACGTGGTACAGGAGCGGGTGGAACCGGTGAGATCGGTCTTCCCGTTAATGACCTACGGCCACCTGGAATTTCGCGAGATGCAGGTGGACGTTCACCCGCACGCCTACCTGGGCAAGGTGCAGGGCTGCTCCAGTTGGCTTTCCATGGGAAAGACCGGTTTCTCCTCCGCCGCCGGCATCGTGCCGACCTTCATTCTCGAATCGAAATAAGTGCTGTGGGGCAGCCATCCCTGGCTTTCCCGCACTGCAATGCGGCCAGCATCATCGAAGCGCCCGGAAGCGCCGCTCTACGGCATCCTGCTCGCCGTCGGCAGACTGGCGGAGAAAGTGCGGTAACGGAGACTCGGGATAGACCCGTATTTTTGGCTCGGCTTAGGTCCTGAGTGCGATATCATATGGAAACTCCTACTGAGGCCACAGCATAATCGAATCGGACGGGCCATGAGCCAGACGTTTGGCAGATACACGGTGGTGGGCCAACTGGGACGAGGGGCCATGGGTGTGGTTTACCTCGCCTCGGACCCGATGCTGAACCGCCAGGTAGCGGTTAAGACGGTGGACCTCGGGGTAGACGATCCCGAAGAGCGCGAGTTTCTGCGCACCCGTTTGCTGCGCGATGCCCGCGCCGCGGCCGTGCTCAAACATCCCAACATCGTCAGCGTCTATGACGTTTTCGAAGACGGCGGACGGGCCTATGTGGTGATGGAGTACGTGGAAGGCGACACCCTGGCGGCGCGGCTCAAGGCCAATCCGCTGCCCGACGCGGCAATGATCCTCAAGGTGCTGCGCCAGATGGCGGACGCGCTGGACTATACACACTCCCGAGGCGTGATCCATCGCGACATCAAACCGGCCAACGTCATGATCGACGCCGCCGGAACCGCCAAGATCATGGATTTCGGCATCGCGCGGATTACCGATACACGCACCTGTACGCCCACCGGCATGGTCATGGGAACCGTCGAGTACATGGCGCCGGAACAAATCCGCGGCGAGCCTACCGACGGGCGGGCGGATCAATTCGCTCTCGCCGTGGTGGCGTACCAGATGTTGACCGGCAGTACGCTGTTCGGTCCCCATACCATGGCCACCCTGACCTACAAGATCGTCAACGAGGCGCCGCCGCCGCCATGCACGCGAAATGCCGCCCTTCCCCGAGGGGTGGACGCCGTTCTGGCGAAAGCCCTTGCCAAAACACCTGCCGAACGTTTCACCAATTGTTGCGAGTTCGTCGGCGCGCTGGCACAGACCTTCTCCGGCGCACCCACAGCTCCGGTTGGCCCGGCTCCCGTGGTGGTGGCCCAGCCCACCCGGCCGGTGATACCCGTTCCCGAACCTGCCGGGCCCGCCAAGCGTTCCCGGCCGGCTGTGCTGGCTGCGGTGGTCGCGGTGCTGGGCCTGGGCGGTGCTCTGGCCGTCTGGAAGCCGTGGAATCGCAGCCCACAGCCGCCCGACCGGGTGGCTGACGTCAGGCCCGCAACCGCGACGCCGGTCCCCACTGGCGAATCAGTAGCCCCACGCCCAGTTGCCCCGCCAAAGCCCCAGCCTGACGATGCCAAGCCGGCCAGGGTCGTTTCAACCCCGCCGACGGTGACGCCTCCACCGGTAGCTCCGAAGCCTGCCGAGCCACCCAAAGCAACGGAGAAAGCGGTTGCCCTGCCAAAGCCCCAGCCCCCCGATGCCAATCCGGCCAAGGCCGTTTCAACCCCGCCGAAGGTGACGCCCCCACCCGTGGCTCCGAAGCCTGCCGAGCCACCCGAACCAATGGAGGAAGCCGAACTGCTAGCCCCGCCGCCGCTGTCGAAGACCGGCACTAATCCAACGCCGTTTGAGACGGCCATTCAGCGCGGCCACGAGCAGATGAAGAGCAAGGACTATCCCGGCGCCATTCAATCCTTTACGAGAGCCATCGCGCTCCGTCCCAATTACGGCCCGGCCTACTACAGCCTGGGAGTGGCCCACCAAAACCTGGAGCACAATGAGGTAGCCATCCAGAATTATTCGGAGGCCATTCGTCTCGCCCCGGATATGGCCCCCGCCTATGCTGCACGAGGCGTCTGTCTGGTTCGTCTGCACCGGGACCCGGACGCATTGATCGATTTCCAGCGGGCCCTGGAATTGAAGCCCGGCCTGGCGTTTGCCTTGAACGGGCGGGGTGGCGTCCATTTCCGCCGCAAGCACTATCGCATGGCCCTGGCCGACTACGACGCGGCCATCAAAAACAATCCTCGTTTCGCCCCGGCCTACCTGAATCGCGCCCGCGCCAGAGAAGCCGTCGGCGATTTCCGCGGCGCCGCCGCCGACCGGCAGCGCGAAGCAGAGTTGCGCAAGCGGTAGTCCGCTCGGCTGGAGTCCGCTACCGGGCGCTCCGGCGCTTACCCGGATAGGACTTGCACCTGCTAGAACAACGCGTCTTTCAGGACGCACCGTGCGGATCATGGTAGATCATTTCCGTCTGCGGGAAAACGTTTTGTCCAAGAATTACGATAATATAGACCCGACGTGCCGCCAGCCAGGCCCGCGGAGAGATCATGCATCGTTTCAGAATGTCCCGCCTATTCGTCTTCCTTTTTGTGGCGTCGATTCTGTGCGCGCAGGAAGACATCCCGCCCGCCGGGCGCGGTGGCGGACGCGGCGGCGGCAACACGCGGGAGTTCCTGGGACTTGGGCCGCCTCCCGATGCGGCCGCGGCCGCGCGCGGCGAGAGGTTGTACGCTCCCAATTGCGCCTTCTGTCACGGGGAAAAGGCGCGCGGCGCCGAAGGGCCCAATCTGGTCCGCTCCGTGGTGGTGCTGCACGACGAGAAGGGCGCTTCCGGATGGGCGCTATGATGAGCCATGGCCCATCTACGTATATGCCGAATGGCAGCCAATACTTGCTGGTTGCCGCCGGCGACACACTGTTTGCTTTCAAATTAGCAGGAGAACGAAAATGATGACCAGAAGACAAATTCTTGGAGCGGCCGGCGCCGCGTCCGCGTGGATGGCGGCCGGGCCCGGGCGGGCGCAGACTCCGCCGAAGCAACTATCCAACCTGGGTGGGGCGCCGGCCGGCTTCCCCATACGGATGCGCGCGGGCCGCGGCGGCGCCAAACCGTTCGACGTCGTGGAGCACTGCCACAACCTGGGTCTTGGCGTGGTCGAAACGCGTCTGCCGGGGACCGATCCGGAGGCCATCAAAACGCTCCGCCAGAAGGTGGAAGGCTACCACATGCGCCTCATCCTGGACGCGGGCTATCCGCGGGATGAAGCCGGAGTCGCGGCCTTCGATGCCGCGGTGAAGGCCGCCAGCGAGTGCGGGGCGATTTCCTTGCACGCCGCCATGACGGGCCGCCGCTACGAGGACATGAACACCGTCGAGGCGTTCCGCCAGAATTTCGAACGCTGCCAGAAATCCATCGCCCTCGCCGAACCCGTCCTGCGTAAGCACCGCATGCGGCTGGGCATCGAAAACCACAAGGGCTGGCGTTCCGCCGAACAGGCGGCGTGGCTGAAGCGCGTGAGCAGCGAGTGGGTGGGCGTCCACCTCGATTTCGGCAACAACGTGTCGCTCTGCGAAGAGCCCGCGCTCACGCTGCGCAACCTTTTGCCCTACACGTTTGCCTGCCACATCAAAGACATGGCCGTCGAGTGGTATGAAGAGGGCTTCCTGCTCTCCGAGGTGCCGCTCGGCGAAGGCTTCCTCGATATCAAAGGGATGGTCGCCACGCTGCGGAAGAAGGACCCGAACATGGCGTTGGACCTGGAGATGATCACGCGCGATCCGCTCAAGATCCCGGTGTTCACCGAGAAGTACTGGGTCACCTTCGACGATGCCTACAGCCCCTTGCCGGGACGCGACTTCGCGAAGATTGTGGCTATCGTCAACACGAACAAACCGAGCCGCCCGCTCCCGCGGGTCACCGGAATGAGTCCGGAGGCGCAGTTGAAACTCGAGGACGACTGTATTTCGAAATCCATCGAGTACGCGCGCCAGATCCTAACATAAGTTCCGCATGACGTAATGCTGCGGCCCATCCGGAAACCGCTCCCTCAGATGCCGTGAAAAGCATCATTCATGGGCCGCTGATGAACGCCGATAAACGCCGATAAGCCATTTGGTTTTATCTGCGTTGATCGGCGTTCATCGGCGGCCATTTGTTTTCTTCTCGTGTTCTCACGGTCGCGGCTCGGAGTCCGGATCGAAGTGGCGATCCAGATAGAGCCACAGGACGCGCGCGAAGCGCGTCACGGCGGGCACCAGAGGCAGATACGCCACAAAGGCCGCCACAATTACCACGTCGAAGCGCCACGGTGTCAGCCACCACAGCAACAGCACCAGCGCGAGGACCGGCGGAATCGAGAGCAGGTAGCTGAAATACATCGCACCCAGGAAGTAGCCCTGCTCGCGCTCATATTTCAAGTGGCACTCCGGACAGCGCTGGTACATAGCGAGATAGGTGCGCCACAGTGGTCCGCGAAAGATCTTCCCCTTGTGGCAGCGCGGGCACAGTTCGCGGACGATGGCTTGAATTTGCATGGGGGCTATTCGAACTTCGGGCCGATGCCGAGCTTTCTGCCGAGCCGCACCCATCGCGAGCCGGAGGCCAGCCGGATGCGTTCGGCCAGCACATCCGCGCGCTCTTTTTCCTGGCGCGCTTTGGCTTCCGCCGTCTGCCAGGCATCCACCATCTGATGGCCCGCGCAGTGGTCGAACGTGAAGTCCTGGTTCCTGGCGATCAGGGGCTGGGAAGTATCGTAATCGAACAGAATGCCGCTCTCCGGCACGTTCTCCGTCAGGAAGTCGACCGCGCGGAATCCGGCGGCCAGCAGTTGGGCGCGCAGGGCGGTGGCGCCGAATTCGCGCATTTCGAGGGTGGCTCCGCTGCCGCCGTGAAAGGTGAGATCGTCAAGGATCTCTAGCGTGCCATCGCGGCGGCGATTGATGAGCACGCTGGAATCGCCCAAGGGCACGATGCGGAATTCGTGGAGTTCCGGGAAATGTTCGCGCAAGCGGTCCTCGGGATTGCAGTACACGGTGATGCCGAGGAAACCGTGGGGCTTCAGCATGCGCCGGGTTTCCTCGAACGCGCGCTCTACCGGGGGCGCGATGTGCTCCAGCACGTCGGCGGAGAGAATGAAGTCGTACTGCCCGGCCAACTCGGGGTGAGATTCGGTGAAATCGAGGCGCGGTTCGCGGTCGTAGAAGGTGTTGGTGTAATCGAACTTCTCGGCCAGAAGGCGGTTGTAGCAATCCTTGTCGCTCATGCCCAGGCCGCGGATGGCCTTCATTTTGGGGAAGCCGGGCAGCGGCAAGCTGCGTCCAAACAGCTCGATGGAGAGCAGGCGGATCAACCCGCGGAGGCGCACGTTGGACCCGCAGGCGCAGGTGGCGGGTTCGCTGGCGAAGTGGTCCACTTCGTTGGGGGCGCCGCAGATGTTACAGGTGAAGCAAACCATCGGGACTTTCAGGGTACCAGTGCGCGGGTCTTCCAGGTCATGCGGAAGCCGGGCGGCAGATCCAGGCGCCGGGCTTGTACGAAGAAGCTGCCGACGCCCGGCAGGTCGGGAAGAAAGAGGATCTCGTCGGAATAGATAGTCTCCCCGCCGCCACGCAAGGGGGACTTCTCCGGCTGCTGGCGCGTCCGGATGGTTTGGCGGAGACCGGGCACGCCATCCGTGCCCTCCAGGTCGGCGAAAAAACGATAGCGCGTGCTCGAAAGCGAGCCGTCAGGCCCGTTTCGGCCGGGCCGTCCTCCACTCGGAAGCTGCTCCACACCTTCGCGGATTACTCCTGCCTTGTCGCCAAGGATTTACCGATTCCCAGCGAGAACATCGCGCCGCCGATTCAGCAGGGAGGCCCGGCCGAGCGCATATTTTGACGCCTATGCCGCGAGCGCGAGGTCCGCCCCACAATCGCCCCTATCGCCCCGACGACCCGAAGCCGCCGGCACCGCGCGAGGAATCGGCCAGATCGCCTTCCAGCCACTCCACCGCCTCGTAGCGCGCCACGGTCATCTGCGCGATCCTGTCCCCGGCGTGGACGGTGTACGGCTCGCGCCCCAGATTCAGCAGAATCACCCGCACTTCCCCGCGATACCCCGGGTCGATCGTCCCGGGCGCGTTCGGAATCGTGATCGCGTGCTGGAGCGCCAGACCGCTGCGCGGACGCACCTGCGCTTCATACCCTGGAGGAACCTCGATGGTCAGCCCGGTCGGCACCAGGCGTGGCGCCCCAGGTTCCAGTACGACGTCCTCCACCGCGTGTAGATCCATGCCAGCGTCCTCATTTGGTCCGTGCGCGTACGACGGCAGGATGGCCTGGGGGTGGGTGCGTTGGATTCGGATCTGCATTCCCCGCTATCATAGCGTCTTGACCCCTACCAAACGCGTCATCACGGTAGCGCCCATGCCGCCCGAGAAGAGCGCCTACGCCCTGGCTCGTTACAGCCGGTCCCCCGATTCCATCCGCGAGTCCATGGAATGGGTGCGCTCCCACAATTCGGAGAAATTCCTGGAGAGCTTCTATTTCCAGTACGGCCATGCCTCCATCGCCGACCTGGGGCACACCGTAATGTGCTTCGAGGGCATCAGCGAACTGGCCGCCACGGAGATCGAGGCGGAGCCGCTGTGGGATGGCCAGGCCAAGTCGTCGCGCTACCAGGATTTTTCCCGCTCCGGATTCATCACCCCGCCGGAGTTGACCGGCCAACCCGCCGTGGAATATCAGGCGGCCGGCGAGGCTCTGCTCGCGGCCTATGCCAAGCTGAAGGACCTGGCGTTTGCGGCCTTGTGCGAGCGCCTGCCGCGCCCTGCGGACATGAAGCCGGACGCCTATCAGCGCAACCTCGCCGCCCGCGCCTTCGATGTGGCGCGCTACCTGCTCTTCTGGGGCGTTCCCACCAATGTAGGGCAAGTGGCCAGCATCCGCACCGTGGAGAAACAGATCCGGCGGCTGAAGGCTTCCGAATACGAGGAACTGCGCAGCCTCGGCGACGAGATTGCGCAGGCGTGCGCCGCCCTGCCCGATTGCGTTTGGGATGTCCACGCCAAACCCGAACCCCTGGCCCCCACCCTGGCGCGCCACGCCGATCGCGACCAGCACCTCGCGCAATCCCGCGAAGATCTCAAGCTCTGGGCCGCGCAGAACCTGCCGGCGCGCGCCGGCAATGAGGCCGACCGCGTCGATCTCATCCGCCCCACCAACGTCCCCGCCGATATCGCCGCCACGCTGCTCTACTCCGTCACCGCCCGCCCGTTCCGCGAACTTTACGATCTGGCCTGCGCGTGGAGCCAGCGGCAGCGCGCCGAAGTGATCGACGTGGCGCTCCAATCGCGCACGCGGCGCGACGAGATCCTCGCCGGTTTTCGCGGCGGCCTGTATGCCTACGATATGGTGATGGATATCGGCGCCTTCCGCGACCTGCACCGCCACCGCCGTTGCCAGAAATTCCGTCAGGCCTACAGCGGCAATCTGGGCTTCGACACGCCGAAGCTGGTCACCGAATCCGGCGCGGGGGAAGTTTACCGTGCCGCCATGCAAGCCGCGCTCGCCGTGATGCACCGCCTGCCCGCGGGCGCCGGCGAATACCTGCTGCCTTTCGGCGCGCGCTCGCGCTTCCTGTTCAAGATGGACTTCGCCGAAGCCGAATACATCTCGAAACTGCGTAGCGGCGTGAAGGGCCACTTCAGCTACCGCGAAATCGCTTGGGAGATGAAGGTCAAGATGGAGCAGCTCGAGCCCGAACTCGGGCGCCTGATCGACGCCACTCCGCCGTGGATCGAAGACCCGCTGAAGCGGTAGGAGTGGCGGAACCGTCGCGCCATTTGCAGTTTCGCAAGATTGCGAATAGACTAGAACCGAGTGCCCAGAGCGAAAGTCGTCCTTTACCAGGAAGAGGACGGATCGTGCCCATTCTTGGCGTGGTTCAGTGGACTGCCCGCAAAGGTCCAGGACAAGTGCTTCCTGCGATTGGAGCGGTTGCGTGAAGCCGGCCACCAATTGCGGCGGCCCGAGGCGGACTTTCTACGCGATGGGATTTACGAGCTCCGGGTCAGCCTTCAAGGCGTTCACCACCGAATCCTGTACTTCTTCGACGGAACAGCGGCGGCAGTGGTTTCGCATGGGCTAATCAAAGAGCGGGTCGTCCCGCCGAAGGAGATTGACCGTGCCGTTGAGCGCAAGAAGCGGTTCGCAGTCAACCCACGGAGACATACCTACGAGGAGGCGTGACATGGCGAAGATGTCGAAACCAACCAGCGACGCAGTGGAAGTCCTTCACCGCCGGTTTTACGAAGGCAAGCCAAGCCGGCTGAAGAACCTTGAAGAGGCGCGAGCGAACGGGGAGATCGCCCGCAAGATCCGCGGGTTGAGGACGGCGGCGGGCCTCACCCAAACTCAACTTGCCAAACTCATCGGCACCACGGCGTCGGTCATCTGCCGCCTTGAGGACGCAGATTACGAAGGCCACTCATTGGGAATGCTACGTAGAATCGGAGCCGCATTGAATCGGCGAGTCGAGATCCGGTTCGTTACCATCCGGCGCTCGGCGTAACACAGCCATCCCGCCCGGCCTCTAGCTGCCGAACAGGCCGCTCTTCGCTCCGCGCCCCGGTCGGGCGTTACAATGCATTTTGACCCCGAGAACAGGAGTGCGCGCGGCCATCGTCGGCTGCGGACTGATTGGACGCAAGCGCGCGGCCTCACTTCCGCCTGGGAGCGTGACGGTTTGCTGCGATATCGAAGCGCCGCGCGCCGTGCAACTGGCCGCCGCTACGCGCGGAGCCGCGCCGTCCACCGATTGGCAGGCGACGGTCCGCCGCGACGATGTCGACGCGGTCTTCATCGCCACCACGCACGATCAACTCGCGGCCGTAGCGGCCGAAGCGGCGGCCGCCGGCAAGCACGTGTTCATCGAAAAGCCGGGGGCCCGCGCTGCCCGCGAGCTCGACGCCGTGGCCGATGCCGCGCGCCGCACCGGCGCGTTGGTGCGAATTGGCTTCAATCACCGCTATCACCGCGCGTTCCGCAAGGCGCGCGAGATCTTCGAGAGCGGCGCGCTCGGCGAGCTGATGTTCATCCGCGGCCGCTATGGCCACGGCGGACGTCCCGGCTACGATCGCGAATGGCGGGCCGACCCCGCTGTCTCCGGCGGCGGCGAACTGATCGACCAGGGCGCGCACTTGATCGATCTCTCGCGCTGGTTCCTGGGCGATTTCCCCAGCGTGCGGGGCCGCGCCCGCACCTATTTCTGGGACATGGCGGTGGAGGACAACGGGTTCCTGCTGCTCGAAACCGCGCGCGGCCAGGTGGCTTTCCTGCACGCCAGTTGGACCGAGTGGAAGAACCTTTTCTGCTTTGAGATCGCGGGGCGCGCGGGCAAACTCGAAATCAGCGGTCTGGGCGGCAGCTACGGCCCCGAACGCCTCACCTGGTACAAAATGTCGCCGGAGATGGGACCGCCCGAAACCCTGGCATGGGAATACCCCATGGCCGACGATTCCTGGCACGCCGAAAACGCCGCCTTCCTGGAAGATATCCGCCTCGGGCGCCAACCCGACCCCGGGATCGGAGACGCGCAAGCCATGCTGCGGATTATCGAAACCGTTACCCGCGAGACGCCCGCATGATTATCACCCGCAGCCCGCTGCGCATTTCCCTGGGAGGGGGCGGCACCGACCTCCCCTCCTACTACCGCGAACACGGAGGCTTCGTCCTCTCCGCCGCCATCGATAAGTACGTCTACATTACGCTGCACGAGACCTTCCAGCCCGAGTTCCTGATCAAGTATTCGGCGACCGAAGTAGTGCAGACGGTGGACGAGATCAAGCACCCCATCATCCGCGAGGCTTTGCGCATGGTGCCGGTCAGCGCGCCGCACCTGGAGATCGTCAGCCTCTCCGATATCCCCGCCGGGACGGGCCTGGGATCATCCGGCAGTTTCACGGTGGCGCTGCTGCGCGCCCTGCACACCCTGAATAAGGAATTCGTTCCGCGCCAGGAGCTGGCCGAACAGGCCTGCCGCATCGAAATCGACATCCTGGGCGAGCCCGTCGGCAAGCAGGACCAGTACATCTCCTCCTTCGGCGGCATCACGTCCTTCGAGTTCCGCCAGGATGGCGGCGTGGACGTGACCCCGCTGCAAGTCTCCACCGAGACCCTGTATAACCTGGAAGACAATCTGCTGCTGTTCTTCACCGGCTTCACGCGGTCCGCCTCGGCCATCCTCGCCGAGCAGGATCGGAAGACCCGCGGCGGCGACCGCGGGATGATCGAGCACCTGCACCAGATCAAGCAGTTCGGCTATGAGAGCAAGGCCGCGCTCGAGCAGGGCGATCTGCGCCGCTTCGCCGCCATCATGCACGAGCACTGGGAGCGCAAGAAGTACCGGTCGAAATCCATGACCAATGCCGTGATCGACGAGTTCTATGAGCTGGCGCGGGCCAACGGAGCTCTCGGCGGCAAACTGATTGGCGCCGGCGGGGGCGGATTCCTCATGCTGTACACCGAGGATAAGACGCGCCTGCGCCACGCGCTGCGCGAAGCCGGGTTGCGCGAAGTGCGCATGCGCTTCGATTTCGAAGGCACCATGCTGGTGACGCGTTCCTGACCCATGCTGCCCATGGCCATCCTCGCCGGCGGACTCGCCACGCGCCTGCGGCCCGCGACCGAGAGGGTTCCCAAGGCGCTGATTGAAGTCGCGGGCGAGCCCTTTCTGGCGCACCAGTTGCGGCTGCTGCGCCGCCATGGCTTCGAGCGCGTGGTACTGTCGGTGGGCTACCTCGGCGAGAAGATCCAGGCGTTCGCGGGCGACGGGCGGGCCTTCGGGCTACACGTGGAGTATGCGTTCGACGGGCCGCAATTGCTGGGTACCGCGGGCGCTCTTCGCCGCGCGCTGCCGATGCTGGGCGACGCGTTCGCCGTGATCTACGGCGATTCCTACCTGCCCTGCGACTACCGCGCCGCGCTGGCGGCGTTTGGCGATTCCGGCAAGCTCGGCCTGATGTCGGTCTACCGCAACGAAGGTCTCTGGGACACCAGCAACGTGGAGTTTACCGGCGGCCGCATTGTGGCTTACGATAAGGCGAACCGTACGCCCGCCATGCACCATATCGATTACGGGCTGGGCGCTTTCCAGCGGGCGGCCTTCGACGATGTGCCGGCCGGCCAGCCAAGCGACCTGGCCGCGGTTTATCGGGGTTTGTTGCGCCGCGGCGAACTTGCCGCCTGGGAGTCGCCCGAGCGATTCTATGAAATCGGCTCGATCCAGGGTATCGACGATCTCGGGGAGTTTCTCAAATCATGACATTTACCGAACAGTTTCTGGCCGAAGCCGGCGAAATCCTCAAACGGATCGATGTGGCGGCGGTGGAACGCTTGGCTGCCACACTGGCCGAATGCCGGGCGGGCGGCGGCCGGCTCTTCATCCTCGGCGTGGGCGGCAGCGCGGCCAACGCGTCGCACGCGGTCAACGACTTCAGGAAGATCTGCGGCCTCGAAGCCTACGCGCCCACCGACAACGTCAGCGAGCTGACCGCGCGCACCAACGATGAAGGCTGGGCGGGCGTCTTCGAAGGCTGGCTGCGCGTCAGCCGTCTGCGCGCGACGGATGCCCTGCTGATCTTCTCGGTGGGCGGCGGCAATCTGGAGAAGCAGGTGAGCCCGCTCCTGGTGGCGGCCATCCAGTACGCCAAGACCGTCGGCGCGAAAGTGACCGGGATTGTGGGGCGCGATGGCGGCTACACGGCGCAGAACGCCGACGCCTGCGTGATCGTGCCCACGGTCAACGCCAAACATGTCACGCCGCACGCCGAAGCGTTTCAAGCCGTGATCTGGCACCTGCTGGTGACGCATCCCGCGCTCAAGCAGGCGGAGACCAAGTGGGAATCGGTTCGATGAAGAACCCGGGGGCAGACCGGGGCGCGGCAGACCCGGGGACAGACCCGTGCCCAGAGGGCGCCTACCACGCGGCGCCAAAGACGCGCCTTGGGACAGGCAGGTCAGTCCCAAGGGCCGTGTTCCTGGATCGCGACGGGGTGCTCAACCGGTCCATCGTGCGCGACGGTGCGCCGTATCCGCCCGCCGGGCTGGACGAGCTCGAAGTCTACCCCGATGCGGCCGAGGCGTTGGGCCGCCTCAAACAGGCCGGCTATCTGCTGATTGTGGTCACCAACCAACCCGACATCGCGCGCGGCACCGCGACACGCGCCACAGTCGATGGGATCAACGCCGCCATCGGTGCGGCGCTGCCCATCGACGAGTTTCTGGTTTGCGCGCACGACGATGCTGCAAATTGCCCGTGCCGCAAGCCCAAACCGGGGATGGTGTTGGAGGCAGCGGCGCGGCACGCGGTCGATCTGAAGCAAAGCTTCCTGATTGGCGACCGCTGGCGCGATATCGATTGCGGGGCCTCGGCAGGCGTCCGCACCGTGCTGATCGACCGCGGTTATGGCGAACGGGCGCCAGAGCACGCCCCCGACTTCGTGACCGAATCCCTGGCCGCCGCCGCGGATTGGATTCTCAGGGTTTTTCCGGCGTAAACTTTAGCGCGGCGGAGTTGATGCAGTAGCGCAGGCCGGTGGGCGCGGGACCGTCTTCGAAGACGTGGCCCAGGTGGGCGTCGCACTTGCTGCACAGCGCCTCGGTGCGGCGCATGGACAGGCTGTTATCGGATTCGGTGCTCACGTTCTCGGCGGCGGCAGGCGCCCAGAAACTGGGCCAACCGCTGCCGGATTCGAACTTCTCGTCGCCGCGGAACAGGGCGTTGCCGCAGCACACGCAGCGGTACACGCCGGCTTCGTGATTGTCCCAATAGCGGCCGGTGAAGGCGCGTTCGGTGCCCTTTTTGCGCGCCACGGCAAACTCTTCGGGCGTGAGTTCTTTCTGCCATTCGGCATCGGACTTAACGATTCTGTTCACTTGGATGGTCTCCCCTCTGATCCCATTATCGCGGAAGAGCGGCGTTCGATGCTAGCTGATCCACCTTGCCAACCCGAAGGCGGCGGCGGAAGCCAGACCGCCGATGACCACCGTCTGGAGCCCGCCGCGAAACGGCGAGATCCCCGTCATTTTGGCCTTGACGTAGCCGAAAGCAAATAGCGCCAGCAACGTCACCGCAACCGAAGCCAACAGGGCGGTTTGTAGATTGTCCAACAGCATGTAGGAGGAGAGCGGCACCATGCCGCCCAGAATATAAGACACGGCGATGGTGACCGCGCTGTTCCGGGCGCGCAGCGGGTCCGGCGCTTCGAAGCCAAGCTCGAAACGCATCATGAAATCCACCCAGCGGTTCCGATCGGCGCTGATGGCATCCACTACGGGGCCGATATGTTCCTCGGTCATGCCGAAGCCGCGAAATACATCGGCCACCTCGTCGCGCTCTTTTTGCGGGAGTTCGATGGTCTCGCGAAGTTCGCGGGCGCGCTCGCTTTCGTAGTGGTCGCGGTCCGTGCGCGCGGCCAGATACCCGCCGAGGCCCATGGCGATGGACCCGGCGGCGATTTCGGCGAGTCCGGCGATGACCACCAGCTTGCTGGTGGCGGCCACCGTCCCGGTGAGCCCGGCAGCCAGCGCGAAGGGAACCGTGAGGCCATCGGCCATTCCGATGACGATATCGCGGACGGTGTCCGAGGCTTCGAAGTGCGATTCGACGTGCATGTGCATGAAGTCCATATGATCGCATGGGGAATTAGTTCACGGCTCGCTGCCTACTGCGTTACACTGTTTGCGTACCGCACGCCGAAAAGGGCGGGGCCAACGGAATGCAGGTGATTGAAGCCAAGCGCAACCAGGGCGCCTCCAGCGAGGTAGTCCGCGACATCAACCGGCGGATTGTCCTCAACCTGATTCGTACACGGCAGCCGATCTCGCGCGCCGACCTGGCGCGGGCGTCCGGCTTGCAG
>Ga0208587_1000779_pt1 | contig 17563 bp, 17 predicted proteins | sample NGESurdeep092012_7_FD_184472 | JGI IMG/M metagenome (GOLD analysis project Ga0208587, IMG submission 184472) | Arctic peat soil microbial communities from Barrow, Alaska - NGEE Surface sample 210 deep-092012 (SPAdes) | ecosystem: Environmental > Terrestrial > Soil > Wetlands > Peat ...
GCGCTCCGGGAAAACATCGGCCTGGATCACGCGCTTTAGCGCCGGGCATCGAAAACCCAGGGCTGAAGCCCACTTCAAGATCGACCCCTTATCCGCTGGGCTAAAGTCCAGCTCCCCCTGCTGAAGCAGGGGGCTCCCACCAAAAGTGTTGTCCAGAGTTTTTCGGCAGCCTGTTTCAGCCGTGCCGTTACGTCTGCGTGGGGAGTTGGGCTTCAGCCCCTGAGGGAATTCGCACTTAGTCCCAACACCGAAGTCCCTCAGTGGCTAAAGCCACCATAATGACAGCGCTTACGGCACGGCTGAAGCCGTGCCCCTTCCAAGCGTGAAGTCCTCATGAATAATCCAGCTTCAGTGCCGCAATGGCATGGGGGCGGTCAGTTCAGAGCCGCTTCAGAAACGCCTTGGCGCGCTCTGACTCCGGGAAGAGCTTTTCTTCGGCGCGAAACTCCGGCCCATGGACGCAGCGGCGGCTGCCACGCAGCTTCACTGGATGCTTCAGATGGAGCATTTCGTGATAGACGATGTACTCGACGGCATAACGCGGAACGCGCTGGTGATCGAAGGCCCGGCTGACCACGATGGCGTTGTGCGCAGGATCGTAATGGGCAAGGCTTCTGCGGGCGTGAGATTGGCTCCACGTCATCTGAGGCCGGCCCAGTAAACCGTAAAAGAAGCGCTGGTTGAGTTCTTCGAAGATCTGATCGAGGTCGTAGAGCTCGCCTTGTGCGGAGTCGATCCGTTTTCGCCCGCGCAGTTGTCGCACCAGTTGCGCCTTAGTGCTGATGTCGTGGCTGAGGACGTAGCGGCGATAGCGCGTCGAGTGCAGTGGCGCGATCGGCTTGCGATAGATTTTGGCCAGCAGGATGTGAGTGATCGCCTCCAGAACGGTGGCGGGCGCGCCTTCCAGCAGGTCGGAGATTCGTGCGTACACTATGGTCTCGCGCACCCGAATCGTGCTGTTCACATTGGCGAACGGATAGAAGTCGACACGGAACTCCGGCAGCGGCGCACGTGGCCGCAGCTCGCGGTAGGTTCTCTGGAAAATCTCCTGTAGATTTGGAAGCAAGGTGTTACTAACGTAGCACGGAGTGTGCAGCGCGTAAGACTAATCCGGGCGCTCCGAGTAGATCTTGTTTAGTTTCTTTTCCTTGGCCAGATCATTCTGCTCCTGAAGCTCCTTGCGCGCCGTATCGGCGCTGTCATTGGCAGCCTCGCGGGCGTTGGCCAGCACGAAGGCGTACTGCTCCAACTCTTCCGGAGGAGCCTGGTCTTTCAGACTACGCAGCTTGAGCGCCCACTCACTGTCGGCCTCAATCAGCAGCCTCAAGCCTTTGCGTATGTCGGTTTTGTGCGAGGCATACATGTCCACGTTATCGTCGATTTCATCCATCAGTGAGGAAAAATCCTGCAGCAGATCGTGTATCTGCATGGGGCGGTCTTTCGCGTTCTTCGCATCGGCCCGTAATTGATCGATCGATGCCATGCGCGCTCGCGCGAATTTGATCATCAATTCCAGGCGCTTGTCGGGAGAGTCCGCCGCCTCGCGCATCTCATCCACTTCCTTTTCGTTAAGCGGATCTCGATCGCGGGTTTGGGTCAGCCCGGATTGGGCAAGGAAGCAAATCAGGAACGCGAACCCGACGAGCCACTGGGTCCTTCGCCACATCACGGTTTCCCCTTCGGTTCTGCCTTCGGCCCAAACATTCTGGTCAGCAGGTCAGAGCGGATTTGTTCGATGTCCTCCACCGCTTTCTGCAGCGGCGGGCGGTCCTCCACGGACAGGGTTTCAGCAATATCGTGCATACGTTTGGCCAACTTGCGCAAGTCAATCTCGGTTTGCTTCAGATGTTTTCCCGAAGAAGACGCCGCGTCGGCTGCTTTGTGGGCATACTCCACCACCTCGCCAACTTCGTGCTGGGCCTTATCTACATCGCCATCAATGTACAGAGCATTGGTGTCTTCCAGTACTCGGTGCGCGTATTCGAGGCAGAGTTTCGCTTGTTCTCCGCCACGGGCTGCATCGGCGCGGGCCTTCAAGGCAGGCAGGGAATCGTCTGCTGCCAGCGCGATGCTGGTGAGTAGGAACAGGATCGCCGCGCTTCGTAACTGTGGCCGCATACTACTTCTTCTTGATTTGATACTGTTCTGCGTGCCGGGGGTCAAGCGCCATCAGCCGGTGACGCGCCTGCCATTCCTGGTCAGGAAGCTTGCCAGCGTCTGCCGCCAGGAAACGTTGATAATATTCCACCGCTTGCTTCACTGCCTTCAAATTGTCGAAGCATGTGGCCCGCAGGAAGTAGCTGGCCGAAGACTCGGGCAAAAATTTGGCGCGATAATCCAGCGCCTTTAACGCCAGCTCATAATTCTTATTTTCCGAGGCCACCACGGCGAGGTTTCCATACGCGTCCGCCAAGTCAGGCTTGAGTTTCACGGCAGCGAGCAATTCCTGTTGCGCCTCGGGATACTTCTTTTCGTGCATCAGCAACGAACCGAGCGCATAGTGGGCCTCGGCATCCTGGGGCATTTTCTGGACCGCGATCCGAAATTGCTGCTCCGCTTCGCTGTCCTTGCCGGCCTGTACGTAGAGCGTACCGAGTTCCAGTGCAGCATGAGGATCTCCCGGATCGGCCCTTAGTCCCTGCTGGAGCTCCTGGGCCCCCTCATCGCTCTTGCCCTCGGCTGCCAGCACGCGTCCCAGTTGAACGCGCGCGTTGTTATTCTGGGGATCGGCCGCCAGCAGCTTGCGCAATGCAGCCTCGGCCTCGGGATACTTCTTTTGCTTCATCGAGACATTCGACAGGCCCGCAAGGGCTTCCGGTGACTTGGGATCGAGTTCCGCCGCCAACTGGAACTCGCGGGCTGCGGCGTCGAGTTCGTTCTGCTTCTCCAGCAAAATTCCGGCGGAGAGATGTGGCTGAGCAGCTTTGGGATTGAGCTTGGCTGCTTCCGAATAAGCGGCGAGCGCCTGCTGCGGGTCGCTGTCCTCTTCGACGCGTCCCAACGACTGCCACGCGCGCGCCAGTCCCTCCTCAGGATTTGCAGTCGGCTTCAGTTGGGTTGCGGCCTTCAGGTACTTTGCAGCTTCAACCTTGTCACCTTGCCCGGCCAGCAGTATGCCCAGGTTCAGATTGGACTCGAAGACATCCGGCTTGGCTGCGACCGCTTTACGATAGGCATCGATCGCCTGCGTGCCGCGCCGGGTGGCGTTGTACACGTATCCCAGGTCAAACCACGCGCGATAATCGTTCGGCTTCGCGGTTATGGCTTTCTGCAACAGCGATTCCGCAGCGGTGAAATCGTGGTGCTGCATCGCCGTTTCAGCCTGATCCACCTCAGGCGAGCTGCTGTCGTCGGGGACCTCCTCCGCAACCCGGTGGTGACGAACCGTAGGCTTGCTCTCCTGCGCGGCGACGCCGACGAGAGTCCCGACCACAGTCAAAGCCAGGGAGAGAAGGACCGCCGCCGAGCGTCTATGGATGCTCATTCGATTGTGGGTTCCCGTTGGGCGGTAAGATGCGCGCCAGCCACTGGCCGGTGTAGGAATTCCCAGCTTTGGCGATGGTCTCCGGCGTTCCTACCGCCACAACCTCGCCGCCGCGCGACCCGCCTTCCGGACCAAGGTCTATCACCCAGTCGGCCGTCTTGATGATGTCGAGGTTATGTTCAATGACCAGGATCGATCCGCCAGCCTCGATCAACCGGCGGAAGGCCGCTAGCAGCTTACTCACGTCATCAAAGTGCAGGCCAGTGGTGGGTTCGTCGAAGATGTACAGCATGCGCGGATGGCGCTTGTTGCGCTCGCTCTGTGTCCGGCCAATGTCACGCAGCTTGGGCTGAAGGTGCGCCGCCAGCTTCATGCGTTGCGCCTCGCCGCCGGAAAGCGTGGTTGCCGACTGGCCAAGTCGCAAATATCCTAGGCCAACTTCCTCCAGCACGCGCAGTTTTTCGACAATCTTGGGCACGCCCGAGAAAAAGTGTAGGGCCTCCTTGACGGTAAGGTTCAACACCTCGTGGATATTCCTGCCGTGATAACGGACTTCGAGGATTTCCGGCTTATAACGCGTGCCCTTGCATTCTTCGCAAACCAATTCGACATCGGCGAGGAACTGCATTTCCACCGTGACCGTACCGTCGCCCTGGCAGCCTTCGCAACGCCCTCCGGGGATGTTGAAGGAAAAATGTCCCGCCGCGTAACCATGCTTCTTGCTTTCCGGCAGGGAAGCGAAGAGTTCACGGATGGCGTCAAATGCCTTGATGTACGTCACCGGATTTGACCGTGGAGTGCGGCCAATCGGCGATTGGTCCACCAGCACGACCTCGTCGATCCACTCCACGCCTTCCACGCGGTCCACTTCGGCCTGGGGCCCGCCGGTAACCTGCCCCGTTTGCGCAGCTAACGCGTTATAAAGCACATCGTGTACCAGAGTCGATTTCCCCGAGCCCGACACGCCCGTAATGCACACCATAATGCCAAGCGGAATAGAGACATTCACCTTTTTCAAATTATGCGCCCGCGCCCCAATCAGCTTGATTTGCCGTCCCGTGCCTGCCCGCCGCGACGATGGCATCGGTATGCGCAGCTCGTCACTCAAGTAGCGTCCCGTGAGGGAAGCGGGATTGCGCAGGATCTCGTCGTAGGTCCCAGCCGCAATCACGCGCCCGCCGTTTTCGCCTGCCCCCGGACCGAGGTCAAGGATGCAATCGGCCGAACGCATGATCTCGGCATCATGCTCCACCACCAAGATCGTATTGCCCAGGTCGCGCAGATCGTGCAGGATCTTGATAAGCCGGCTGGTGTCGCGATGGTGCAACCCGATGGAAGGCTCATCCAGTACGTAGAGCGTGCCAACCAGCCGCGAGCCCAGCGATGTTGCCAACTGAATGCGTTGCGCCTCGCCACCGGATAGCGTGGAAGACAAGCGATCAAGCGTCAAATATTCCAGACCAACGTCGTTCAGATACCGCAGCCGGTCGTTGATTTCGTCCAGCAGCTTGCCGGCAATGTCCGCCTCCTGCCGGGTCAGCTGCAACTGCGAGAAGAACTGTGTCGCCTCTTCGACCGTCATCGCCGACACCTGGCAGATGTCTTTGCCGCCGATCTTCACCTGCCGGGCTTCGCGTCGCAAGCGCAGGCCCCCGCAATCGGAGCACAGCGAGTAGCCGCGATATCGGCTGAGGAAAACCCGCACGTGCAGTTTGTATTTCTTGCGCTCCAGGTGCTGGAAGAAGCCGCGCACACCCCAGAATTTGCCGTCACCGTTGACGATGTAATTTTGCTGCTCGGCCGTAAGGTCCTGCCACGGCACGTCGTGCGGAATGCCTTCGGCGCGGGCGTAGCGGCGCATCTCCGTCGCTAGCGGCCGGTATTTAGGCTTGGTCCAGGGCTCGATCGCGCCTTCGGCTAGAGTAAGCGTCTTGTTGGGGATCACCAGATTTAGATCGAAATCGATGGTGTTGCCGAATCCCTGACAGCGTGGACAAGCGCCGAAAGGATTGTTGAACGAGAACAGCCGCGGTTCCGGCTCTTCGTGACGAATGTTGCACTGCTTACATTCGAAGCGCTGGGAGAAGCGCAAGCGCTGCGCAGCTTCACCTTCAGTCGGCGCAGTCTCGAACAGCACTTCGCCAGCCTCGCGATAGCCCTGCTCCACCGCATCCACGATGCGCGTCCGCGCCTCCGGTGAAACGGCGATACGATCGATCAGCACCAGCACCGGTTCGGCAAAATTGAGATCGAGCAACGACTCGGGGGTGGAGAACTCAACCACTCGCCCGTTCTGGTAAAGCCGGTTGTAGCCGCGCTTGCGCAACTCAAACAGACGCTCTTTCAGCAGGGAGTCATCCGCCGGCTTCGGGGCCTTCTTTTTCGCGGCGCGACGACCCTTCGATTTCTCTGCCTCGGCGGGCTCAGGCGGCGGCTGAACCGGGAAGAACACCTGTACGCGGGTTCCTTCTCCGAGAGCAAGAATCCGCTCCGCCACTTCGTCAACCGTGTCCTTCTTAACCTCCTGACCACAGTTCAGGCAGTAGGTGCGCCCCATGCGGGCATACAGCAATCGCAGATAGTCGTAGATCTCGGTTGCCGTGGCGACCGTCGACCGAGGATTGCGCGTGGTGTTCTTCTGCCGGATGGCGACTGCGGGAGCGATCCCGTCGATGACATCGACGTCCGGTTTTTCGATGCGTTCCAAGAACTGCCTCGCGTAGGCCGAAAGCGACTCCACGTAGCGGCGCTGGCCTTCAGCGTAAACGGTGTCGAACGCCAGCGACGACTTGCCTGAACCCGAAACTCCGGTCACCACCGTCATGGCATTGTGCGGAATTTCGAAGTCGATGTTCTTCAGGTTGTGGACGCGCGCTCCGCGCACGACGATGCTCTCGTTCGACATGGGCCCCAGGTTTCCGGCAGGGAAGAGTCAGCGGGAAAGCGGCATAAACACCGCCCGCCCCACAGACGCGGCTAAAGATGGCTGCCGAAACCTCTCATTATATCTGTTTGTAGATCGCTGCGCGTGAGCCGGAAGCAACCCCTACCTGGCGAAGTAGAGCAGCGCGAAGATATAAATCCACAACAGCCCCATGAAGTGCCAGTACCACGCGGTCACGTCAATTACTATGCGGCGTGTCTCCGGCGGGCGATGTAGCCAGGTCGTCACCCCCGCATAGAGCAGCGCGAGAATTCCTCCGATGAGGTGCACTGCGTGTACCCCAGTCAGCATGTAAAAGAACGAACTGCTGATAGTGGTGGCGAACGTGGTGTTGGTCAACCGCAGTTGGCGCCACGCATACCCCTGCCCGGCAAGAAAGCCGAAGCCGAGGACGATCGTCGTCCAGACCCAGGGAAGGGCACGGCTGGCGCTCACGCGAATGCCGGGCATGCCGACAATGGGCGCCAGCGCAACATCTTCCGCGGCGCGCTGCCGCGCAAACTCCAGGACAAAACTGCTCAGCAGCAGGACGAAAGTATTAACCACCAGTATCTTGATGGGGAGCGTCAGTGGCACCCAGTTGCTGACGTAGTCGTTGCTCGCCGGATCCCAGATCGCCCCAGCTTTGCGCACCACGTAAGCCGTGGTGAAGGAGACGAAGAGCATGACCACCGAAGAGAGCGCCAACATCAGTCCCAGGCGATAGCGGCGCAGGCGCTCGCCATAGCTGGGCGTGTTGTCATCGCCGCCGCGGCCACCGCCTCCACCGTCTCCGGGCCAGCCCGCAGTGGGGCCTCGGCCTCCACCGCCCTGCGAGGTCCTCGGCACTCGAATGCTGATTTCGCGGCTCACGACTGCGATACCCTTGGGTCGCCTTCTGCCCAGCACCTGGTTTTTCGCAGCGTGCAGGCCAGACGGCAATTTGAGAACGCTGGCGTCGGAACGCGATCCACCCACTTCTTGTCCGCGTCACAATGCCCTGTGACATTATGATGCGCGACCGCCAAGGAACTCAATCCTCGGCAGGGGTATATTTGGGGGGGTAAAGAAATTTTCCCGCTGCCAGAGGCTCGGCAAGCCGCAGCTGGACGAACCCCAGAACCTGCGATTGCGTGCAGGCTTACGATACGACGGCGAATCGCTGTCCAGCACATGAAGCGCATACTCATCATCGTGGTCGTTCTAGTGGGTATTCTGTATCTGGCCGACTTCCTGTCGGTGCGGTTTCGCATACCTGCCCGTGACACCTTTGGCACCGTGACATTGCATACCTGCTACGTCGTCAAGTTGAAGAATGGAAGGACCGAGTACGATTACGCGGGCGACCACGCCGTAAGTTGCTCGAATTCCGTGTTTCCCCAGTTCGGGGTAAAGCCCTGCTGGTATGCCAGCCGGCACACCGAGGAACAGATCAAGATCGACTCTGGCACCCCGAATAATCCGCATCTGTTCTGAGAAGCTGGCGGCCGTCAGCGGCGCGCTATTCGCTATTCGCTATTCGCCAAAGCAAAATGGTGTCAAGGCTAGGCTCAAGATGTTTCATTAAAGCACATCGGCTGACTGAAATTACCGACGGCCGATAGCTGAGGGGTGAAGCCTGAGGGCTGACGGCTCCAGAGAATTATGGAAGACAATGCTCGCGTCGAATGGGACAGCCGTCACTCCGAGCGATCTCACAACTCGCTCACGCCCGATCCGTTTCTGGTCAGCGCTTACGAGCAGTTCGTCGCGCCAAACTTTAAGTACGTGGGGCGAGCTCTCGATATCGCCGGCGGCATAGGCCGTCATGCGGTTTATCTGGCGGAACGCGGTTGGCTGGTAACGCTGATGGATATCTCGGACGTCGCAGTGAAACAGGCCAGGCGACACGCTGAGGAGCGGGACGTTCATATTCTTGCCGAGCAGATCGATTTGACGGAAGCCCAACTGCCTGTGTCAGCATTCGATTTGATCCTGGTTTTCTTCTATCTCGAGCGCTCGCTGTTGCCACAGATCGCGGACGCGCTCAGGCCCGGCGGCATTGTCATCTACAAGACTTACACCCGGGAACAGCTCAAGCTGGTCGGCGGTCCGACACATCCTATGCACTTGCTGGAGCCGAACGAATTGCAGGCCGCGTTTCCCCAGCTACGAATACTGCACTATCTTGAGACAACCAAGGACAAGGCGGTTGCCGAGCTGGTCGCGCGGAAGGAATAGCTGTCGGCTGGCCGCTCTTCGCTCTTCGCTTTTCGCATTTGGCTCTTCGCTTTTCGCTCTTCGCAAGACAGTCCGTGGCGACACCGTGCCATCTCCTCAGCGAATGGCGAAAAGCGTCTTCCCACTTGCATCCTGATCGACTCTGCTTCATCTTGTGTACATGCCCCGGCACGAAAAAATTCACGGTCACGAGGTAAAGAAACAGCAGTACACCAACAATTGCTTCGGTTGCGGTCCCGCCAACGCAGCCGGACTCCGACTGAAGTTTGTTCTCGACAAGAAGCGCGAGCGCTTCATCTGCCGCTTTCGCCTGCAACGGCGCTTTGTCGGGCCGCCAGCCCATGCCCACGGAGGCATCATCGCCACCATCCTCGACGAAGCCATGGGCAAGGTGAACAAGTTGCACAATCTGATTGCCCTGACGAGCCAGATGGAAGTCACCTACCTGAAGCCGGTGCCGCTGTTCAAACCGCTCATCGTCGAAGGATGGGAGGTGCGCGTCCACGGCCGCGAACATTACCGGGCCGCCGAGATTCGCAATCGAGAAGGAGAGGTGCTGGCGAGCAGTACGTCGAAGTTCATCGAGGTCGATGCGCATCGCATGTTCGCCAAGTACCTGAAGAAGAAGCACAGCGACGCGACATAGCGCGGACGGCGCGCCACGCGGCTTTAGAAGCTGCCCAAAAAAGCGACGTTCCGGTAGTGCGGACCTTCAGGTGCGCATTCCATGGCACGGGGTTACGCGGCGCATCCGCGCAGAGTAAAATGAAGGGTTGGGCGAGGTACAGGATCGCGCTGCTGCTAGGCAGTTAGCGGTTAGCATTTGGTCAAAACTTCCCAACCGACACTAAATGCTAACGGCCAAGTGCTAAATGCTTCGATCCAGGGAGAAACCTTATGTCAGAGAACAACGGCAACAACAATACCACCTTGCGCCTGAAGACCGGGCTAGCCGAGATGTTTAAGCGCGGCGTCATCATGGACGTGATGAGCGCTGAGCAGGCCGACGTGGCCGAGAAGGCGGGTGCGGTTGCGGTCATGGCGCTGGAGCGCGTGCCTGCCATCATCCGCGCCGAGGGCGGCGTCTCGCGCATGGCCAATCCCAAGCTGATTCGGCAGATCATGGCCACAGTGTCGATCCCGGTTATGGCGAAATGCCGCATCGGACACTTCGCCGAGGCGCAGATATTGCAGGAGCTGGGCGTGGACTACATTGACGAGTCGGAAGTATTGACTCCCGCCGACGAAGAGCATCATGTGAACAAGCACGCGTTCAAGACTCCGTTCGTTTGCGGGGCGCGCAATTTGGGGGAGGCTTTACGGCGGATCGCCGAGGGTGCAGCCCTGATCCGCACCAAGGGCGAGGCTGGAACGGGCGATGTCATTCATGCTGTCAAGCACATGCGGCAAATAGTTAAAGAAATGCGTCAACTTACGGTGATGAGCGAAGAAGAGCTTTTTGCCGCAGCCAAGAACCACCAAGCGCCGTACGAGTTGGTGCGCATAGTCGCCAAGGCAGGGAAGTTGCCGGTGCCGAATTTCTCCGCGGGCGGAATCGCCACTCCGGCGGACGCCTCTATGATGATGCAACTCGGAGCCGAAGCTGTGTTCGTGGGTTCGGGCATCTTCATGAAAGGCGGAGCAACGCCGCTCGACCTCAGCGTCAAGGCAGAGCGCGAAGAAGCCGAATCGCGCGCGCGCGCCATTGTGATGGCGACCACGCACTACGACGATCCCAAGGTGCTGGCCGAAGTCAGCGAGCAGATGACAGGCGCGATGAAGGGATTGGCTGTCGGCACCATCGCGGAAAAAGATCTGCTACAGACGCGGGGATGGTAGAAAGGCCGCTTTTCGCCATTCGCTTTTCGCTTGTGATTGGAATCAAGGCGCGGCGTCGGCTGCGCCTTTCTGTTTGAGCGCAGCATCGAAAATAGGGTTGTGAGTCATCTCCTTGGTTGCGCCTTAAGCGAAGAGCGAACGGCGAAGAGCGAATAGCGTCCGTATGAAAATCGGTGTTCTGGCCTTACAGGGCGATTTCGATGCCCATCGCCGCCGCCTGGAAGAACTGGGCGCGGAAGTTGTACTGGTGCGCAAGCCCGAGCAGTTCGACGAGATCGACGGCCTGATCATTCCGGGGGGCGAGTCGAGTACCTTCCTGAAGCTGCTCGGGCAGGAAACTTTCCAAAAGCTAGGCGACTTTGTGCACACCAAGCCTACGTTCGGCACTTGTGCCGGCGCGATCATGCTGGCCAAGGAAGTCGAGAACCCTCATCAGCCTGGCCTGAATGCCATCGACATAACGATTCGCCGCAACGCCTACGGACGCCAGATCGATTCCACCATCGTCGAAGCTGCCAGTGCGCTCGGCGGCGGCCCGCTGGAGATGGTGTTCATTCGCGCGCCGCGCATCGAAAGGGTTGGCGAAGGAGTGGAAGTCCTGGCGAAACGGGGCGACGATCCCGTGCTGGTGCGGAAGGGAAGTGTGATGGCCGCGACCTTCCATCCGGAACTGTCGGACGATAGGCGCGTCCACGAAGAATTTCTGAAGCTGGTGAAGAACGGAACGAAATGACTGATTAGTCCCCAAACTGGCACCGTCTGGGGCACTCTTCCTTTTTTCTCGTGTATTCCTCCGTGCTCTCCGTGTCCTCCGTGGTGAAAAACACTCCACCTGTCATAATCTAAGACGAAGCATTCACCTCGACAGATAGGAACGAAAAGCACTCATCTCTATGGCCGAATCTCCGATTACTGCCCGCACTCAGGATTTTGCTACCTGGTATCAAGACGTCGTTCTGCAAGGCGACATGGCCGAGCCCGCTGAAATTGTCAAGGGCTGCATGGTCATCAAGGCCAACGGCTACGCTGTCTGGGAGCTGATACAGCGCGAACTCGACGACCGCTTCAAAGCCACGGGGCATCAGAACATGTACTTTCCGTTGCTGATCCCGCAAAGTTTTATGCACAAGGAAGCGGAGCACGTGGAAGGCTTCTCGCCGGAGTTGGCGGTCGTCACCATGGCCGGTGGCAAACAACTGGACGAGCCTTACGTCATTCGTCCGACTTCCGAGACGATCATCGGCCACTTTTTCGCCAAGTGGATCAAGAGCTGGCGCGACCTGCCGATGCTGGTCAATCAGTGGGCCAACATCATCCGCTGGGAGCTGCGCACCCGCATGTTCCTCCGCACCACAGAGTTTCTCTGGCAGGAGGGTCACACCGCGCACTCCAATCACGAGGAAGCCGCGCAGGAAGTCTTCCGCATGTTGGACGTGTACGCCGAAGTCGCCGAGGATGTGATGGCCATGCCTGTGATCAAGGGCCTGAAAACGCAATCGGAGAAGTTCGCCGGAGCGCTGCAAACCTACAGCATTGAGGCCATGATGCAGAATGGCTTTGCCTTGCAGTCCGGCACTAGTCACGACCTGGGCCAGAATTTCGGCAAAGCCTTCAATGTGCAATTTCAAAGCAAGGAAGGGCAACTCGACTACGTCTGGCAAACCAGTTGGGGCGTCAGCACGCGGCTGATTGGCGGGCTGATCATGAGCCACTCCGACGACAAGGGCCTGGTGCTCCCACCCAAGCTCGCGCCGACCAAAGCGGTGCTGGTCCCGATTTACCGCAAAGATGAAGAGAGGGAAAAGGTGCTCGAAGCGTCGCACCGAATCGCGAAAGATCTGGGCGCGAAATTGGATGACCGCGAAGGACAGTCGCCCGGCGCAAAGTTCTTTCACTGGGAGCGTCGTGGTGTGCCGGTCGTTCTCGAACTGGGGCCGCGCGATTTGGCGTCCGGCAGCATCGTGTTGAAGCGGCGTGACACCGGAGTCAAGGAACCGATGCCGCAGTCCGAAGTCGCCGCCAAATTGCCGGTCGTGCTGGCGGAGATGCAGCAGAGCATGCACGACGTGGCCAAGCAACGTCTGAAGTCCAACACGGTGTTGGCGAACTCCATTGAAGAGGTGGAATCCATTCTCAAGGATGTCACCGCAGAAAAGGGCGGTGGCAAGTTTGTGATGGCGCATCTGAGGGACGATCCCCGATGCGATGCCCGCATCAAGGAGTTCAAGGCCACGATTCGCTGCATCCCCCTGGTGGATGAATATGACGGACCGGGCAAATGCATTGTCACCGGCGAGCCGGTCGACCGGCGGGTTGTGATCGCGAAGGCTTATTGAGTGCGAGGCGCATGGATGCTTTAGTTTCAGGTTGGCGACGCTCGCCCAATGTGGCAGCATATAAGGATGGAAAGTAAACGCCGTGAGCTCTTTTGCCACCCGCCCGCGATAAATGCACCGGTCATTGCCTGTAGGTGTCTTGGCTGCGGTTGGGGGGCTTCGGTTCAATACTCGAGGGACCAGCAACCCGAGGAGGCTGCGCGGGCAGCCTTCGACGCGCACCGATGTGAAGTTTCTCTGCGGGACGCTACCTGAAACTGAGGGGTCACTTGAGGCCCGTGAGACTTGCGCAGAGCGCCTGACATGGATTGGGAAAATAAGGAACTAGGCTGGGCGGTTGAAGACGAAGACGGAATTCTTGCGGATGGCGCCTCCGGCACTAAGGAGCGCAGCCACCCGGTCGCTGCGACTTCCGGGAGGAGAATTGCTGGTGCTGCTCTATTCGCCTTCCTGTCCGCCCTCTACGTTCAAAAAGCGGCGTCTTATACCATTCCGGCTATCATTTCAATGGTTAGCGGGGTTGATCGGCAAGCTGCGTACGCTAAATACGATTCCTCTGATTTGCTTCGTTCGGCTGTGCTGATCGTTACGGGATTCATTTGCGCGATAGTAGCCGGATTTCTCGCAAGACGGAGAGGGATTCTCGCAGGTGTCCTCTCGAATTCGCCCTGGATCCTTCTACTGGGATACTTGCTATTCGCTTCGGTTGTCAGTGGAAACCCGTCCTTTTCAAAGTTCCCGCTTGTCCAAGAAGATGCTCTGGACAATTGGTTCTTATTTGGCATTTTCCTGAGACTCGCGTTGATAATTCTCGCTGGTTGGGTCGGGGGATTTATAGGGAAGAGAATCTATTCCCCAGATAAGGACCTCGACGCTGGTCACGACAAAGCAACTATCTTTGGGGTTCGATGGCCGCATTACCTCTGGATAACCCCACTGGTGTATGAGGCATTTTTCTGCTCTGCCATCATGATCGTTTATGCTGGTGCCATTGCCCTGCTTGCTATCCTTTCTTTTGCTTGGCACCCTTCGTTATGGTTCAGTGTGCTCGCGGGGTGGATTCTATTGCCAATTATCCCTCTTGTTTTTTACCTAGCGGTATCCCTCACTGCGGTCGGTTTCGTCCGGTTCCACAAGGCTATGCAATACACACAGACCTCTATCAGGGGGTGGAAACGTTTCTGGCAAGTGCTTTTGTATGGGGTCGCGGTACCGGCAGCGACATACACGATTGCTGCTATCGGTGTAGACCTCACCCACGCAATGCCTAAGCCCGTTCCCGGCGATTGGAAGATTGCTGTAGGGTTAGCTGCACTGTTCGTGGCAATCAACGCCATCGCCTCCGGAGTGTCGCGATTGCGCGGACAGCATTCCTAAGCCCGCTCGGATTCGTCCTTTGGGAGGAGCGAACGCATGCAGCTGTACGATCTATCCGCCAAGCTGAACAACGGCCGAAACAAGAAACTCGCCGATTACAAGGGCAAGGTCCTGCTCATCGTCAACACCGCCAGCAAGTGCGGGTTCACTCCGCAATACGAAGGGCTGCAATCGCTCTATGCCAAGTACAAGGACCGCGGCCTGGAGGTGCTCGGCTTCCCCTGCGACCAGTTCGGTCATCAGGAGCCCGGCTCCGATGAGGAGATCAAATCGTTCTGCCAGGTCAATTACGGCGTGGACTTCCCGCTGTTCTCGAAGATCGACGTCAACGGGGACGAGGCACACCCGGTCTTCAAGTTGCTGAAGAGCGAGAAGGGTGGCTTGCTGGGCGATAGCATCAAGTGGAACTTCACCAAGTTCCTGGTGGACAAAAAGGGAAAGGTCATCGAGCGCTACGCGCCGACCACGCCGCCGACGGCAATCGAACCGCAAATCGAGAAGCTGCTCGGTAAGTAAGAACGTCCGCGGATTCTTTCACCACAGAGGCACAGAGACACAGAGGAAATGGATTCTTGAATTCTTCTTCGTATCTTTCTTCTGGTGAACGTCCAGGGTCTTTCACAACGAAGGCATAAACGAACGAAATCCATTGATTTCCTCTGTGTCTCTCGTGTCTCTGTGGTGAATACTCCTCGTATTTCCCGCTATACTGGTGCTTGTGAGTTCCCAGCAAAAGACGTTTTACATCGAGACCTTCGGCTGCCAGATGAACTTCCACGACTCCGAAAAAGTCGTGGGCACGCTCATCTCGGAGGGTTACGCGCAAGTGCATCGCGAAGAAGATGCGGACTTGATCGTCTACAACACCTGCTCCATCCGCGACAAGGCCGAGCAGAAGGTCTTTCATCGGCTGGCCGATTTCAAAAAGCTGCACAAGGAAGGGAAGCGCTTCGCCGTTCTCGGCTGCGTCGCCCAGCAGGAGGGCGAAAAGATCTTCGAGCGTGCGCCCTACGTTTCCCTGGTTGCCGGCTCGGCTTCCTACCGCAACTTGCCGGCCATGCTGATCCAGATCGAGGCCGGGGCCGATCGCGTCACCGGGCTCGACGATCGCCAGACCGACCAGACTTTCGAGACCGAATTCACCGCCCGCACCAATCCGCACCGGGGATACATCACCATCATTGAAGGCTGCGATAAGTTCTGCGCCTATTGTGTGGTGCCGTACACTCGCGGCAAGGAGCGCAGCCGTACTTCGCAGTCGGTCCTTGACGAAGCCAGACGCATGGCCGATGCCGGCTACACCGACATTCAACTGCTCGGCCAAAATGTGAATTCTTACCGCGATCCTGCTGGGAAAAAGAGTTTTGCTGAGTTGTTGTCGGCTGTCGGGGAACTGCCAGGCATCCGCCGGGTTCGCTTCACGACCTCGCATCCACGAGACTTCACCAAGGACATCATCGACGCGATTGATGCCGTTCCGACGCTCTGCGACCACGTACATCTGCCGGTCCAGAGCGGCTCGTCGCGCGTACTGGCGTCCATGTTCCGCGATTACTCCCGCGAGGAATACCTGGAGCGAATCGCCTGGATCAAGTCCACCCGCAACAAGGAGATCAGTATTACGACCGACGTGATCGTCGGTTTCCCGGGCGAGACCGAAGCCGAATTTCGCGAGACTCTGAGCTTGCTCGACGAAGTCGGTTACGATGGCGTTTTTTCCTTCAAGTACTCGCCCAGGCCGAACACGCCCGCGCTGCAGTACGCCGACTCCATTCCCGAGGCCGAGAAATCGTGCCGCTTGCAGATCCTGCAGGAACATCAGCGAGAATTGCAGAGGTCTAGCTATAACAGGCATTTAGAGCAGATTATTGAAGTCATGGTGGAAGGGAAGAACCCGGCCCGTGGACAGATCACTGGCCGCACCTCGCAGAACAAGACGCTCAACTTCGTGGTCAACAATAAGCCGGCGCCCGGCATCGGAGAATATGTTCGAGTGCAAGTTACGCAGACATTTCCCAACAGCCTATTGGGCGAGATGGCCGTCTAAGAATCCAGAAAGTGTTTGCGTTTTGTACGCAATGCGGAGTATTAAGAGGCAGGACCCTGGGAGGGAACCATGATGGAAGTCGAAATGAAGATTCGCGGGCTGATGATGGATCCCGTGACCAACATGCCCATCGTGATCCTGAAGGACCAGGGGAGCGATACCGTCCTGCCGATCTGGGTGGGCGTGTATGAGGCCAATGCCATCGCCCTCGAAATTGAGAAGGTCACAACTCCACGCCCCATGACCCATGACTTGCTGAAGAACCTCCTCGTCGGGCTGGAGACCACCGTCCAAAAGGTGGTCGTGACCGAGCTGCGCGATGATACCTTCTTCGCCGTCATCTGGCTGGAGCGCGAAGGGCAGGCCATCAGCATCGATTCTCGCCCTTCCGACGCGCTGGCGCTGGCGCTGCGCATGGACTGCCCGATCTTCGTCGAGGATGAGGTGCTCAAGTCCAGCAAGCAGGCCAACGCGGCGAGCGACCGCGTCAACAACGACGAACTCCGCAAATGGCTGGAGAACCTCGGCGAAGACGACCTGGGCCGCTACAAGATGTAGCCATGCCCGATGCCGCTGAGCAACTGCAACGCATCTATCTCGCCGGTTTTGAGCTGCAAACCTTCGAGCGCTATCCCAATTCCATCGGTGTGGTTCGCGACGGCTGCATCGCGCTGCTGAGGGCCACGCCGGTTGGCCTTCAGATGATCGGAACGCCCGGATGGCGAATGGGGGAAGTGCTCGGCGTGCTCGTGGAGAAGGACGGCCGCCAAGTCTTCCAAGCCAAGTCCGAGATCGTGGAGGCCACCCAAGAGCGGCTGGAGGCCTTGCGGCGGTTCCGGGAGGATCTGGAGCAGTTGCTAACGGCGACCGCGTGAAGGTGTCTTTTTTGCCGCAGCCGCACGGAGAGCACGGAGGGAGTCCTCTAGAAGGCGGTCTACCTTGTAGAACTCATCCTCGATTTCTTTGGGAAGCGGATCGTTGAAATCGTCGGGGACTACGAAGTCGCCCTTTCCAGTGCCTATTGGCCTAGGGGGGCGTTTGGCTGCGGATTGGGCTTTCTGATTTTTCATTTAATCCGTGATCAGTATCCGAAGGCCTATTTTAACTGGGATAATCTTGTACTTAACATAATATCTGTTATCGGACATTGCAAATGCACCGGATGAGGACATTCAGAACAGGCCGCATCCAGCGCGGCTTCCCTCGACTTCAACCACCAGCTTAAGAAATTGATTAAACCAGCCTAGGGCCTGTTAACACTAATTCGTAATTCTGTGATATGCTGCGATGCATGGAGATCACCGAAGCGCAGTACCAGCATATTGCCTCCAGTCTTC
>Ga0208587_1000780_pt1 | contig 17552 bp, 18 predicted proteins | sample NGESurdeep092012_7_FD_184472 | JGI IMG/M metagenome (GOLD analysis project Ga0208587, IMG submission 184472) | Arctic peat soil microbial communities from Barrow, Alaska - NGEE Surface sample 210 deep-092012 (SPAdes) | ecosystem: Environmental > Terrestrial > Soil > Wetlands > Peat ...
AATATGGTCGTGGCATGGCTGGGCTTGCGGAGATCGCCATCTGCAGCCTACTGCCTCCCCTCACTTTCGGATATAGCTTCTAAGGAACTGCTCTAAAGCGCCGATCAGAAAGTTGCGGCTCACAATGCACGCCTGAAGGCGTGCTCCACCCGTCGCCAAGACATCAAAGGTGAAAATGCTTTAAGCTCCAAGGAAGCCGCCAGAAACGGGCCTCTGTGGAGATTAGCCCGGCCATAAGGGGTCTGTCTTCAATTGGCCTTAGGTTGGGCCCGCGGGCTGCTGTCTCGCTGCCGCGGCTTGTCTCGCGATCAGCAGGAAGCCATGCGCCGTGGCGTCTTTCTCCAGAGCTTGCAGACGGGCGCGCCCCGCTGCGGCCTTCACCCCTTCTTTCTCGATCTCTCCCAGTGCAAACGCAGCCTCGAACTGGAGTTCCATCAAGCGGTTCCTGGTTGCTGCCGCGAGCTTCTGCTCCAGGCTGGCCATGGCCTCAGCCTGATCGCCCTGCTTACGCGAGGCCGCTCGTATGCGGGCCGCGGCAATGCCAACCTCGATCTCGACCGGCAGGCGAAGAGAGGGGTCCTTAATTTGTCCGGCGAGCGCGGTGGCGTGTGCGATTGACTCGTTTGCCTTCGCAAGCTTGCCCTCGTCCAACAACGACCTGGCGAGAACCGCCTCGGCCTGGGCCTCCTTGTCAACCATCTTTTTCGTCCGGAACTCTTCGGCGGCGGCCCGTGCGTTGGCTTCGCTGTCCTCCGGCCGCCCTTCGTCCAGCGATAACGCAGCGAGCACCAGCCGGCTCTCCGCCGTGGATTCGCCGATACTTTCCCGGATCGACAGCGCTTTCTCCTGGCTCTTGCGCGCGGCGGCAAGGTCACCCTGTTCCGCCAGGACCTCCCCTAGACCGAAGCGAGCGTACGCCGAACCCGATTTATCGGCGAGCTGGTCATACATCGGCAGGACCTGTTCATACTTCGTTCTGGCGCCGGCCAAGTCTCCCTTGTCATGCAGCACCTCGGCCATATTGTTGAGCACAATCGCCTCGCTACTCTTGTTTTTCACTTCCCGGTGCATGTCCAGGGCCTGCTCGTACAGCTGTTCCGCGCCATCCAAATTTCTCTGCCGCTGCAGAAAGACCCCCAAGTTGGTTAGCGTATTCGCCGCCAAACCCTTGGCCCCGATCCCGCGGTAAATCTCCAGCGCGTCGCGATACTTTTTCTCGGCGGCCGCCAGATCGCCCTGCTCCAAAAACACGCCTCCAATGTTGTTCAGCACGGAAGCCTCGTCACTCTTATCGCCACTCTGCTGGTAGATATCCAGCGCTTGCTTGTACAAACGCAGCGCTGCCGGGAAGTCCTCCTGCCGCAGCAGAGCGTCGGCTTCGGCGGACTGCGCTTCGGCCAGTAGTAGTTTCCTCGATTGCTCATGCGCTTTTTCTCCCGCTTTCCTGGCTGCTGCTTGCCCCAGCTTCCATTCGCCCAGCAAGTTGTGGGCATAGGCTTCGGCCAAATCGATGCGCGGGTCGTCGCGGCTGGGCGGCGGAAGGGCGCGCAACTGGCCGACCGTGGCGAGAGCGTCATTAGCCAGGCCGGCGCTTCGTTGTGCTTTTGCGAGCCGCAGCCCGTGTTCCAAGTTATCGGGATAGCCGTGCCACAGAGTTTGGTACAGCTTGATCGCTTCGGGCCACTGACTGGTCATCTCGAGGTAGCGCGCTTGCACGGAGAGCTTGTCCTCGGGCGAAAGTTTGTCCGCAAGGTCTAAGGCCTTCTTGGCTTCCGCCTGCGCCGTTTGGTCATAACCGAGGAAGTTCAAAGCCTCGGCCAGAGCGGAATGCGCCAGCGCATAGTCAGGCTCGGCGGCCACGGTTTTCTCCAGGAGGGTCCGCGCCGCCGCCGCATCGAATACCTGCAGCTTCGCCAAGCCTTCTGAATACAGGCGCGCTACCTCAGGATTGACCGGTATCGAAGCACTCACGGCGGCAGCCTCGGCCGGCGAAATGGCGGCTTCCACCCCCAACTTTGCGCGGAGCGTCGCACCTACGCGGCCCACCAGCTCATCCATTTGCCCATCGCTGCCTTTTTCCGAGAAAGAGGCAATGGTCTCACCGGTGGCGGCATCCTGAAGCCTCAAATCCAGACGGAGATCGCCTCGGCCTAATGGGGTGTACGAACCCATAACAACGTCATCAACGCTTAGGTATTTGCGGATCCTGGCCAGAGTCGCCTGGCTATAACCGTCCGCATCCTTCAGTGCCAAGTCGCTCTTCATTTGGTTGATGTTTTCATCAGGCACCGTGAGCAGTTGGTCCCCGGCGACGAGCTCCGTGTTAAGAAACCGGGAAAGCGCGGTGGAACGCCAAGCCTCCTCGGGGCGCTCAGAGACATTTTGGAAGCCCAGGACGGCCACCGAGCGCCGTCGCTTCACGGCAGATGGGCGATAGGTATGGCTACCGATGATCGGGCTGCGCCAGTATCGGTAAGCCAGCGCGCCGCCAACCAAAACCAGCAACCCAAGCACGGCCCACATTAGCCGAACCCGCGAAATGGACCACAGGGATCCCCGGATGGGCGTTACTTCGGGAGGTTGGGTCGTCGCGCCGGCCGCAGGCGGGAGATTGGATACGACATTGGCGGAAGCAGGCGCCGGGGTGACCGGCGCCGCCGCGGTGCTTTCCTGCCTTGCCAGCACGACTGCGGCAATGCCGCTTTGCAGACCGGACTTGGACTCGGTCACGCGCGGCGCGGGCGCGGGAACGACTTTGGAGGTAACGGGGGCGAGAAAGCGATACCCACGTCGTGGAAGGGTTTCTACATAGAGGGGTGCATCCGCGTTGTCGTTGAGTACATTTCTGATTTGCTTGATGCAGTGGTTCATCCCCTGCTCAAAGTCAACGAAGGTCTCCTCATCCCAGAGTTGTTGCTGAATTTCCTCACGAGTTACCACTTGGCCGGCGCGACTGGCCAGCAAGGCGAGAAGTTGAAAGGGCTGCGGCGACAACTTAACGGGTGTTCCGCCTTTGCGCAGCTCTTCGGTCGCGAGATTTAGCTCGTAGACTCCGAAGCGGAGCAGCTTCTGCGTGGCGCTCAAGCTCACCACCTTCAAATAGGTGCGGGGCGTTAGGGGATTATAACTCGTTTGTGCTTTGCCGGAGCCATAGAGTTCGATCATCTCCTAAGCCAACTCTCGCTTTATCAGAAGCTTAGACGATCATCTCAAACTCACCTACAAATCAGACGCTAACCATTGAAGCCGACGGCGTTCAGGAGCATTGTGCGCATGAGAGCGGGGGTTGAGCAATCTCGACCGGCTGCTCTTAGGGGGAACGCTCCCGGAGGCGGGGAAACAATCCCGCTTCCGGGTTGCGGGGGAAGAGGAGGTTGCCATGAAAACGCAAGTGGTTCATTCGACCTCAGCGACGCTGGATCCGTTCCTGAGGCTGATTCTGAAGCTGGCAACGCAGCACGAAGCTGAGACGGTGGAGAACCTGCAGAGTCCTGGAGACGAAGCGCCGAATTTAAGCGCCGCCGCAGCCAGTGAGCAACAGCCGGGGGCCGAGACGGCACGCCATGTCTTTACTCGTGCGCTGACATTGGGACCGTTCTTGACGCTCTTGCTCACCTTGCATAACCGTGGTTCCTGGACCGAACGCGATTGGTGGCAGAACTCGACGGCCCCGCGCCGAGTGGTTTTAGCGGCGCGCTACGTCTCGCGATGAGCGCCGCCGATTAGGGAGTGCGATTGCACTTGCTGGCCGAAGCCGCGCTCCCGGTGAGGGGCAACCATGCGGCGGTTGCCCTTCGCTCTTGAAATCCATCGCCGCCCTGCCCGACTGCACTCTAAAGTATCTGGAACGGGAGAATCGACCCGCTCTGCAATTGCTCTAACAGCGAGTTGTGCGGGCACCTGCTTTCAAGGCTGTTTTTGCGGGGCCTCGGCGGCAGGGCCTGACGGAGCTTGGCTGGCGCCCTGATGAGTACCTGGCTTGGCTTTCCCGGCGTGTGGCTTCGTCATGGGGAACTTCTGCTGCCCAAGAGCGGCCGTGCAAAGTGCCATCGTGATTGCCACAAACCACTGCCACCTCATACACCCTCCTAGGCGCAAGACCAAGCTGCGCTCTTTCTGTCGATTTCCTTGTTTACGAAATCGAGTCGCCCAACCAACACCGGCGATAATGGGTGGACGATTTCTGTACGCATTATTCGGCCTAATTTACTATGGAACTGTGTCTAGTCACCAACAAGAAATGGCGACGGCAAATAACGCCGATGTGATTGTAGTTGGAGCCGGCGCCGCTGGTCTGGCGGCGGCAACGGAACTTGCGGAGAGCGGCCTGTCGGTCATGATTCTGGAGGCACGGGACCGCCTTGGTGGCCGAATCTTCACCCAGCAAGACCCGCAATTGCAATTTCCTATCGAACTCGGCGCTGAATTCATTCATGGCCGCGCGCCTGAAATCTGGGACCTGCTTCGCCAGCACAAGGTCGCGGTCACCGAGGTAGAGGGAGACAACTGGTGTGTTCGCGACGGCCGCCTTTCTCCCTGCGACTTCTTCTCCGAGGTCGACGACATTCTGCGGCGAATGGATGATCGCGGGCCTGACGAATCGTTCCAGAGTTTCTTGCAGCGCTGCTGTCCCGACGCTTCCGCAGAGACCAAGCAACACGCTGTGAGTTACGTTACGGGCTTCAACGCCGCAGATCCGGCGCGGGTTGGAGTTCATTGGCTGGTTCAGGAAATGAGGGCCGGGGAAAAGATCGATGGCGAGCCGGCGTTCCGCGCGCGCAACGGTTACTCAGCTTTGCTGGAGATATTTCGCGGACGATTGGCGAAGACAAATGCCAGAGTCAGGACCGATACCGTAGTTGAGCGTGTCACATGGAGCGGAGGAAATGTCTCCGTTGACGCCATCAGTCAGGGCAGCCCGGTTACGTTCCGTGCCCGGCGAGTCCTGTTGACTGTTCCTCTCGGCGTGCTGCAAGCGCCCGCAGGGGAGCGGGGCTCAATCGAGTTTCGTCCAGCACTTCCTGAAGAGAAAGTGAAAGCGCTAGATGGGCTGGAGATGGGGAAAGTCATCCGCATTGCTCTTCGTTTTCGAGAGCGTTTCTGGGACCAAGTCTCCGCCGATAGCAGCCCCACCCTCGCGCGCATGAGCTTCTTGTTCTCTCGCGACGAATGGTTCCCAACATGGTGGACCGCAATGCCTGAGCCAGTTCCGTTGATTACTGGCTGGGCGCCCTTTCGCTGTGCCGAGCGTCTGATGTCGGAGAACGTGTCGGTTGTCGGTCGTAGTTTGCAGACTCTCAGTGGACTACTGCAAGTGAGTCGAGAGAAGCTCGAACGCCTATTGGAAGACGCTTATTTTCACGACTGGCAGAGCGATCCATATTCTCGCGGCGCGTACAGTTATGCGAAAGTAGGGGCCGCGCATGCGCCAGATATCCTAAGCCGGCCGGTGGAAGATACCTTGTTCTTTGCTGGAGAAGCCACGGACGTTTCCGGAAATACGGGCACGGTGCACGGTGCGATCGCAAGCGGGCAACGCGCAGTGGCTGAGATCGCGAAAACGATAAAGAGGTGATCGCGACTAAGAGCGATTCCAGAATGGCGGTGGCTCGGGTAGTGCGGGCCTTCGCCTGGATTATTCATGAACGTGAAGTGTCATCCTGAGCGGAGCGCCCGTAAAGAATTTCCGATCCGCCTCTTTGCGGGTCGGGCGGGCGCGGAGTCGAAGGACCGATGATTTCCCCCCGCCAGACGTTTCCTGCGGCGATTGTGTTCCACAAAGCCGCATAAAACGCGGCATCCTGCTCACCGGAATGCCAAAGCCTGGGTAGTGGTGCAGTTTGAAATCCGGGCCCCTTGAATGCCCTCGCAGACGGCGTAAACTCGAGTCATGGCAAAGCGAAAACTTAAGTTCGTGCGAGACCGTCCCCTGCTCGGCATCTGCGAGTACTGCAACGTGCAATTTTCCTCCGGCTTGATGCCGATCGAAGCGGCAAGGGACGATATTCAGGAGCGGTTCAACGTGCACAAGTGCAAGCGCGAGGACTTCAGCCAAGCCGCTGTGCGAACCGTCAGGGAAGCGACGGAGGACAAGTAGCCACGTCACGCTTCGGGCCGTGGCTTCGGCAAGTACAGCGTCAATTGCACTGGAGTTTTGCCGTACATTTCCGCCATCTTTTCCCGCAACTCGCGCATGTCATGGCAGGTCTTTGCAACGCCGAGGAGAGTGTAAATATGTTGAACCAGTTTTCTAAGGCCGTATTGGTCGCTCAGCCAGTGATGCCAGTTACGGCCTTTCTGGGGCTGCGGTTTATTCTCTTTTAGCCACCTGCAAACGTCGGCATCCAAATACGTGTAAACCAGTTCAGTTACGAGATGTCCCCAATACGTTGGGCGTTGTGTAACGGTTCCCTTCCAGTTGGTCAGCCGACCAAACTCTACCCAAAGATCATCGGGAAATGTCTTTTCCCAATCTCTCATTTCCTCCGCTAAGAACGCTTTCAGTTTTACCCGGAGGGCATCGGCTGCACGATCATATTGATAACCAGTGGCTTCATCAATCAGGGCGATCAGTCCGACCTTGGCGCATGAAGCCAGAAACATACTAGCCTTGATCGCGATTTCCCTCTGGCGGTCTGTTTCGAGCGCACCGTCACTCAGTGCCCTGACATAGGCGCGGCAAATTTCAATAAATGTTTCAGCCGAGAATCCCTGCACCGTTTTGTTGACGACCTCTTCCAGTTGGAACTCAACCAACAGCCCGGGCAAATCGGGCGGGATATAGCGGGCAAGTGCCTTCACGCGGAGGTAGCTTTCAAGATTCCCGCCCCCCTTTTTGTTTGTCAAAATGCCGGTGGCCCCCGTTCTGCTAACGACCCGAAGGCCGTTATCTAAAACGGGAACGCCGTTGTGTCGGATGAATATACCCCCTCGGAATCTGAGGATTTTTACGGGGAGATTGCTGCTTGAATGCTGTAGCTTTACAGGTCACTCCTGAACAATTCAATCAGGCAAGGCGGCTGATGGCTCTGGCTTCGTTGGAGTCAATCCGCCTTGTCCATGTGCGCGCTGGGCACGTTACTTCTCCGGGATGTCCCGTGAAACCCATTGCGAAAAAATTCTTCCCACCGCAGTTGCGGGCTTGATTGACGGTACAAATCGTTTTAACGTCCTGTTTGGACATGTAATCCACGGAAAGCGGGGCCCGGAGGGAGCAACCGAAATCCAAATAGATGCCACTTTCGAGTTGGTTTATTCCTTTCCGCAGGACGCAGACCCAGTTCCCAGCCAGGAAGAAATGCAAGCGTTTGCCGACACGAATGCCTTGATGAATTGCTGGCCTTATTGGAGAGATCTGGTCAATATGATGGTATCTAGGATGAACCTTCCGCCGTTGTTGATACCTCTACTGAGATGGGTCCCACCGCCGCCCAAGAAGCAAGACGAATCAGTAAAGCAGCCCGCGACTGTCGATGGTCATACCCGATAAAATCAACCCGCCGGAAGGCGGGTTTCTTGTGTCCATTTTCAAACTGCACCACTACCGGGCTTCAAGAGAATGTTAGCCAGAATAGTGGTTTCGACATACGCCTCATTCATCTTCGATCAGCTTTGCGAGAACCTCCGGGTCCACCTTAAGGTTCGCATCCTCTAGTTCCGCCACGAGCCCCAGAGACTGATCAAACGACAAGAACGGTTTCGACCGAAGTTCCTTAAGAATTCTCCAGATTGCAGTGACTTGGGCCTTTGAAAGCAGTTGTCCGTGGAGGTTGATAAATGCGAATTGGAGAGAGTTGACGACCGACGCAAAACCATCTCCAATCTTGCGACAAACGAAAAGAGCAGGAAGTAATTGCTGAACGTGCTGAAGTTCTCGATCTGCTTGCAGAGGCGAGTTCTCGATGCAGAGCCGAGCCCGGTCGAGAAAGCCCACTGCATCGGCAAGCAAGCCGATCGCTTTTGACACCTCTGCGATCGTGCCCTCAGTCGCTGGATATAGCTTATCGATTTCAATTACCCGATATGCTTTGCTGCCGCTCGTTCGCAGTCCCGTAATGCTAATCGGTCCGGTTGGCGAGTTCACACTGGTCGCTCGGCGGAGAAAAAACGTCTCGGAAAGTGGAGGAGCAACTTTGCTAAATTCTTGCGCGGCAGGGAACTCGATTACCGTATCCGCCATATATTTCAGCCCCCCAAAATGCTCGTTGTTTCTTTCTTAATGAATCTCATCGACTGCGTTATCCATGCGGTCGCGTCCCACTGCGACCGCTCCACCGGCGCCACAGTATAGTAATCGACATCTAGTGTCAAGCCGGTTACCGATCTGTGAATGTTGGACATTGATAACTCCAACTCTGGAGGTAGAATGACATCAACGGTCGTTGTTTCTGCTTTCAGCCTGATGAGTGCGCCTATTTGGGAGCTTTCCCACCGGAACATGATCTCCTCTGGGTCTTCGGAAGCACCAAACCTCATTGTTGAAGGCAAGTTGGCGAGATGAAGGCTCCTTAGCAGAGCCTTTGCCTCTTCCTTATCCTTGGTTGTCTTTTTCGTTATTACACGCAGTCCGACCCGCGTGAACATTCTGATGTCGAGAAGCTCTGCAACGATGTCGAAATATCGTTTACATGAGCTTCCAAAACTCTCGAGGCTGGCATCTGCTTTATCGCTAATGAATCGACAACTACCCAGTTGCAGACCAAAGCTCCCCTCGTCAGACAGGAAGGTCGACTCATTGGGAGTGGCGGACGTCACTTTGAAATTCGTGAAATGTCCACGCGCTTCTTGAATGACCTGACCCGTCCGATCATAGATAAGATAAGCGTTGTCATACCGCAGTTCGGATGCCGCGCGGCTCATCGAAAAATCGGCGAAACTCAAGGTCGTAGGCATGATCGGTGGGTCAAGGCCAAATACTATCTGTTTCTTTAGCTTGCGACAAGAACGACTTGCATTTTTCGGCAGTTGGTTTTCCGCGTCAGGCCGAGTGCTTTGATAAGAGTAAACGAGCGGCGACGCCTTTTCGAGTCTCATTGATCCCCGAAGAGAATGGCCGCCCCGGTTGACAACGCCTTCGTTCTTATCGGATGGGGCACCAGGCGTTCCACGAAGAATAGGAGACCGCGACTCCCTCACCTGCTGGTAATCTTGTCTGCTGGTAATCTAATTCTTGACCTCGAACAGCCACATCCAGGAACTTGTCCGACGAATCCGCGCGGGTGAGGCGCGGGCTTTGGCGCGGGGCATTTCCATCGTCGAAGACCACAGCGCGCAATCCAGCGACCTGCTGAAGGCGCTGTTTCCCTACAGCGGCAGGGCCGTCTTGTTGGGTATGACGGGCTCCCCGGGTGCAGGCAAGAGCACGCTGGTCGATCAAGTTGCGCACGCCTATCGCAAGCAAGACAAGACCATCGGCATCGTCGCTGTCGACCCCACCAGCCCATTCAGCGGCGGCGCAATTCTCGGTGATCGCATTCGCATGCAATCGCATTATGCCGACCCCGGAATCTACATTCGCAGCATGGCGACCCGCGGGTCGCTTGGCGGGTTGGCCAGCACCACCGCCGATGTCGCGACGGTGCTCGACGCCAGCGGCCGCGATATTGTCATGATCGAGACCGTCGGCGTCGGTCAGGACGAGGTGGACATTGTTCGCCTGGCGGACGTGACCATCGTCGTGTTGGTGCCCGGCATGGGCGACGATGTGCAGACCATCAAGGCCGGCATCATGGAGATCGCCGACATTTTCGTCATCAACAAGTCGGACCGCGACGGCGCCGAGCGGGTGGAGCGCGAGATTCGAGCCATGCAGACGCTGGCCGTGCGCAAAGACAATTGGACGCCTCTCATTGTGAAGACCGTGGCTAGTAATGGGACCGGCACAACTGAATTGTTACAGGCAATCGAAAAGTATCAAGCTTATCTCCAGCAGGACGACCGCGCGCGCACCCGCCGCATCGAGAACTGGCGCGGGCGAATCGCCGAGATGTTGCGCGACGCGCTTTTCCAGCGTGTACTCTCGTATTATCTGAGCGAAGGCGAGACCACGCGGTATGCGGCGGAAGTTGCCGAACATAAGCGCGACCCGTATTCTCTGGTGGAGAAGATCATCGAAAATTTGGGGAAGCCAGAATGAATCAAATTGACCATCTCGGTATCGCCGTGAAGTCGCTGGCGGAAGCCAGGAAGTTCTACGAAAAGCTCGGGCTGCAAGTCATGCCGGAAGAAACCGTGGAAGCGGAGAAGGTGCGGCTGGCCATGGTGCCGATTGGCGAAAGCCGCCTTGAGTTGCTGGAGCCGACTTCGGCTGACTCGCCCATTGGAAAGTTCCTCGCCAAACGCGGCGAGGGCCTTCACCATGTCGCTCTGCACATCAGCGATCTGGCCGGCACCGTCGAGCGGCTGAAGGCGTCTGGAACGCGCCTGATTTCGGACGAGATCAAAGTTGGCGCGGGCGGACATCTCTACGTTTTCGTTCACCCTTCCAGCGCTGGAGGCGTGCTACTGGAACTGGTGGAAGACGCTCCCCTGGGCGTCTGAAATGCTGATCGTCTCGGTCGATACTTCGGGCCGCAAGGGAAGCGTCGCGCTGTGCCGTGGCGACGGTGACAGTTTCGAAGTTCTGCAACTGACTTCACTCGAGGGCGGCACCTACTCGGCGCAATTGCTGCCGCGCATCGCGGAAGCTCTCCAGCAGAGCAGTCTCAACAAGGCTGAAGTCGATGGTTTCGTCGCGGTCTCCGGCCCCGGCTCGTTTACCGGCTTGCGGGTTGGTCTGGCTACGGTGAAGGGGCTTTGCGAAGTGCTGCGGAAGCCGCTGGCAATGGTCTCCATGCTGGAGGCCCTGGTGCTCACGCATGGACGAGCGGGTGAAAGCGCGATCGCAGTGTTGGATGCCGGCCGGGGTGAAATCTACGTTGGCGAATACCGGCTCGGTTCCGGCCGGGCTACTCTGGTTCGCGAGTACATTGCGAAGCTGGACGAATTTGCCGCGCAACCGCCTGTCGGCGGCGGCAATCTTCTGACGGTGGATGAGAAAGTTGCGGAAGGATTGCAAGCCGCGAACCGCCGCGTAATATTGGTCACGCCGGTGCAAGCTGGCGAAATCGGGCGCATCGGCATTCGCAAGCTACTGACGGGAGAAACCGCCGATCCCGCCACCATCGACGTCAACTACATCCGCCGCTCCGACGCGGAGATATTTTCGACAGCCAAGAAGACGCAGTGCTGACCCGTCCGGCTACTCCCGACGATGTGTCCTCCATACGCGCGCTCGAGCAGCAGGCCGAAACCGCCGCGCACTGGGCGGAGCGCGAATACGACGCGTTGTTTGCCGCGGAAGCTCCACCGCGAATAGCGCTGGTGGCCACCTCTGGAGCAGACGCCGACCGGGTGATCGGATTCGTAATTGCGCGTTGCGCTACCGCCGAATGGGAAATTGAAAACGTGGTGGTCGCCCGGGAAAAACGCAATCGCGGTATAGGCATCAAAATAATTCGGGAGCTGCTGCTACAGGCCCAATCCGCAGGAGCCACTTCCGTGCTATTAGAAGTTCGGGAATCGAATCTGGCAGCGCGCCGACTCTATGAAAAGCTTGGGTTTAGCCAGCAAGGGCGGCGAAACTATTACCGCGATCCTGAGGAAGATGCGCTTTTACTCTCTTTTTCTATTACAAATCTGAGACAATTTAACCTTGAAGCAGAATAGACCTTATGCTAGCGTTTGCATTTTGCATCTTTCCGGAGGTTCACTGAATGGCAACTCAGGTACGCGATCAGCTTCTTGCCAGTAACGATGAATTCCGCCGTCTGGCGGATGAACATTCGCAATACCAGCAACGCCTCGAAAATTTGATCCAGAAAAAATATCTTTCTGAGGACGAAAAGCTCGAGGAAGTGCGACTGAAGAAGCTGAAGCTCCGCCTGAAAGACCAGATGGAGAGTTTGGAACAGAAGTTCCGGACCGGCCACCAGGTCGTTTAGTCAGCGTGAAGCCCTTACCCGCGGCGGTAAAGACCGGATTCTTTGTCGCCCCGCTCTAGCTGTATCCTTTGGCGAAGCTCCGCACTTCCTCCGGTTCCTTCCTTAAGCGATAATCAACGTGACGTGGGGAGCAGTTTCTGACTCACCGCACACCGCGCGATGTACGGCCAGGCTCTATAATCTAGAGACCCATGGTTCGCGACGGAATCTATTACGGACTGGCTTTTATCGCTGTGGCTGTGCTGGTGGGATGGTTGACCGTGCCCGCTTTGGCGGTCATTCCGTTGCTCCTGGCCGCATTTTTTCTGTGGTTCTTCCGCGATCCCGAGCGCGACATTCCCACGGGCGATGGTGCCATCGTCTCTCCCGCCGACGGCAAGGTCACCGAGATTTCCATGATCGAGGAAAACGGCGAGCCGCGGACCAGAATCAGCATTTTCCTGAACGTATTCAACGTCCATGTCAATCGCTCCCCGGTCGCTGGTGTCATTACCGATGTGAAGTACCGGAAGGGGAAGTTCGGCAACGCCATGGGAGCCATTTCGGCCGAAGAGAACGAGCAGAACGTCGTCACCGTCCAGGGAGATACAGGCACCGTGGTGTTCAAACAGATTGCCGGACTTCTGGCCCGCCGCATCGTTTTCACCAAGAAGATCGGCGATCATGTGGCGCGCGGCGAGCGGGTGGGGCTGATTAAGTTCGGCTCCCGCACCGATGTGATTTTCGCGGCCGAAGCTGAGATGAAAGTGCGGGTGGGCGATCACGTGAAGGGCGGCTCCAGTGTTCTGGCCGTGGCCCAGCATCGTGCCGTTTTACCTTCCTTGCAGAATGTGGCGGAGGTGCGATGAACGAGCAGCCGATGCGACAGGGAGACGATTCACCTGAGCCGCGCCGGATGCGGAAGGGACTGTACATCCTTCCTTCCGTGTTCACGGCCGGCAACATAGCAGCGGGGTATTACGCCATCTCGCAAGCCATCCAGGGTACGGCGTCCGATCCGTGGCACTTCGATCACGCCGCCAAAGCCATCGGCTTCGCAATTGTGTTCGATTTTTTCGACGGCGGCATAGCACGGCTGACCAACACCGCCAGCGCCTTTGGCCGCGAACTGGACTCCATGGCTGACGTCATCGCCTTCGGCGTGGCGCCCGCGATTCTGGCGTGGATGTGGGGCTTCCGTATGCTGCCACTGGCTGGCGATCCCGACCTTCGCAACCGCGTGATTCAGTTGGGAGCGATCGCAACCTTTGTGTTTCTGCTCGCCGGCGCTTCCCGCCTGGCCCGTTTCAACATCCAAGTGAATCCCCAGCCCTCGAATCCCGGTCGCCCGGGACGTAAGTATTTCGTGGGCATGCCCATTCCGGCTGGCGCAGGAACGGTCGCTGCCGTCGTCCACCTGGTGCAAGGGAATCCGCTGCAGTACTGGTGGCTTTCCATCGGATGGGGCGTCTTCGTCTTCGCTCTCGCTTTCCTCATGGTGAGCACCTGGCGCTTCCTGAGCTTGAAAGGCATTAATCTCCGCCAGCCGCAGAATTTTCGCTGGGTAATCGTGATCGGGCTGGTCATGGCGCTAATCTTATTTTCTTCGCAATATGTACTGTTTGCGCTGGCGCTGCTCTACATCCTTTCGGGGGTGCTGGCCCGGCTTTCCTTCGTGTTCCGGCGGCCCACGCTGCCGCCTCCGCCACGTCAAGACGAGGCAACGCACGCTTGATGAAAATGAGCCAAACCGCACCGCTGGTGTTTTCCCCGGCGGAAAACATTGAGGCGCCATGTTTCGCGTAGCTATCGGAGGCGCTGGCGCTCTGAAGGGCCGCGAACTGAAGAACGTCCTCGGCGACCGCAATTTTCCGGCGCAGGATATCCGTCTGCTCGATGACGATGAGTTGCTCGGCCAACTCGAGGCGGTAGGCGAAGAACCCACTTTCATCCAGGGCGTCCTTCCTGAACACCTGGAGAACGTGGACTTCACCTTCTTCGCAGCCGATGAAACCTTCACGCGTAACACCTGGCCGATGGCGCGCAAGGCGGGCAGTGACATCATCGACCTCTCCTACGGACTGGAGAACGAAAAAGGCGTGCTGCTGCGCGCGCCGTGGGTGGAGCGCGAGCTTGGTCTAGGTCCACGCGTGGACTTCACTCCAGCCCCGGTGGCCATCGCTCATCCCGCCGCCGTGGTGCTGGCGCTGTTGCTGCTGCGCGCGCAGAAGGTGGGTAACATCGCGCGCGCCGTCGCTACCGTCTTCCAGCCCGCCTCCGAGCATGGCAAGCGTGGCATGGACGAATTGCACGAGCAGACCGTGAACCTGCTTTCCTTCCAGCAGCTACCGAAGGCCGTCTTCGACGGGCAAGTGGCCTTCAACCTGATCGATCGCTATGGCGAAAAGGCGCTGTCCTCGCTGAATGCCGTTGAAAGCCGTATTCAGCGGCACTTCCACAAGCTAGTCGGCGAGCGCCTGGCCATGCCTTCGTTGATGCTTTTGCAAGCTCCGATCTTCCACGGCCATGCCTTCTCGCTTTATCTTGAGTTGGAGCAGGCGGCCCAGACGGAAGAACTGACGGCAGCGCTTTCCGGCGAGCACGTCGACGTGCTGCAAAACGGCGATGAATCGCCCAGCAACGTCAATGCCGCGGGACAGGAGCAAGTCCAGGTGTTTGTGCGTCGCGATTCGCAACAGACTAGCGGTTTCTGGCTATGGGCCGCATCGGACAACCTGCGCATCGCGGCCCTGACCGCGGTAGAATGCGCCGAGAGCATGATCGCCGCTCGTCCGCGAGGAACCGTTCAGTGACCGCATCTCAAGTCATGCGCCGGCTAATGCTGGCTGGCATCGCCGCGCTGCTGTTCGCCACCGCGGGTTGCGGGTACCACCCTGGCGGCAAAGCGGTCCGGTTGCCCACTGACCTCCACACGCTGTATGTGCCGACTTTCATTAACGGAACGTCGACCTACCGCATTGAACAAACCATCACGGAAGACGTCATTCGCGAATTGCGCAGCCGGACCAACTACCGTGTTGTGACCACCAACGATGGCGACGCCGATGCCACCCTGAACGGAACGGTCACCGCTGCCATCATAAGTCCTTTGACCTACGACCCTGCCACCGGACGCATTTCTTCGGGCATGGTGACGGTCACGATGAAGGCGTCGCTGGTCACCAGTAAGGGCAAGGTACTCTGGGAGAATCCCAATTATCTGTACCGCGAGCAGTACCAAGTCTCGCGTGATGCCCCCAGTTTTTTCGAGGAAGAGGAGCCGGCCCTGGGCCGCATCGCGAATAGTTTTGCCCAGTCGCTGGTCAGTGACATCCTGGAGGCCTACTAGGTGCGCAGTTTTGCCGCTTCGGACCGCTTCGTCGCCGACGTGAAGGCGTGCCATCTGGCGCCGGGGTATGTATTCATCGGCGACGAGGCGTTTTTCCGCAAGCGTTGCCGCGACGCCATCCTGCAACACCTGGTGCCGGCGGAGGTGCGGGAACTCAGCGTCTATGACATGGACCTGAGCGAGGTGGAACTGCAACACATTCTCGATCAAGCGCGCACTCCTTCGCTGATGTCGCCCTTCCAGGTTTTTTTCATTCGCGGCGTCAAGAACCTTTACGGCCGCGGCAAACACGACGACGAATTCGCCGCTATCGAAGACTATTTCAAAGACCCTAATCCTGATGCGTTGCTCATTTTTGTGGCCGATTACATCAATATTCCCACGGACGTGCGCCGCATGGATCTAACCGACAAAGATCGCTACGAGCGCATCCGCGAGACGTTGGGCGAGTATTGCAAGGTGCTCGAGTTCGCCCGCGTGGACGAAAACGACGCGGTGAAGTGGGCGATGGAAACCGCCAACGCCGAAAACGTGAAGCTGGACAACGATGCGGCGCGCGAGTTGGTGGACTCTCTCGGCAGCGACATGATGATGGTCGCCAACGAACTGGAGAAGCTGGTCCTTTTCGTCGGCGACAAGAAGCGGATTACGCTGGGCGACGTCGAGACCCTGGTGCTCGCTGCCAAACAGCGGTCGTTTTACGAATTGACGGACGCTATATCGGCGCGCGATCGCGCGCGTGCCCTGGGTGTGCTCGACGCCATCCTGAGTACCGGGGACGGCGACGAGGCGGCCATCGGCCACCTGTACATGCTGGCGCGCACTTTCCGGCAGATGCTGGTCATCCTGGAACGGAATGTGCGCGACTCGCGCGCGTTGTGGCAGGTGTTGTGGCAGGGCTTCCGCCTTCCGCCGTTCGCCGCGGAAGACATTATCCGGCAGGCCCGGCGCTACAAGTCGCGCCACGAACTGACTAGCGCCATCCGGCGGGTGGCGCGTGCCGACCTTGCCTTGCGTTCCAATCCTCCCAGCAAAAGGCTTATCCTGGAGAACCTGGTGCTCGATCTGACCGGCGAAACGAAGTTGCAGGAGGCTGGCTGGCTGCAAGGTGAGCTGCCCGTGTAGTCATGGATGTCGAGCGGTATTTGCGCCGTATTGAATACGACGGCCCGCGTCAGCCCTCTGCCGCTGCGTTGCGCGGCTTGCACCGCCAACATCTGTTTACTGTTCCGTTTGAAAACCTCGATATTGCGCTGAAGACTCCCATCCGTCTTGACCTTCCTTTGCTGTATGACAAAGTTGTGCGGCGCCATCGTGGCGGCTTCTGCTACGAACTGAATGGGCTTTTTTGCGAACTGCTGATCGCCTTGGGATTCCGCGTTCGGATGCTCTCCGCACGGGTGCGCCGCGACGATGGCGGCTTCGGCCCCGAGTTCGATCACATGCTGCTCCGGGTTGACTTGGACGAGGCGTGGTTGGTGGATGTGGGATTCGGGGACTCGTTTGTCGATCCGATCGTGTTTCGCGCCGGGGGCGCCGACCAGGTGAATGGGCATCGCTATCTCGTATCGCCATTTGGAGAGGAGTGGCGGTTGCTGCGCGAGGATGACAAAGGCGAGGTACCGCTTTACGTTTTTCGCGACGTGCCGCGCCAACTCAACGAGTACGAGGAGATGTCGACCTTCCATCAGACGTCACCAGAATCCGGCTTCACCAAACGGTGGATCTGTAGCAAGGCCACACCGGACGGCCGCATCACGGTAGCCAACCGGCGTCTGATCGTAACTGCTGGAGACCGTCGCGAGGAGAGTGTGCTTGGCACCGACGATGAAGTGCGCCGATGCCTGCGCGATCATTTCGGCATCGAGTTCGAGGAATTGGTGGACTTGTCGCGACTGGACAGCTTTTCGAAGAGCTAGAGCCCCCGCAGCCCGCAGGGAAAAAATTCACCACAGAGGCACCGAGACACAGAGAAACGGGGAGTGATTCCTGGCGAAAGAATCTGTGAGTCCGTGATTAAAGCAGTTTCAGAATTGGTGTAGTGCGGCCAGTACGGGTAGAGCGTCGCTTTAGTTGGATTATTCATCTGTTTCGGTAGCTTTGAAGGGGCACGGCTTCAGCCGTGCCGTTACGAGCGTAGAGACTTGGGCTTTAGAGCAGTTCCTTAGAAGCTATATCCGAAAGTGAGGGGAGGCAGTAGGCTGCAGATGGCGATCTCCGCAAGCCCAGCCATGCCACGACCA
>Ga0208587_1000783_pt1 | contig 17503 bp, 18 predicted proteins | sample NGESurdeep092012_7_FD_184472 | JGI IMG/M metagenome (GOLD analysis project Ga0208587, IMG submission 184472) | Arctic peat soil microbial communities from Barrow, Alaska - NGEE Surface sample 210 deep-092012 (SPAdes) | ecosystem: Environmental > Terrestrial > Soil > Wetlands > Peat ...
TTTTCACAAGCACATCGGTTGCTTTTTCAATCTTGGCATCCGGGACTTTTATGACGACTACGTCGCGAGGACCTTTATAAACGACTGCTTTCATGAGGATTCTCCTTTATTAATAGATGTTTTTCGTTTGCACCCATACCTTCTGTTAGCTATCACAGCACAGCACAGCACCTACCTTCAAGCTCTACGGAACTGGCGGTTATGCCAATGTTCGAACGGACTTTTCCCGGGCCCATAGTCGCGTCTTTGCCGCAGCAATAAAGGCGTCTTTGTCGTTGGTATCCACGACGCCCGCGTCTTGTCCGACATTCGCTATTTTCAAAAGCGCATGTCCGCCTTTGTCGACGGCGATTGCCTTGAGATGACCGAAAGCATCGCGCACGAAATCGATCGCGGCGCCTTCCCTAGACAGGGCTTTTGCGCCTTCGTCGGAAAGGATGACGGCAACTGCGTCAAACAGCACAGAAGGCGTACCCGCCAGTTGTCCGTCAGCCGCCAGCATCGATCCATCGGCAAGCTTCGCGCCGCCCACTTTGGGGGCGATGATTTTCACGCTGGCACCCGCATTGGTCGCGGCCTTTTTAATTTTCTTGATGGCAGCGCCGTCTGAGCCATCCGCGATCAGGATGCCAATCGCGCGCCCCATGAGCGTGTCTTTCATCTTGCCGATGATCTGCAATGCGGGCGAAGGTTCCATCTCCCGCACGGGTGCTGCGGCCTTGGGCGCATCGGGCATTTTGTCGAACCCGAGACCCTTAGCGACTCGTTGGGCAAGATCTTTTTCGATATGCCGCAGGTGACCGACCATCGCTTCGCGTATGTGCAGATGCTCGACTTTGGAAAGTTCGAACACCAGCGCCGACGCGATATGCGCCTGCTCATAGGCGGATTGGCTGAGATAGAACTGCCGCGCCTGGCTATAGTGGTCGGCGAAACTTTCGGCACGGATGCGGCCCTTCTCGCCAGTTTCAGTTACCGCAGCGCTATGAAAGCCCTTGGTCGGCGTTTCGCGTGGCGAGTTATCAGACAAGGTGTTGGGCTCATACGCAACACGGCCCGCCGGTTGCGCCATCTGCATGTGTCCGTCCCGCTGCTGATTGGCAAACGGGCACTTGGGTGCGTTGATCGGGATCTGGTGAAAATTGTGTGAACCCAGACGCGAAAGCTGCGTGTCGAGATAGGAGAATAAACGGCCTTGCAACAAGGGGTCGTTTGAGAAATCGATGCCTGGCACGACATGCGAGGGACAAAAGGCAACCTGTTCGGTTTCAGCAAAAAAATTGTTCGGCCAACGATCCAGCACCATGCGGCCGATCACTTTCAGGGGCACCAGTTCTTCGGGAATCAGCTTGGTCGCGTCCAGATGGTCGAACGGGAATCTGTCCGCTTCCTCCTGCGTGAAAAGCTGAACCGCGAATTCCCACTCGGGGAAATTACCTGTTGCGATGGCATCGAACATATCGCGGCGGTGGAAATCTTGATCGGCGCCGCAAATCTTGACGGTCTCATCCCAAATGGTTGACTGCAAGCCCAGCTTGGGTCGCCAGTGGAATTTGACGAAAGTCGATTCCCCCGCCTTGTTAATCAGCCGGAAACTATGTATGCCAAAGCCTTCGATCATGCGCAGCGAACGCGGCAGAGTGCGATCAGACATGATCCACATCACCATGTGCATGGCCTCGGGCGTGAGCGACATGTAATCCCAGAACGTGTCGTGCGCGGTCGCCGATTGCGGAAAACCGCGGTCAGGTTCCATCTTTACGGCATGGATGAGGTCCGGGAATTTGATGGCATCCTGGATGAAGAAAACCGGGATGTTGTTGCCGACCAGATCCCAGTTGCCTTCCTTGGTATAAAATTTGACGGCAAACCCGCGTACATCACGCGGGGTGTCGACAGAACCCGCACCGCCTGCGACGGTCGATATGCGGGTAAACAGAGGCGTCTTCTCGCCTACTTCGGTGAGTATTCTGGCGGTGGTGTACCGCTTCAACGAGGCGGTCAGCTCGAAGTATCCATGCGCGCCCGTCGCCCGCGCGTGAACGATACGCTCGGGAATACGCTCATGATCGAAATGGGTGATTTTTTCGCGGAGGATGAAATCTTCCAGTAGCGTCGGGCCGCGCGGATTGGCCCTGAGCGAGTTTTGATTATCGGAAAGTGCGACACCCTGGTTCGTGGTGAGCGCGGGCTGCTCTCCACCAGCTATCTGGTGCAGCTCGCCGCCGGCAGCCAGTTGTGAGTCTCCGTACGGGGCCAGGCTCTTTTCCTGTTTGCGTTTGCCAGAATTACTCGTTGTCTTTTTTTTTCTCATGATCGATCTCCTTGGTGTGTAACGCCAGCTTGGCGCGCAGTCGACTCACTATTCCGTCGTTTTGCCGTCAAAGTGTTCGTTGTCGGCCTCCGCGTCGGCGCGGGTATGGTGGAGGACGCCGTTCCGATGATTCGGCGGTGCATAGAGCGTGTAAAGCTTCAGTGGAACACTGCCGGTATTGATGATGTTGTGATTCATCCCGGCCGGGACAACTACCGCGAAGCCGGCGCGGATCGCCGTCCGAACGCCATTGAGAACCGCATCACCGGTCCCTTCCTCCACGCGGAAGAACTGGTCGAGCTTGTGGACTTCCGCCCCGATCTCTTCCTTGGGCTTTAACGCCATGACAACGAGCTGGCAGTGCTTTGCCGTGTAAAGCACCCGGCGAAACTCGTCATTCCTGACGGCGATACCCTCGATGTTTTGCACATACCCTTTCATGGCTGCACGTCCGGTTGATGATTTTTACCTCTTCGATCGTTTGCTTCACTGCTGTATGCAACAACAACCAAAAAAGACCCGGCTGTTTCCTACAAAACTCGAAGGAAGGCCACAAGGTCCTTCTTCTCCTGTTCATTCAGCTTCAATTCCAAAACAAGGTTGAAAAACTCCACCGTGTCCTCCAGCGTGAGCAGACGTTCATCGTGCAGATACGGCGGGGAGTCCTTGATGCCGCGCAGCGGGAAAGTCTTGATCGGGCCGTCCGCCGAAGCCATCATGCCATTGATCATGCGGGGCTTGTAGAACCGCTCGGTCCGCAGATTGTGCATGGTGTTATCGGTGTAGTAGGGCGCAGGATGGCACACAGCGCATCGGGCCTTGCCGCTGAAGAGCGCCTCGCCCTTGAGTTCGGCGGGGGTGGCCCTGGACGGGTCCAGTACCCCGAAGACGTTGAGCTTGGGGGCCGGCGGGAAGTCGAGGATCTCCTGGAACTCGGCCATGAAGTGGACCTGGCTGGCCCGTTCCAGGATATTGACCCCCTTCTTGGTCGCGATCACAGGGTCGCCGTCAAAATATGCGCCGCGCTGCTCGAACTCGGTAAAATCCTCGATGCTCTTCAATGCCCGCTGAGAGCCGAACAGCCGCTGGATATTCACCCCGCGCAGGGTCGGGGTATCCAGGCGGTGCCGGAACTCCTGGGGACGGATGTCGCCCACAAGGTGCGTGGACGCGATCGTATGGCCGTTCGCGTGGCAGTCGAGGCAGGCCACGCCGCGGCTCGGCTTTTCAGAACGCCGGTCCTCGGTCTGGTTGAATTGCTGCTGCGGGAACGGCGTCACCAGCAAGCGCAGGCCCTCGAGCTGCTTGGGATTCAGTATCCCGTTGAACAGTTCATAGTAATTCATGATCGTCACGAGCTTGCCCTTCGAGACGTCGCCGAGATCAGGCCGCGTCGTCAGGTAGATGGGCGCCGGGAACTCGGGCAGCAAGTGGTCCGGCAGGTCAAAATCCAGATCGAACCGGGTAAGGTCCCGTCCCTCCTGCTTCTTGATCTCGTCGATCTGGAATTTTGGGAAAAGCATGCCGCCTTCCGGGTGGTTCGGGAACGGGAGAGGGAAGAAACCGGCCGGGAACAGACCCTTTTCCCGGATCTCGTCCGGGCTCATGGCTGCCAGCTTTTCCCAGGTCATGCCCTTGAGCAGCTTGATTCTGACGCCTTCCTGCACGGCCTTTCCACGGGACATGGTAACACCCTTGGCCGGCCGATCGCTCAGATCATAGCGCAGATTGAGCAGGTCCATCTGCCGCTTCATTATCTCCGGCTTCGCAGCCTTCATACGAGCCATTATCGATGCGAAGTCCTCCTTGATATCAACAGGAGCGTAGCTTGTCGCTCCCCTTCCCGAGTCCTGGGCATACGCCGCACCCATACCAATGAGCGCCATGACGAGCATTGCCCATCCCACTCCCCGGTACGTTGCGATTCGCTGTCTCATTTCATGTCTCCTTTCTTGCGCCGGAATCGGCAAGCTAACGCCGGAGCTGTTTCATGGTCTCGCGCATGAACGCGGGGAGATCGGCCGGTTGCCGGGACGTGACCAGATTGGCGTCAACAACCACTTCCCGGTCCTCATAGAGCGCGCCGGCATTTTTCAGTTCGTCAGCCACCGATTTGTAGCAGGTGGCGCGTCGTCCCTGCAACAGGCCGGCGCTGATCAAGATCTGCGGCCCGTGGCAGATGGCGGCAACCGGTTTGCTGCGGGCAAAAAAGCTGCGGGCGATTTCCAGCGCCTTCGGCTCTTTTCTCACCAACGCCGGCGCCGCCCCTCCGGGCAGGACCAGGATCGCATAGTTGTCGGGGTTGACCTCGTCAAGGGTCTTGTCCACGGCCACTTCGTAGCCGTGCTTGCCCTTGATGGCCCCGCGGCTCAGGGAGGCCACTGCCACTTCGACGCCCGCCTCCTTCAGCCGGTAGTAGGGGACCAGCAGTTCAGAGTCCTCAAAATTGTCCGCACTAATAATCAAGGCTTTCATATTTCCTCCGGGAAAAAACGTAGATTTTTCTCCTCGCTCCTTAATCCCGCCTATTTAAGCCGGGACTCGACCGCTTTCCAGTCGATGTTTTTGAAAAACGCCTCGATATAATCAGCTCGTTTCAGGCCGTAATCGAGCATGAAGGTCACCTCAGCGTCCAGTCACATCTCTATTCCGTCGTTTTACCGTCGAAGTGCTCGTTATCAGCCTCCGCGTCGGCGCGGGTATGGTGGACGACGCCGTCCCGATGATTCGGTGGTGAATAGATCGTATAGAGCTTCATTGGAACACTGCCGGTATTGATGATGTTATGATTCGTCCCAGCAGGGACGAGAACGGCGAAGCCCGCGCTGATCACCGTGCGAACACCATCCAGAACGGCCTCGCCCGTCCCTTCCTCCACGCGAAAGAACTGATCGAGCTTGTGCACTTCCATCCCGATCTCCTCCTTGGGCTTCAACGCCATGACAACGAGCTGACAGTTCCTGGCCGTGTAAAGCACCCGGCGAAACTCGTCATTCCTGACGGCGATACCCTCGATATCCTGTACAAAGCCTTTCATAACAACTCCCTCTTTCGTTTTGCCCCAAGGGGGCGTTGATGCCATTACCCGCCGAGTGTCTGGTCCTGGTTTTTAAACCAGGTGAGTGCGTGTTCAAAATGCTGCGGATCAAAATCTGGCCAGTATTCATCCCTGACATAGAAGTCCGCATAAACCGATTGTACCGGGAGAAAACCGCTCAATCGGCGTCCTCCTCCCCAGCGTACGATCAAATCCAGACGTGATACTTCATCTGAACGCAGGCCGCCGCTTTTAAGACCGGCCAGATCCCATTCCCAGCCATAGTTGACGAGTAGATTCACCTTCATTCCGGCACCCTGGCGCTGCCGGAATTCTTTTAACGCCTGGGGGAATTGCGTCGAGGTCTCATCGCCGACAACCAGCAGGGCCGCTCCACGGCGTGCAATCTCGAAAGCGAATGCAACAGTGGCCTCGCTGAATGCCTGTTTCTGAATGGAAGGCCGCCTGGTGTTGTCCTGGGTAAAGCAGTAGATGGAAACTTCCTTGATCCCCCATTTTTTACATTTCTCGTACAGCAGCAACCCCGGGTCGATGCCATGAGCATATCCGGCCTCTTTGGGCAGCCCATGATCAATAGCCCAGCGGCGATTTCCATCGGGAATGAAACCGACGTGTCGCGGGATATTATTTTTCGCCATTGCAAACCTTGTTCCAAAATGATGTGGGGCCATACGATATGAAAATTATTATTGACCACTGGTATTATATTACGCTCACAACCGGAAAATTACTTGAAATTCTTCGCCGCAAAATCCCAGTTTGCCAAATGATTGATGAAGTTCTCAACGAACTTGGCGCGCAGGTTGCGGTAGTCGATGTAATAAGCATGTTCCCACACGTCCACACACAACAGTGCCTTGTCACGCGTGGTGAGCGGTGTACCGGCCGCGCCCATGTTGACGATATCCACTGAACCATCGGCCTTCTTCACCAGCCAGGTCCAGCCGGAACCGAAGTTATCCACGGCGGAGGCCTGGAAAGCCTTCTTGAATTCGTCGTGGCTGCCCCACTTCTTGTTGATGGCATCGGCCAGCGCCCCGGTTGGGGCTGCGCCGCCTTTCGGCTTCATGCAGTTCCAGAAAAAAGTGTGGTTCCACACTTGCGCGGCGTTGTTGTAAATGCCGCCGGAAGATTTCTTGATGATGTCTTCCAGCGCAGCACTCTCGAATTCAGTACCCTTGATCAGCTTGTTAAGATTGGTCACGTAGGCCTGATGATGCTTGCCGTAGTGGTACTCGAATGTCTCCTTGGATATGTGGGGCTGCAGCGCATCCAGCGCATAAGGCAGTGGGGGCAGGGTATGTTCCATTTATTTTCTCCTTGGTAAATAATTCAGACAAAACCGCCGGATGCGGCTGTGTCCAAATTAGGATCGATACGGGGATAAAGTTCCATTGATTTTCATAGATTAGAAATTGAGCCACATCCACATATCATTCCATTTCACGAAATCTCTGGATCGTCATCGAAAAAAAGTTTAGTTGCAAAGCGACCTGTGTGGAACAAACCCACAAGATCCTTTATTCCTGGAATCAGGAAGGCTTTTTTGCATCCTTGACGACTTCCTTTGCATCACCATAGGTTTTTTCGGCTTTTCCGGATATTTGTTTGCCGAGACCTTTGACTTGCTGTTCTTTGCTGCCGACCAGCTTTCCAACCTCTTCCTGCACTTTACCGGCGACGTCTTTTAAAGCTCCTTTGACTTGATTCTTGTTCATGATCAGACTCCTTCATCTAAATTGACAGGCTTTCCCTGTGAAGAGTTCAGATTGAACCTAATGTTGCCGCCGGTCTGTGTGGTAACGAACATATAAAACAATCAAATCAACTTTGCCGGCCTGATGAGGGTGTCCGGAATTTTGTGAGTGGCCTTGTGACAATCATGTTAATTCAGCGAGCATGGTCAATGTCCGCTTCTTGCATGCTGTGCCTGTCGCAATAGTCAGCTATCGCCTCAGGCCGCACTCCAATATCTGCAAGTGCCACCGCCCTATGAATGTTTTTGCTTCGATTTTTTGTTTTCGATATCTCGTTTGCTGATTCGCCAAACAAACCAGATAATCGCCATGACAGTGACGAACGACAAAAATTCAACCACCCAAACAATCGTTTGAACCTGCTCTCGCTCTGCCATATTTATTTCAGCTTCCGCATTGTTCACGGAAAACAGCATTCCACAAACTGCAAATAAAACAAAAATCGAACCGCGCATGGTTGTCTTCATGCCCCATCCTCTCTTCTATATCATTCTATGGTTTCTGAAATCTGAGCCTTGATTTTTTGGAATTCGGTGACCCTTTCAACGAATCTCCGGTTATGTCACAAACCGGCTGTTCGTCAATAGCCCGGTTCGTTAGTCGGCCACAGGCAAACGTATCGTGTACTGTCCCGACTTCTCGTCGCGCACCACCGTCAGCAGTTTGTGTTTCTGTGCGTCCTCGACCAATTCCTTGAACGAGCGATAGCCGTAATACGATTCGGTAAATCCCGGTTTGCGCCTCTGCATGGTCGTCTTGACCATCGAGCCCCAGATTTTTTCATCCGAGCCACGCTCGGCGATCAATGCTTCGACGGTCTCGACGATGAAGTCGAGCGCCTCCTGACGCTTGTCGTCTTCGCCTTTTGCTTCGGCAGATTTCGCCGCTCCGGCGGCAGGCTTGGCAGGAGCTTTCTTGGAGGCCTGTTTCTTTTTCGCTTCCTGCGCGCGCACCAGATCGTCGTAAAAGATGAACTCGTCACAGTTGGCGCTGAGCAGGTCGGAGGTCGAATCCTTCACGCCGATGCCGATCACATATTTGTTGTTCTCGCGCAGCTTGGAAACCAGCGGCGAAAAATCCGAATCGCCGCTGATGATAACAAAGGTGTCCACATGGGCTTTGGTGTAGCACAGGTCGAGCGCGTCCACGACCATGCGGATGTCGGCCGAGTTCTTGCCCGACTGGCGCACATGCGGGATCTCGATCAGCTCGAAGGCGGCTTCATGCATCGTCGCCTTGAATTCCTTATAGCGATCCCAGTCGCAATAGGCCTTCTTGACCACGATGCTGCCCTTGAGCAACAGGCGCTCCAGAACTTTCTTGATATCGAACTGCGCGTACTTGGCGTCGCGCACGCCCAATGCCACGTTCTCGAAATCGCAGAACAATGCCATGTTGGTGATTTCAGGTTGAGCTGCCATGTGTGTCTCCTTTTTACTCTGCTTTGCCTAAAGGGCATGTCAAATCGCCACCCACAATGATGAAACACCAACTACCCCTGTAGGAGCGGGCCATGCCCGCGAACAGCTTGATCGCGGATACGAAAAACTATTGATGGAACTACTAGCCATTCCACTAGACTGTCAAAAGACGACAGCCAAGTGGCTGGTTATGTCCGGGCACCCGCATGGCCCGCTACAATACTTTTCCCGGATTCATCAGCCCCTTCGGGTCGAGTGCCTGCTTGACGGTGCGCATCAATTCCATCTCCAGCGGGTCTTTGTAGTCGCGGATGGCATCGCGCTTGAGTTGCCCCAGGCCGTGCTCGGCACTGATGCTGCCGTTGAGTTCGCGCACCACCGCATACACCAGTTTGTTCACCGCTGCTTCCTGCTGTGCAATGTATGCCTGGTTTTGCTTCGCATCCAACATCGAGATGTTGTAATGGATGTTGCCATCGCCCATGTGTCCGAATGCCACGATACGAATACCGGGGAAGGCGTTGTGCAATGCGGCGTCGGCGCGCGCAATGAAATCGGCGATGCGGCTGATCGGCACCGACACATCGTGTTTGATGCTGATACCCTCGCATTTCTGAGCCTCGCTGATGTGCTTGCGCAGTTTCCACCAGCGTTCGGCGTGATCTTTGTTTGAGGAGATGTCGAACTCGATGATGCCGGTGCCGAAAGTTCGCAGCGCTTCGCCCAAGGCCTCATCCAGCGGCGCAGACAGCACGTCGGCTAATTGGGTGATGACGATCCACTCGTGTTTGCCTGTGAATGGTTCGCGCGTGCCGGGGATGTGCTTGAACACCAGGTCGAGGCAGGAACGCGCGACGATCTCGAAGGCGCTGATCTTGTCGCCGCAGGTCGCGCGCAGGTGCGACAACAGTGCGACCGCAGCCGCCGGATCGCGCACCGCCACGCACGCCGTTGCTTCCGCTTGCGGACCCGGATAAAGTTTCAGCACGGCGGCGGTGATGATACCCAGCGTGCCTTCCGCACCGATGAACAGATGTTTCAGATCATAGCCGGAGTTATCCTTGCGCAGGCTGCGCAGGCCGTTCCAGATGCGCCCGTCCGGCAACACCACTTCCAGCCCGAGCACCAGATCGCGCGCATTGCCGTAGCGCAGCACATTGATACCGCCCGCATTGGTGGAAAGGTTGCCGCCGATCTCGCAATATTTTTGTGTGGCGGTCAGGCCCAGCGGAAAAAAACGGTTGCTTTTCTCAGCCGCATCGCGCACATCGGCCAGCTTGCAGCCCGCCTCGACGATCATCGTGTAATTGGTGGGGTCGATGGCACGAACCTGGTTCATCCGTGACAGGTTCAGCACGATTTGCCCGCCCCCCACCGACTGCGACAGCGGCACGCTGCCCCCGCACAAACTGGTGTTGCCGCCCTGCGGCACGATGGCGACATTGTTTGCGGCGCACAGCTTCACCACCTTGGAGACCTGTTGAGTATCGGATGGGAACACCACCGCCAGCGCATTGCCCGAATAACGCCCGCGCCAGTCGGCGCAATAAGGCGCAGCCGGCTCGCCGGTCAGCACGGCATCGTTGCCGACTATGACGGACAATGAAGGGATAAGATCGTTTTGGAGCATCGCTATCTTCGGGGCGGGCGGGGTGGGTCAGACGCAAGCATAACCTGCCTGATGACCCACTGGAGGTTCAATATCCTGCACTGGCCGGGACTCTGGGTATATCAACTCCTCTGGCAATCAGAGTACAGACCACGTGGACAATATTTTCTGATGCCGCGCGCTTTAGCCGGAGCCGACCCGGCCGTATCATTTTTTTCCACGACGGCGACGATCGCGATTGATTGTTTTGTCATGACATCCCCACTTGAATCAATTAAACAATTCCGGTTGCACTTCCGACACCCGGATTAAATGACAGCCGCCAGACTACCTGGGGCTTTTCAAAATCCACATCTGGTACAGCGATGAAAAAATCATCACCGTCGAAGCCAGGCTGTAGCCGAACCCGCCTATGATCACCAGCCAGGCAAAGTTCGGATTCATTTTGGTCAGCCACCATGACGCGACGTCCACGATCAGGAATGCAAACGGCGTGAAGATCAGAAACGATTTGAGCCAGGTGCTGAAACCTGTGGCGAAACTGAATATCCAGCCTACCATGAAGAAGATGAAGGCGACGCCGAACAGGTGGATGTGAGAAACGCGTGTCAGCATGGAAATGGACATCCCTTCATCGCGTTTCGTCATCTGATCCATCACCGCTTTGTCGGTGATATTGGCCAATCCCGGCATATTGGCGTGACAGGGTCCGCAATATTCAACGACCTTGGGTTTGATGTTGCTTTCCCATTCGCTTGCCGGAGCGCCCGCGTCAGCCCACTTGACGAGCGCCAACCTCACTTCGGGAGGGGCGTTGTCCTTCATCGAGCCGAAGAGTTTGGATTCAAGCTTCGAGGCATTGGGACCATCGTGGTTGCCATGATAGCTGTACACAATGTCATCCACCGACAGGCCGAATTTGCCGTCCGCCATACCGTGGGTCAGCATGATCTGCGCGCCCGCCATCAACAAGCCCAGACCGATCGCGAGCAGGTAGCCGGTGAACAGGGCTTTGAGAGGCAACTTAAGGTTCTGCAAGGTCGTGTCATTCATTTTTTCTGCCACTCTATAAATATCCGGCGAATACGCGGCGCGACATTAGCACCGTACGGCAAGCATTACAACCCGGTCTTGCAACCGGCAAACGGCTAGAACTCCAGCGGGTCGATGTCCAGCGAGCAGCGCAGTTTTGCAGCAGGCAGCGCGTCCAGCATCGGTTGCCAGGCGCGCAAAAACTGTTGCAGGGCTTTGCGTGATGTCGCCTGTACCAGCAATTGCGCGCGCAGGTGATTGGCGCGGCGCGGCAGTGCGGCGGGGACTACACCGAGGACTTCCACCGGATGCTGTAATTCCATAGCGGCGGCACGTGCGTGATTGAGATACGCGTACACCTCGGTTTCGATCTTCCCCTCGGCACGCAGCATGGCCTGAAACATGAACGGCGGGAAACCCGCCATCTGCCGCTCGGCCAGTTGCGACGCGGCCCAACCTTCGAAGTCGTGCGTCTGCAAGGCGCGAAACAACGGGTGATCGGGAAATTCGGTCTGGATGATCACCTCGCCCGGCTTTTCGGCGCGCCCGGCGCGTCCCGCCACCTGAACCAGCTGTGCGAACAGTTTTTCCGGCGCGCGAAAATCGCTGCTGTACAACGCGCTGTCCGGATTGAGCACGCCGACCAAAGTCAGCGCGGGAAAGTCGTGTCCCTTGGCGAGCATCTGCGTGCCGACCAGGATGTCCACTTCGTTCGCGTGTATCTGCTCGCGCATGGTCTGCCAGGCGCGCTTGTTGCGCGTGCTGTCGCGGTCCACCCGCAAAATACGCGCTTCCGGAAAGCGTTCCTGCAACACGCTTTCCACGCGCTGCGTGCCGCTGCCGACCGGATGCAGGTCGGCATTGCCGCAACTCGGACAGGCGTTCGGCACGCGTATCTGGTAGCCGCAATGATGGCAGCGCAGGCGTTGCTCTTTCAAATGCAACACCATCTTGCCCGCGCAATGTTTGCAACCGGACAACCAGCCGCAGCTTGTGCACATCAGCACCGGCGCATAGCCGCGCCGGTTGATGAACAGCAGGCTCTGTTCACGGCGCTCGATGCGCAGCCCGATCTCGCGCAGCAGATTTTCGCTGATGCCGTGGTGCATCACGGTCTGGTTGATGTTGATACAGCGCACCGCGGGCAGGCGCGCCTCGGCAAGCGCGCGCCCGGTCAGCTTGAGCATCCGGTAACGTCCGCTTAGCGCGTTGTGATAACTCTCCAGCGACGGCGTCGCCGAGCCCAGCACGACAGGCACACTGTGCTGGTTGGCGCGGAAGATCGCCACGTCGCGCGCCGAATAACGCAAGCCGTCCTGCTGCTTGAATGAACTGTCGTGCTCCTCGTCGACGATGATCAGCGCGAGTCCGGGCAACTCGGCGAACACCGACAGTCGCGTGCCGAGCACGATCTGCGCCGCGCCCAGTTGCGCCTGCTGCCAGTTATGCAGACGTTCGCCCTCGCTCAGGCCGCTGTGCAGGCTGATCAGGTTCACATCGGGGAAGCGGCTGCGGAAATAGTTTTCCAGTTGCGGCGTCAGATTGATCTCCGGCACCAGCAACAACACCTGCCCGCCGCGCTGCAATACATCGTGCATCAGATGCACATACACCTCGGTCTTGCCGCTGCCGGTGATGCCGTGCAGCAGGAAGCAGGCATAGCCGCTGGACTGCGTGACGGCATCCACCGCGAGTTGCTGTTCGACGGTGAGGATGTGCGCGTTGTCAAAGGTGTGGTTCGCAATTGGCTCCCCTCTCCCGCTCGCGGGAGAGGGGCTGGGAGAGAGGGTTGGTGCAAGAGCAACACTTTCAACCCAACCCTCCTGCACAAGAGTTTTAAGTTGCGCACCCACCGTCGCGGACAGCGCCCTGAGCTGCGCCAGATTGCGCGGCTGCTCGGCAAGCTTCGCCAGAATGCGCCGCTGCACCACTTTGCGTTTCGGAAAAGTCTCGAGGTCGAGCGCCGCACCGCCGGCACTCAGGCGATAACTCAGGATGGGTTTGCTGATGACCGGCTTGTCGGAGCGCAGCCTCGTGGGCAATGCGGACAATACCGTCTGCCCGATCGGATAGCGGTAATAGTCGCTGCAAAAGCGCAGCAGGTTGAGCAACTGTGCCGACAGCGGCGCGCTGTCGAGCAACATCTGCACCACCGGCTTGATGCGCTCCGGTGGCACATCCGTCGTGGCCGCGCATTCCATCACCACCCCGACCATCTGCCGCCGCCCGAACGGCACGATCACGCGCTGGCCGACTGAAACCGCAATACCATCAGCCACCGTGTAATCGAACAGGGTGGACAGCGGGACATCAAGGGCGACACGGACGATGGGCATAATTTATTCAAACGATAAAACGCAGCGATTGTCGCAGAAATACAAAACCGCAGGAGATACCTGCGGCTTTTTATTGCTCTTTACAGAAACAATTACCTCAGTTTGATTTAGGTATGGATGCGCGACAGCACTCGGGCCGGTCTTGTGCAGCCCCATCGGGTCCATGAGCAGCATCTCGTGACAATACTTCCCAATATTGTGTCGTGCAAAAAAATAATCGCGAAAATGATGACGGACGCAGAGTCTCAGAATTGTTAGCCCTGATGTTAATGAGTAGCGTGGAACTGTATTTCAGGTCAGTGTTCCAAGTTCCAATTTGGCATTTTTGTAGTTACCATCAACGTATCGCTAAGCAAAACCCCAAACTGGGTATATGGTTTTAGAGCCAAAGGCACCGGAGTCGAAATTGTTTTTGGCGAATTAATCCAAAAGGAGGTCACAAACATGCAACGCAGACATTTCTTATTCACGTTATCCGGACTCACGATGGCTTTGGCGGCGCGCTCGTTTGCCGGTGAAACATCTGGAGGAGACAAAGTGACCATCATGCAGTTTTCCGATGACGGGAAAGCGCTCGGCCGCGCAACCCTGGCCAAGGTGCGCAAGGATGCCGAATGGAAAAAGCGGCTATCGCCACTGGCTTACGAGGTTACGCGCGAGCAGGGCACCGAGCGGGCGTTTTCACAGCCGGGCTACGACAGGCACGAGCTCGGCCTGTATCGTTGCGTGTGTTGCGACAACGCGCTGTTCGATGCAGCCGCCAAATACGATTCGGGCACCGGCTGGCCAAGCTTCTGGCAGCCGATCGCGGCAGAAAATGTGCGCGAAATTACCGATCACATGTTCGGCATGACGCGCACCAAGGTGCAATGCGCATTGTGCGATGCACACCTCGGCCATGTGTTCGACGATGGCCCGAAGCCGACCGGTTTGCGCTATTGCATGAATACGGTGGCTCTGCGCTTTGTGCCATACAAATAAAAACGAGCTGATTAAGTCAAAAATGTGGTTCGATACATTTTCCGTTCGTCCTGAGTGCCGCGCGCAGCGCGGTGTATCGAAGGTGCGAACGGAAAACACTCACCACGAACGGACTTAATCAGCGCTTCCAAAATCAACCCTATTTTTTTGGTTCGGGAAAGATGCTGATCTTTTTGCTGGCCTACCTCGGCGGTGTGCTGACCATCTTCAGTCCGTGCGTGCTGCCGGTATTGCCGTTCATCTTCGCCCGCTCGGATCATTCGTTCCGGCGTTCCGGCTTGCCGATTTTGCTCGGCATGGCGGCGACCTTCACGCTGCTCGCCAGCCTCGCGGCAGTCGGTGGCGCCTGGCTGATCGCATTGAATCAATATGGCCGTTATGCGGCGATGTTGCTGTTGTTGCTGATGGGATTGGCGCTGATCTTCCCGGCTTTTTCGGAGCGCCTGATGCGCCCATTCGTTACCTTCGGCGGGCGCTTGCAACAGCGCGCCGACCGGCAGACCAGCCTCAAAGGTTCGCTGTTGCTGGGCGTGGCGGTCGGATTTTTATGGGCGCCCTGTGCCGGGCCTATCCTGGGTCTGGTGTTGGCCGGCGCGGCATTGAACGGCGCGAATCTATACAGCGCGCTGTTGCTGCTGGTGTTCGCCGCCGGCGCGGCGACTTCGCTGGCGATAGCCCTGCTGGCGGGAGGACGGGTGTTCAGCCTGATGAAGCGCGGGCTGGGCGCGGAGGAATGGTTGCGGCGCGGCCTGGGGATCGCCGTGCTGGTCGGCGTGGTGGCCATCGCGCTGGGCTGGGATACGCGTTTCCTGTCACAGTTCACTTTCTTGAGTACCGCGAGTACAGAGCAAGAGCTGATTTCGCAATTGGCCAAGCCATCCCTATCCAAACAACACGGGACTCAACAACCCGGTGCAGCCATCGTCGCGGCAACTTCCGCGATGCCGCCCCTGATGCCACCCATTTCCGGGGCGACGCATTGGTTCAACTCGCCGCCGCTGAACAGCGAGATGCTGCGCGGCAAGGTGGTGCTGGTCGATTTCTGGACTTACTCGTGCATCAACTGTCTGCGCACCCTGCCTTACCTGAAAGCCTGGAATGAAAAATATCGCGACCAGGGTTTGGTGATCATCGGCGTGCATGCGCCGGAATTCGCGTTTGAAAAAGATCGACACAATGTCGAGCAGGCGATCCGCGATCTGGGCATCACCTATCCGGTGGTGATGGACAACCAATTTGCGATCTGGAACGCGTACCAAAACCAGTATTGGCCGGCGCATTATTTGATCGACGCTCAGGGCCGGATCCGCGATCAACACTTCGGCGAAGGCGCGTATCAGGAAACCGAGCAGATGATCCAGACCCTGCTCAAGGAAGCGCACCAGGGCGTGCTGGCGATGAACGAAGGACTGGTGCAAGTGGCTGGGTCGGGAGCCACGGCTGCCGCTGCGGATATGGAACGCTCGCCGGAGACCTATCTGGGTTACGCGCGCCAGCAGAATCTGATCTCGCCCGAGGCGATCAAGCGGGACATTGCCTCGCATTACAGCGCACCGCACGCGCTCAAACTGAACCAGTGGGGCCTGAGCGGCAAGTGGCGGATATCCGCCGAATCCGCTGCCGTGCAGGCATCCGGCGGGGCGATCAGCTACCGCTTTCAGGGACGCGATCTGCATCTGGTGCTGGGTTCGGTCAACGGCAAGCCGGTGCGATTCAGGGTCACGCTGGACGGAGTTGCCCCCGGCGCGGATCACGGCGCGGATGTCGATGCGCAGGGCACCGGTTTGATCCGCGAACAGCGGCTGTACCAGTTGATCAGGCAAAGCGGAAAGATTGCAGTTCACACCTTCCGCATTGAATTTCTGGATGCCGATGCGGAGGCGTTTGCCTTCACCTTTGGCTGATTTTAAAGGAGCTTCATCATGCTAAAAGAAGCGATTTACATTTTGGGTAAACCATTTGTCTGTGAAACTTATAGCCGGGCACCCGTCCGAAAAACTTTTGGCCCGCTCCTACAAGATTCAATTGCTTTTTCCAGGATCATGCTAACCATCAAACTCATCCGTAGTTATTTATTCAGCGGCAGCGTGGCCCTGATGCTCGGCCTGTACGCGCTATCGAACGCCGCCGCAGCACCAGTTGAGGAGACAGCGGTATTCGCCGGAGGCTGCTTCTGGGGTGTGGACGCGGTGTTCAAGCACGTCAAGGGCGTGTCCGAAGTGGTGTCAGGCTATGCGGGTGGCAGCGCGGCCACGGCGCATTACGAACAGGTGAGCGAGGGAGACACCGGTCATGCCGAATCGGTGCGCGTTCGTTTCGACCCGGCGCGGGTTTCCTATCAGCAACTGCTGCAGGTATTTTTCAGCGTGGCGCACGACCCGACGCAACTCAACCGCCAAGGGCCGGATACCGGCAGCCAATACCGTTCGGCGATCTTTTACACCAGCGCCGGGCAGCAGCGAGTCGCGCAAAGCACCATCCGGCAACTCACCGCCGCGCGAACTTATTCCGCACCCATCGTCACGCAGGTCGTGCCGCTGCAGCAGTTCTATCCTGCCGAAGAGCATCACCAGAACTATCTGGCGCTGCATCCTTACCAGCCGTATATCGTCTTCAACGACATGCCCAAGCTGGGACACTTGCGTGAACAATTTCCTGCCCTGTATCAATGAGAGGCAGTTCTTGACCTGGCGAATTAAGTATCAAAGTTGGCAGGTTGTTAAAAAACGTAGCGAGCGCAGTCAAGACAAGGCAAAAATTGGCGAAAAACCGGAATGTACGTCAGGAGTACATGAGGATTTTGAGCCAATTTTTAACGCAGTATTGGCAAGCGCATAACCAATGACTTGGTTGGCGTAGTTTGCCAAATTAGTCAGATGGCTAGTTGTTGCATCAGTAGTTTTTCAACTCCTGCTAGACGAGTTGTTGGCCATGCTCTCTCGTCGCGTGGAATTGCACTTTCGGCCAGCGTTCCTGTGCCAGGCGCAGGTTCACG
>Ga0208587_1000784_pt1 | contig 17458 bp, 12 predicted proteins | sample NGESurdeep092012_7_FD_184472 | JGI IMG/M metagenome (GOLD analysis project Ga0208587, IMG submission 184472) | Arctic peat soil microbial communities from Barrow, Alaska - NGEE Surface sample 210 deep-092012 (SPAdes) | ecosystem: Environmental > Terrestrial > Soil > Wetlands > Peat ...
AGGTTGATGCCGGCAAGCAGGCCCGTCGCCGTGCTCTCCGTGTAGCCCTCGACGCCGGTGAGCTGGCCCGCGAACAGCGTTGTCGCATCGTCCTTCAGCGCGAGATGCGGCGTGAGCGCGGCGGGTGCGTTGAGATACGAATTGCGGTGAATGGAGCCGAAGCGCAGGAACTCCGCGTTCTCGAGGCCGGGGATGAGGCGAAAGACGCGCTGCTGCTCCGGATAGCGCAGGCGGGTCTGAAAGCCGACGAGATTCCACATGCGGCCGGCGCGATCCTCCATGCGGAGTTGCACGATGGCGTATGCCTCGCGCCCGGTATGCGGGTTGGTGAGCCCGACCGGCTTCATGGGACCGAATCGCAGTGACTCACGGCCTCGCCGCGCGATCTCTTCCGCCGGCATGCAGCCGTCGAAGTAGGGCACCGCGTCGAATTCGTGGGCCGTCGCCTGATCCGCCAGCGTGAGCGCATCGAGAAATGCCTCGTACTGCGCGCGCGTCATCGGGCAGTTGAGGTATGCGCCGTCGCCCTCGCCTTCCATCGTCTCCTTGCCGTAACGCGAGGCGCGAAAGACGACGTCATGGTCGATGGAATCGTACGCGACGATCGGAGCGATCGCGTCATAGAATGCCAGCGACTGGACTCCAAGCCGCTCGCGAATTGCAGTGGCGAGGGCGTCCGACGTCAGCGGTCCCGTCGCGATGATACCGGGCGACGGAAGGGTGGAGACCTCTTCGCGAACGACCGTGATGCGCGGATGCGCCGAAACGCGAGCATCGACGCCTGAGGAGAACACGTCGCGATCGACAGTGAGTGCGCTGCCACCGGGGACGCGCGCCTCGTCGGCGCATTCGAGGATCATGCAGCCGAGCAGGCGCATCTCCGCCTTCAGCAGCCCGTGTGCGTTGGATGTCTCCGTGCTCTTGAAGGTGTTCGAGCAGACGAGTTCGGCCAGTCTGCCGGTCTTGTGCGCCTCCGTGCCGCGACGCGGACGCATCTCGTAAAGCGCAACGTCGTGTCCGCGCTCGGCGAGCTGCCAGGCGGCCTCGCTTCCGGCGAGGCCGCCGCCGACGATGCGAATGGGGGCGTTCCGCGGGGTGTTCGTCATCCCACCCCGCAGTCAACCCGCCAGCGCCGGCTCGACCGGCTCGGCGGGTTGCGGCACATCCCACTCGTTGCCGCACTTGAGACATTTCCGGAAGTCGCCACGAGCCTTCGTGAACTTCATCTCCGCGCCCACGTACGCGCACTCCGGGCAGGTCTCCGCCACCGGCTTGTTCCATGCGACAAAATCGCAGGTGTCGTTGGAGCAGGCGTAAAAGGCCGTCCCTCGCTTCTTGGAGCGACGCTCCACCAGCTCGCCGCCGTCCTTCGGGCAGAACACGCCCGTTGGCATGGAGCGCGTGCCGCGGCACTTCGGGAAGGTGCTGCATCCCAGGAATTCACCGCTGCGTCCAACGCGGACCACCATCGGCGCGCCGCAGAGGTGGCACGGAATGTCCGTCATCTTCGGCTTCGCCTTCTCGCCCTTGAGCGGCCGCGTGTACTTGCACGTCTTCGGATGATTCTCGCACGCGAGGAATGGCCCGAAGAATCCGCCGCGCGGCTCGAGGTGTCCGCCGCAATCCGGGCAGCGTTCGTTCGCGATGCCGGACAGGTCGTGCGCGACGGCGATGAGCTCGCCGAACTGCACGTTCTTGAGCGACTTGTCGAACGGGCCCCAGAAGTCGGCGAGTACCACGCGCCATCCGAGCTCTCCCTCCTCGACCTTGTCGAGCTCGACCTCCATCCCCGAGGTAAAGTCCACATTGAAGATGCCCGGGAACTGCTTCACCATCACCTTCTCCACCGTCTCACCGAGCTCGGTGGGGAAGAAGCGGCGCTGCTCGAGCAGCACATACCGGCGGTCGGCGAGCACGCTGATGATGCTGGCGTACGTTGACGGACGTCCGATGCCGAGCCGCTCCAGCTCCTTCACGAGGCTCGCCTCGGAGAAGCGCGGAGGCGGCTCGGTGAAGTGCTGCGACGGCGTGATCGCCTGCACGGGAATGTTCTCTCCCACGTCGATCACCGGCAGCTCGTTCTCATCCTCGAGTGCCTTCGAGTCGCCCTCCTCGTGCGCTTCGCGATAGAGCGCGAGGAAGCCCTGGAACTTGATGATGCTGCCCGTGCTGCGGAACAGATACGAGCGACGCCCGATCTGCGGCTGCTCCTTCGCCGGGATATCGTAATCCACCGTGGTCGTGTCGAACACGGCAGGCGCCATCTGCGAGCCCATGAAGCGCTGCCAGATGAGCTGATAGAGCTTGAACTGATCGGGGCTCAAATACTTGCGCACGTCGTCGGGACGACGTGTGGGATCGGTGGGACGTACGCTTTCGTGCGCATCCTGCGCGTTCTTCGCCTTGCCGTCGACGTAGAGCTGGACGCCCTTCGCGAGGAACTCCTCACCGAACAGGACGCGCAGATATTCACGCGCCTGCGTCGCCGCACTCTCGGCAACGCGCGTCGAGTCGGTACGCATGTACGTGATGAGGCCGACCGCGCCCTCGGGACCGATATCGATACCCTCGTAGAGATCCTGCGCCACGCGCATCGTGCGCTTGGAGCCGAACGAGAGCTTCTTCGCCGCTTCCTGCTGCAGCGTGGACGTCGTGAACGGCGCTGATGGATTCTTGCGACGCTCGCGTCGCTTGACCTCGGTGACGCCGAACGTCTTTTTGCCCTCGAGATCGGCGAGCACACGATTCGCTTCGGCTTCATTGCCGATCTCCGCCTTCTTCCCGTCGATCAGATGGAGCTTGGCGGTGAAACGCTGTCCTGCTTTCTCGAGCAGCGCCTCGATGGTCCAGTACTCCATCGGATTGAACGCACGGATCTCCCGCTCGCGCTCGACGATGAGCCGGAGCGCGACAGTCTGGACGCGGCCCGCCGAAATGCCCTTCTTCACCGTCTTCCACAGCACCGGGCTCGCCTTGTACCCCACCAGACGGTCGAGGACGCGGCGCGCCTGCTGCGCTTCGACTTTTTTGTCGTCGATGGCGCCGGCCTGCCGAATGGCGAGCTGCACCGCGTCCTTCGTGATCTCGTGAAAGAGCACGCGACGAATGGGCACGACCGCCTGGCCGCGCTTCGGCTTGATCTGCTCGGCGACATGCCACGCGATCGCCTCACCCTCGCGATCCGGATCGGTCGCGATGAAGATCTCCTTCGAGACCTTCGCCGCGCTCTTGAGATCGGCGATCGTCTTTTCCTTCCCAGGGATGGGCACCAGCTCCGGCTCGAAGCCGTTCTCGATGTCGATGCCGAGCTTCTTCGCGGGAAGATCCATGATGTGGCCGACCGTCGCCTTCACGCGGTAGCCACGGCCGAGATACTTGCCGATGGTCTTCGCCTTGGCCGGCGACTCGACGATGACGAGCGACGTAGTGCCGACCGGCGCGTCCGGATACTCCTCTTCGACGACCGCCGTTTTTCGCGTGCGGCCGGCGGATTTCTTCGCCGCGCTCTTTCTTGCTGCGCCCCCGGCGGTTTTTTTCGCCGCCGCGCGCTTTGTTGTCGTGGTTTTCTTCGCTGCCATTTCTCTAGTGTACGGTCTGGGTATCCGCCGCAGCGCCGGGATCGTCGAACCCGGCTCCTTCCATCATCGAGCGCAAATCGTCGAGCGCTATGCGTCCGTCGAACTGAAGCATGGCCCGCTCGATCACCTGCTCGAGCTCCGCGGGGTTGAGCGCTCCGGCACCGGCAAGCGCCAGCAAATGCCCCCAGGCTTCGGTGGCAAAGCGGCCCCGCTCATGTGGCCCTAGAACGCGAATCGTCATTGTTTCCTCTATGCTGTCGCCGCCGCCGCGTAATGGCGGACGGCGATAATCGCTCTAATGGTAGTGGGGGCGTCAACCGCACGCGCAGTCAAATGAGGAAATGTGGCCGCCCTCAGAGGGAGAGATGCCGCTGGATGTGGTCCGCAACTCGTTGTGAATCAAGGTGTTCTACGTCCACGACGAGATCTGCCGACTCGTAGACCGAACGGCGAGTCGCCAGAAGACGCTCGAGCTCGCCGCGTGGGTCGGGGCGCAAGAGCAGCGGGCGCCCAGCCACCCCTCTGCCCATGCGCCGAATGGCACCGGCTGGCGAGATCTTGAGATACACCATTCGTGACGCTGGCCGAAGCAGTGCGACCGTATCCGGCTGGCCGACCCACCCGCCACCAGGCGCGAGCACCATGCCCCCGAACAGCGCGACTTCCTCGGTGAGGGCGTGTTCGAGCTGGCGGAACGCCGGCTCCCCGCGCTGCGCAAATATCTCCGCGATGGTGAGCCCCTCGCGCCGCGTGATCTCGGCGTCGAAGTCGAGGAAGGTGCGGCCGAGCCGGCGCGCCAGCATCGCCGCCACCGTGCTCTTCCCCGATCCGGGAAGCCCGACGAGGATGAGATGCGGGTGCGACGGGTCAGCCGCCGAGCCGGGCTGCGATGTGCGAAAGGTAGCCATCGAAGTTTCGTCGAATTTCGGATAGAGAATCGCCCCCAAACTTCTCCAGCATCGCATCGGCGATGACCAACGCGGCCATCGCTTCGGCGATCACCCCCATCGCCGGCACCGCGGTCACGTCGCTTCGCTCGGCCGTGGCCACCGCCGCGTCGCCGGTGGCGACGTCGATGGTCGCGAGCGGTCGCATCAGCGTGCTGATCGGCTTCATCGCGACGCGCACGACGAGCGGCTCGCCAGTCGTCATTCCCCCTTCGAGTCCGCCGGCCCGGTTCGACACGCGACGCACATTGCCGGCGCGCGTGCGGCCGGGCGCGAGAGTGATTTCATCATGCACCTCCGCGCCAGTCACGCGTGCTGCCTCGAAGCCCATGCCGATCTCGACTCCCTTCACCGCCGGGATGGACATCATCGCGGCGCCGAGTCGGCCGTCGAGCTTGCGATCCCACGAGACGTGTGAGCCCAGTCCGACGGGAAGCCCATCGACCACGACTTCGCAGATTCCGCCGAGGGTGTTTCCCTCCTTTTTCGCCGCGTCGATGCGCTCGATCATCGCGCGCTCCGCATCCGCGTCGAGTGTGCGGAGCGGCGACGCGTCGGACGCGGCATTCAGATCGGCGGGGAGCTCGGACGGACGAACCGCGTCCACGCCGCCGAGGTGGACCAGATGGCTTCCGATGGTGACGCCAAGCTCGGCGAGCAGGCGGCGCGCGACGGCGCCCGCTGCAACGCGCGCAGTCGTTTCCCGTGCCGACGCGCGCTCGAGAATGTCGCGCGCGTCGTCGCGATCGTACTTGAGCATGCCCGTGAGATCAGCATGGCCGGGACGCACGCGAGTCACGGCGCGCTTGCGCGGCGCACCGCCCGCGTCGGCGTCACGCGGCGCCGGATCCATGATCTCCTGCCAGTTCGCCCAGTCGCGATTGCGGATGAGCATCGCGATGGGGCTGCCGATCGTCTGGCCGGCACGCACTCCAGCAAGCAGCTCGACCGCGTCGCGCTCGATCTGCATGCGCCGCCCGCGCCCGTAGCCCTGCTGGCGTCGCGCGAGATCTGCGTCGACGTGTTCGGCGAGCAGGGGAAGACCGGCGGGCATCCCTTCGAGAATGCTCACGAGCGCCTGTCCGTGTGATTCGCCGGCGGTGGTGAAGCGCAGCATGGTACGACGAAAACCGAACTGGTGGAAAGACGCGAGCCCGGCGGGATGCCGGGCTCGCTGTTCTCGTGAAACTAAACCGAGGTCACCCTCGCGGTCATGGGCCCGGCTGAATGTCGGTCGCGGTCACGTCGATCACGACGAGGCCGTTGGGCGAGAGGCCGAAGAGCTTGAGCACGATATACCGTGGATCGCCAGGAGGGATGCCGATGTTGTCCGTCGGGAAAGGGAGCGATGCGCGGAGCGGCCCGTAAAGGTTGGATTTGGTCGCCAGCGATCCGCGAGCGGTGAAGTACGCGATGTCCACCATCTCGATCGTGCCATTGTTCGACGCAATGAACGAGAGCCGATCGGTTTGCGGTGTGGTGATCCCATCCGCGTTGGGATGGAAAGCGATCCCTGCCCCGCTGCCGAATGTGCCGTACTTGCCCTGGAGCCGCTGGCTGAACGGCTGCTCGACCTTGGCGAAGTAGGTTTCACCGCCGTGGAGCCCGAGCATCTGGCCCGTCTTGTCGAGCGCGAGGCCGAAGATCTGGTCCGATGCGTTGTTGATCAGGTCCTGAATGTTCAGGGCCGGCGAGGCGTAGGTGTATCTATTTGGATCCGTCCCGTCGTCTTTCAGGAGGAAGGCGCGGGAGTAGGGCGCGCGGTGGCCTTCACCGAAGGCGATCCATTGACCGTCGGCGCTGGCAGCGGCGTACGTCGTGTCGGTGAGTCCGAGCGAGGTTTCGTCAAGGTTGGGTTTCGCGTCTACGTCCGTTCCTCCCACGTAGAATCGCAGCGAGTCGAGCGCGTCGGCAATGCCGCCGGCACTGCTCGCGCACGTCTGTGGGTCCTTTGTGCCTGATGCGTGGTCGCAGAGCGTGAGCACGTCGTTATTCAGGCTGTTCGCTGGCGCGGGGGTGACACTGGCGGCGTCGAGGTTCGCGACGAGATACGAATTGTTGTCAGTGCCCGCCGAGGCAAAGGCGAGAATGAACCGCTGGTCCGGGGCGGCAGCCTTGGTATCCAGGTAGCGTACCGTTCCCTTCTCACCAGACGCCGCGGTGGGCTTGGTGGAGAGATAGAGACGGCCGTTGGCGCCCGCGGCCTGCTGGATGTACTGCGGGCGGTCGGAGAAGAGGATCGGTCCGTTGACGGTGATGCGGATCTTCCCCGTGCTCGCGTCGCGCGCCTCAGTGATCTTGTAGAGGAGCGAGATGCGGGTCTCGATACGACGCGCGAGGTCTTCCTTCATGCCCGACGGCGTAGCCGCACCGATGTACACGCGGCTGAGGTTCGTGCCGCCGGAGTTGGCCACATACATCGTGTCGGAGTTGGTGCGTGCGATGGTCATGCCCCAGGGCTGCGACCCGACGAAGATGCCGGTGGCGTCGAACTGCCGGCTGGACCCCTGCCAGACTTCGAGACGGCTGGAGTTGATGTTCGAGAGGAACACGTTCCCGCGCGCCTGGTCCACGACGACTTCGGCAATCAGTCCGTTGCGAGCAGCGGGCAGCGCGTAGGTGCGGCCGTACACAATCATTGCAGTGTCGCGCGCCATCTTCGTCGTGTCGGTCACCGGCGTGGAGGTGCCGACGGGCACCGCCCAGCCGATCTTGCCGGCGCTGTCGCGGGCGAAGGCGGAGATGGACACTCTCTTCCCCTGCCACTTGGTGGCGAGGCTGAAGCTGATCCCCGTCGGCCCGAAGCTCGACGCGCTGGCGGTCACGCTGTTCGAGTCGACGCGAGTGTTCGGGTTGAGGACGTCACGGATCACGTAGCCGACCTGGGTCAGCGCGGCACCGCTCGCATACACGGTGACTGAATCCGCGAGCTCGATCCGGCTCGCGATCTGCTGGCGCACCAGCGGCGGCGGCGCAAATCCCGAGCGAACCAGGAAGTCCTGTGGCGTGGGCGCGCCCGGTTGTCCGTTCACGTCCGTCGCGTGCGGCGAGATGGTGAGCACACCCTTGGACGGTGCGTCGGCAGGGATGTTGATGTCCACCGTATACGGCCCCGTTTTCAGCGCCGGAGTGGCCAGCGTCGTATCGTACGACGTGAGCGCGATGGGCGTCGGCCAGACAGGACCGGTGCTCCCGCTGGCGACGTCGAAGCCGAGCTTGGCCACGCCGGCCGTGCTCGTCGCGGAGACGGTGATGCGGAGCTTCGTTCCCCGCGTGAGACTGTCGCCGACGACTGGCGCAAGCAGCGAGACGTTGGGGCCCTTCGTCATCTGGATGGCGACGGTGTCGATGGTGACGTTCCCCGCAGCGTCGGTGACGATCCCGTACACGAGCAGCTTGCCGGGGATGGTGTCGAAAGGTGCCACCGGCTTCAGGTATCGCTTGACATCCAGCGTGTCCGTCAGGCTGGCGCGGAAGACTGCGCCACCCTGCGGAGCGGTGACGGCCGGATAGCGCATCACCGTGTCAGCCGTGCCGAGCGCCACATCACCGCGTGGCGACACGCCATAGAACTTGACGCTCTTGAGCCCCACGTTGTCGTGGAGATCGACCCTGACCAGGAGCGAGTCGCCGATGTTGAGCGTCGCGCCCGTTCCCGGGGCCTTGAAGGTGATCTTCGGCGGCTCGCCATCGATGACGGTGAAGGTCAGCGACGGGCCGGGATTCGGCGACACCCCCGACTTGTCCACGGCGAAGCCGACGATCTTGTAGGTGCCGATGTTCAGCGCGGCGGGCAGAATGCGAACGAACGAAGCGCTCAGACTCGTGCCGCTCGTGGCGGAGATCGAATCCCCGAGCACGACGGTGAGGCTGTCGGCGCCACCGGTGCGGTACACGCGGTAGCCGACTGTCTGCATGCCCGAGCTGTCGCTGGCGCTCACGCGGACATCGAGCGAATCGCCACCCTTCACGACGCGTCCGGTTTTCGACGAGAAGATCGTCATCACGGGCGCCGTGGTATCGGCGATCGTGACGATGAGGGAATCGGTCTTGTAATTGAGTGACGCGTCAGACGCGGTCGCGCGGATGGTCAGCTTGTCACCGCGGACGAGGCCGGCGAGCGGCACCGGAATGGTGCGCGTAACCGTCTTGGACGACGGGCTCATGGCGACCGAGTCCGAGCCAACGATCAGCGCGCCGTTGCGGATCGACGTGAGCAGCAACGCGACCCCCTGATCGTCGGTCGCCGTGATGGTGACCGTGAGCGGGGTTCCCTGCTCCACCGTGTTGTTCGTCCCCGCTGAGAGGCTGAACTTCACGGTCGGAGGCACAACGTCGTCAACCCGGCCTCCGGATTGCGTCGGGAGGCGCGTGTCGCAACTCGATGCGACCACGACACCCATCAGTAGCGCGGCGTATCGCGCGCGGAATTTCGATTGCGTCATATGTGCTCCACGCCGCGGCTAACGCCGCACCGTCTCTGAAGGCAGCTGCCCCTCATCAATGATGTGGGGCGTGAGCAGGATGATCAGATCGCGCCGAGTTTCCGTGCGCGACGTGAAGCCGAAGAGGCGCCCGATCAGCGGAAGGTCGACGAGCAGAGGAATGCCCGTCTTCACCAGCTGAACGGATGTCTCCGTGAGTCCGCCGATGACAATCGTCTGTCCGTCGGCCACGAGAACGTCGGTGGTACTGGAGTTGTTGTCGATCAGCGGCCCATCGCTCGAGGGGGCGAACGTCGACTTCGATGCCTCCACGTGCATCATGACCTGACGATTGTTCGTTACGCTCGGCGTCACCAGGAGCTTGACACCGGTCTGAATGCGAACCGCGGTCACGACCACGTTCAGCGCTCCCCCCGCTCCTCCTGACACAGGGGCAAACGAGATCTCGGAGCCGGACACGAGCTGTGCGGTTCGATTGTTGAGTATCGTCACGCTCGGCTCAGACTGCACGTCCACCAGGTTTATGCTCTGAAGCGCATCGATGAACGTGCTGAAGTCGAAATTACCGAGCGCCGTGGAATAGATGAGGCGAAGCGCCGGGGCCGAAATATTGCCCGATGCATTCGCGATCGCCGAAACGGTGTTGCCGCCGAGCAGGACGCGCGGAGGATCGCTCGGGCTGCCCAGCTTGCCGGCGGAGTCCGGACGCTGGATGATCGTGCTGAAGAACTGCTGCGCCGATCCCAGGTCGTACTTGATGCCGAGGGCGTCGAGGTCGGTCCGATTCACGAGAACGATCTTGGCCTTGATGTTCACTTGCGGCTGGCGCAGGTCCAGCGACGCAGCGAATGCGACCAGATCGTCCACAACGCTCAGCGGAGCGGTGATGCTGACACTGTTCGTCACCTCATCAGCGCTGACGCTGCCGCGGCCGCGGCAGGTGGACGCGTCCGAGGACGAGCTCGAGGCCGTCGGAGTCGTGGGAGTCGTGGGAGTCGTAGTCTGGCCGACGTTCAACGCCGCGGGCTGTCCCGCTGGCTGCGTCGCAGCGTCCGCGCGATCCGTAGGAATGCACAGGAGCAGGCGCTGGCGAATCTGCTGGCCGACCGGCGTGGCGCGCTGATAGTTCAGGCGGACGATGCGCGTGACGAGCGCTTCGGTCAACGACCGTGAGGCAATGCGCTCCTGCGTATCGACGATGATGATGCCGTTCGCGTCCTCGGTTGCGTCCAGGTTCTGTGCGGAGAGAATGGCCTGCAAGGCAACGTCCCACGGCTGGTCCTTGATCTCGGCGTCGACCTTGAGGCTCCCGACGTTCGCGCTCGGGATGATCGTGCGGCCCGAGAACGACGCAAAGGCGGCGAGGACGTCGCGAATGTCGGACCCCTGATAGACCACGCTGATGCGCGGCTGCTGCGACCGCTGCTGGCGCTGTTGCGCCTGCTGCGCAATCTGCACCGTCGTCATCGGCTCCCTCTGCACGCTCGTGCGCATCGGCGGCGCGTCGTTGGCGGCGCGGGCCTCACGTGCATTGTCGGAGACCGCGCGGTCGATCGAGCGATCCGGACCAGACGCCGGCTGGCCGGCAGCGCGCACGTCCAGTGTCGCGGCGAGGCGCGCCTCGGGGGCTCCGCCACTCCCGATGTGCCAGGCGGTGAACTGTGCGCCGGCGGGAACGGTCACGGCGACGCGGACCTCGCCCTCCGACGTGGTGAGCTGATACGCACGGGGTCCATCGAGGTAGACCACCACGCGCACCGTGCCCTTCCGGAACTGCGAGTAGCGCACGTCTCTGATTCCGCCGCGCGCGACGCGATCGTAGCCGCGCGACCCGAGTCCGAGTGAAGCGCCGCTGAGATCGATCACGATGCGATTGGGCGAGGGGAGCGTGAAGTCACGCACCTCGAGACCGCCGGTGACACCGATCACGATCTCGGCCTTTCCGGATGCTGGAATCACGCTGAGGGACATGACAGATCCCTCGGCCGGTCGGGCTTCGACCGGCTGGGCGCTTGGCCCGAGCAGGAGGGTCGAAGCGACGATGACCGCCAGGACTGGCTTCATTTAATCCTCACCTTTGTCGAATCAACCAGGAACAGCGAGTCCTGACGGCTAAGCCCGAACTCCTCAATCGTGAAGATCACAACGCGCGGCTTGATCTGGGCAACGCGCATCCGGCCTAGTGTCATGCCGGCGTTCACTCGATACTGCGCGTTGGTGAGCACGTCGCGCATGATGGCGACGCTGCGACGACCAGACGCTTCGTACAGGATTCCGACGAGCTTGAGATCGGAGAGCAACGGCCGCAGGTCCTCGGTGAGGATGAGCGAGAAGAACGGATCGCGTTTGCCTTCGGCCACGTACGAGAACACTTCGCGCGTTACCGGCTGCATCACACCGGGCGCCCTCGTCGATGGCGCAGTGGACGACGCGAACGGTGCGACGCCCTTCTGTGCCGGAGCGCTGCCTGGTCCGGAGGCCTTCGGCGGCGCCGGTGCGGCCGCACCGCGACGGACCGGAATCTCCTGCCCCGTTTGCGCGGAGAGCCGGGCATTCTCCGCATCGGCAGCCTTCTCTGCAGCACGCCGGGGTGCGTTGAGATCGGGAATGCGCTGCGCAGACAACGGCGTGGCGACGACGGCGCCAAGGGCGACGACGCCGAGTAGCTGAACGCTCCGGCGAATCACCCGCGCGACGACCGGGAGGCCGCATGCCTTCATGCGAAAGATCATCATCTCTCTCCCGGCTTCGGCGCGTCTTTCACCGGCACGCCCCTGGTGGGCGGAGGCGGCAGTGGTGCGCGCGCGACGTAAGTCTGAATTTCGAAACGCGCCTCGAGGTTCTGCGACTTGACCTTCTTCGCGGCGCGCGGATCGGCCGACTGCGCCGTGAGCATCAGATTGATCGGCACAATGATGCGCTGCAGCGACCCGATGTTCGCGAGCAGGACGCCGATCTGGTGATACGAGCCGCCGCGCACGCTGAGCCGGTACTTGTACGCCTCGTACTGGTCGCCGGCGATCGAGGGCAGCGGCTGCACGTCGGCGATGTCGAGGCCAACGCGTCGCGCCGCCGTGGAGACCTGATCGAGAAGCGTCGGCACCTCGTTCCCCGTGGGAACGAGCAGACGCATCACGGCGAGATCCTGCGAGAGACGCTCGGCGTCCGCCTTCAGCTCGTTCGTCTTGCCCTGCGCGAGATCGGCCTTTGCACGCTGGTTGACGACGAGCAGCGAATCGACGTGCGTCTGACGCTCGATGAGGTCGTCGCGCTTCGGCTGCCAGACATTGAAGACATAGAAGCCCGCGAGACCGGCAGCCACCAAGCCGATCAGGCCGAGCACCTTGTCGCGATTGGTCGTTGGGAGAAGGGCCATGGTTACTTCACCGACACGGCGAGCGGTACGCGCTTCACCATCGCGGGATCCGGTCTCGAGTACAGCATGTCGAGCTGGAACTGCGTGACGTCCTTCCCGTTGTCATTGGCGTGCTCGGACTTGACCAACTGGACCTGTTCGAGGAAGGCCGACTGCTCGAGCTGCCGGATGAATCGCGTGAGCGCCTGGATGTCGACGGTGTTCCCGACGAGGTGGATGCGCACCGTGTCGCGGGGAATGGTCGTGTTCAGCACGCGACGCTTCTTCTTTCCGCCCGCGGCGGAATCGTTCGGCGCCCGGGGAGCAACGGTTGCGATGGGTTGCTGCGCCTGTCCGGCGCCGGTGAAGCCCAACGACACGAGCCAGGTGTAGGGCGGCAACGCCTTGCTCACTTCGTCCATGATGTGCGGCCAGATGAACCGGTCGTCGTCGATGGCGCGAATGAGATTGAGGGAGCGCAGCACGGTGTCGCGCTTCGCCTCCGCCTTGTCATGCTCCTTGAGAACCGAGGCGTAGCGCGTGGAGTCCTGCACCGCCTTCTGCAGGGCGTCCTCGATCGCCGCTTCCTTGCGCGTCTGCTGCGTGTAGAGGAGCCCGACGGCGACGAGCGCGATCACGGTGACCACGACCGACCCGAGGAGCCAGGGCTCCTTCACGCGCTCGCGCCCGGAGGCGAGCAAAGCGCCGAAGTCCATTCTTGCGCCACCCGCGTGTTTCGCCTTGCGGCGAGCCCCGGGGAGGAGATTGATCTCGATCATCGCGTGGCCTCTCTCATGCCACCTGCCGCAATGCCAAGCCGATCGGCAGCATGAGCAGGGGCGCGACCTCGTCGGTGACGAGGCTGTTCAGCGCGCCGTCACGGACTTTCAGATTCACCAAGGGGTTCGCCTGCTGCACGGAGCGATGAAGCCGGTCGGCAAGCACGTCGATGAGCCCCGGAATTCTGGAGCCTCCGCCGCAGGTGTAGATCGCCCGCACCTGCCCGCCGGTGCGCGACGACGATGCGAGGAATGCTGCCGCGCGCTCGATGCCCACGGCGATCTCCTCGCCGCGTCCCTCGAGCACCGCGTCGAGATGTTCGGAGCGGTCGTAGCCCTGCAGGAGCTGCTGCGCCTCGTCGGCGGACAGACCGCGCTCGCGCTGCAGATCTTCGCGGAAGCGGCGCGTGCCGACCGTGATGTCTCGCGTGAGGATTGGAACGCCCTCGTCGAGAATATTGATGTTGGTCACCTCGTGGCCGATGTTCACCAGGGCCACGACGCCTTGCATCGCATCCGGATAGTTCATCTCGAATGCGTTGTGCAGCGCGAACGCATCCACGTCGACCAGCGCGGCATCGAGCCCCGCGTCGGTGAGGACGCGGAGCTTCGACTCGATCAGCTCGCGCTTGGCGGCGACGAGCAGCACGCTCATCTCCACGCCATCCGCGTCGGGATCGAGGATCTGGAAATCCAGCTCCACCGACTCCATATCGAAGGGGACGTGCTGCTCGGCCTCCCATCGCATCAGCTCGCGCGCCTGCTGCTCCTTCACGCGTTCGATCTGAATTTTCTTGATGATGACGTCGCGACCGCCGACGGCGGTGACGACCCGGGACCCTTTCACCTCGGCTGCCGCCAACGCCCCCTTGATGGCCTCCACGACGATCCCGGGGTCCATGATCTCGCCCTCGACGATCGCGTCGGCGAGCAGGGGGACGACCGCGACTCGGACCAACTCCGGTTCACTCCTGGAGTGGTCGATCACCGCGACCTTGATCAGTCCCGAACCGATGTCCAAGCCGACGGTGGTTTTGTTGCGACCAAACAGTGCCATTGCGAGGTTCGACGGGGAGGCGGAACGACGGCCAGAAGCCGGAATGCGGACCGATGCGTCCGAAAAAGACGTGGTGTGTACAAAGGCGGCGCGAAGATGAGCCACCCTGGGACACTTGTCAATAGGCTTTAAGCGAGGTGGCCTATAAATCGTTCTTGCTTGCACTTACATGCGAAGCAACTCGCTCGTTGTCCCGGTTCTTCTGGCAAAGTGGCCGCGCGTCCGGTCACTTCGTACCGAACACACGACCGGACACGGCCGATGGTAACATCGACACCAGCCGATCCTGTGTGACTTGGGTCACCCGCCCCCGAGAATTCCCGGAAGAGCCTTTGTCCGCGCGATCCGCGTTCGAAGTTCCCCGGCGAGATGAATCCTCACCATTCCGCACCAGTGCTGTTTCCTTCTCATAGAAGAGACCGTCATGCGAGCATGCCCGCACCCGACGATCGCCCGGACGACGCGGACGCCCGCGCGCCCGGCCTCGCAGCGCCCAAAATCGCGCTGATTCTCCTGCTCGCCCTTCTCGGCTGGCACGCCTTCAGGGGTGAGTACGGCTACGTGCCGCTGCTCGGGGACATCGACCTCGCCATCCACCGGCGGGATGCCGAGGGGAGACGCGACCTCTATGCCGCTCTCGTCGCCGCGGCGGTACCGCGGCGCTCGTCCGAAGAGTAGGACTCCCCGCGATGCCTCTCACCGCAAGCTCCCGCTCCACGCCACCGGCCAGCACGTGGTCGCTCTCCGCGCTCGCCACGGCCGTCGTCATCGTCTTCGGTCGCGTGCTATCCAACAAGCTGGCCTTCGACGACGCCGAGATCCTCGCCAATCCAGTGCTGCAGTCGGCCCGCACCCTTCCACGAGCACTGCTGTCCCCCTGGTGGTATCGACAGGGATACCTCTACCGGCCGCTCAGCCTCTTCACGCTCGGGGCCGATCAGCTGATCGGCGGCCACGCTGCATGGCTCCCCCATGCCATCAACGTGGCGCTGCACGCGGCGCTCGTCGTGATGGTCGTGCGGCTCTGCGGGCGCTTCCTCCCCGGCATGGCTTCGCTGGCCGCCGGCGCTCTCTTCGCCCTCCTCCCTGTTCACACCGAAGTTGTGGCATCGGTCGTCGGGCGCGCCGAGCTGCTCTGCTCCATTGCCCTCGTCGGCCTCATGCTCATCGTCACGGGCGAGCGGCCGCCATCGACTCGTACGCGGCTCGCCGTGCTCGCGCTTGCCGTCATGGCGCTCGCGAGCAAGGAGGGGGGCGTCGCCGCGCCCGTCCTCGCGCTGGCCGCGGCGTGGGCAACGCCGCGCCAGCGAGAGCATGCAGTGCGTTGGGCAGGCACGGCGCTCGCCGGCACTGTGATGATGCTCTGCGCGCGCGCCGCCGCCCTCGGCAGCATTGGCGGCGACGTCGCACATCCCGCATTTCGCTACGCCACGGCCGCCGAGCGCATCGCACTCGCGCTGGCGATGCTCCCGCGCAGCGCGGCGATGCTCCTGCTGCCGCTCCCACCCGCTCTCGACTACGCGCCGCCGCTCCGTACAGCGGAGCACCCCGACATCCTCTTCATCGCGTTCGGCGCCGGGCTCGTCGCCCTCGCCTTGCTCTCCTTCGTGCGGCACTGGAGATCGCCCAGCGCGGCGACACTCGGCATGGTGATCGCCGTGACATTGCTCGCGCCAACGTCGAACCTTTTCTTCGGTAGCGGCGTCGTGCTCTCCGGCCGGACGCTGTACGGTCCGAGCATCGGAAGCGCAATGCTGTCGGGCGCGGCGATCGCGGCCCTGCGGCACTCGCGGGCAGGGCGGCTCGTTCCGTTCTTGTTTGGTGCACTGCTCCTCGTTTCGACGGCCGTGACCTGGCGCGAGATTCCCGTGTGGCGAGACAGCGCGAGCGTGCTTGCCGCCGTGGGGGCTCGCCAGCCGGACGACTTTCGCGTCCACTCGTTTCCCGCGTACTCGCTGCGCGACGCCGGCCGATGGAGCGAATCGCTCGCGCACTTTCGCATCGCCATCGCTCGCTTCTCCGCCGATCCGGAGATGGACACCGACGCGGCGACCGTCGCCCTTCGTGTCGGCGACAGCTCGTCCGCAGAAGCGTGGCTGCGCAGCGCGATCGCGGTGAAACCGCGCGCGGGGCGTGCCCGCACTCGGCTCGCCACCCTGCTGCGCGCCCAAGGCGATCGCGAGGGCCAACGGGCCCTGCTGCGCGATGGCCTGCGCCTGGAGCCGGGCCAGCCGGTGTGGACCGAGATGCTCCGCGCGGGCGCGGGTGCTCAAGCGCGACCTCATCGCGCCTCCGCGGACCCGCCGCACCATGCGCCGCAGTAAACGCGCGTGCGCCGCCGGGGAACACGTCGCTCAGTAGCGCATCGCGCGCCGAGCGGCCCCACGCAGCGATGTTCCCGCGCGCCGCGCGCAGCGATGTTCCCTACCGCGCCCCCGCCAGCGAGAGAGCGATCAGCGCCGCCCACTGCGGGCCTAGCCAGCCCTTCGGCCCATCCTCGTACCATTCGTCGAGGCCATGCGCAGCGCCCCCGTTCCCGCCGCCGTCGATGGTGATGCCGGGAATGCCGAGGCTGATCGGCACGTTCGCGTCGGTGCTCGATGCGGTCACGGCCGGCGTCCAGCCAAGCGTCCTGGCCGCCTCGCGCGCCACGCGCACGATGCGCGCCGAGTCGGGCTGGTTGCCCGTGGGACGAAGGCCGATCGTGTCGATCACGAGCGTCAGATGATCGCTCGCTCTGGGCCAGCGCGCATTCTCCGCCGCGAGCGCGCGGCGGAATGCGCGCTGCGCCTGCGCGTCCACGGTGGCGAGCGTCGTCGGCGACTCCGAGCGGAAGTCGATCTCCATCGACGCCTCGAACGGGATCGAGTTCACCGACGTGCCGCCCTTGATGACGCCCACGTTAAAGGTCGTCTTCGGCGTCGTCGGCACCTGGAGATCGGCGACGGCCGCGATGGCGCGACCGAGCGCGTGCGCCGGGTTGGGATTGCCGAACGCGCCGTAACTGTGGCCGCCGCGCCCTTTGTACGCCACCCGATACCGGTGGCTTCCCACCGCGCGGCTCGTGATCGTCTCGCCGGCGCCGTCCACCGAGATGAAGTAGTCGATCTTGCCGGCCAGCTCCTTGGCGAACAGGTGGCGCGTGCCGCGCAGGTTGCCCGGACCTTCCTCGCCCACATTGCCGACGAAGATTACCGTGCCCGGCGTCTGAATCGGATTCGCCTGGAGCGCGCGTGCGACGGAGAGCACCACCGCCAGCCCGCGGCAGTCGTCGCCGATCCCGCGTCCGGTGTAGCG
>Ga0208587_1000785_pt1 | contig 17440 bp, 12 predicted proteins | sample NGESurdeep092012_7_FD_184472 | JGI IMG/M metagenome (GOLD analysis project Ga0208587, IMG submission 184472) | Arctic peat soil microbial communities from Barrow, Alaska - NGEE Surface sample 210 deep-092012 (SPAdes) | ecosystem: Environmental > Terrestrial > Soil > Wetlands > Peat ...
CTCCACGAAGCTGTTTGTGCGCTACAATCTTCAGCGGGAAAAGCAGCCTTTCCCGATGCAGTTGTGGTCCACCGCCACCACGCAACAGCTTCCCTACCCGACGCCAGTGATCGGCAAGAACCGGTCCGACTCGATGACGGCCTCGCTGACGCACGTATTCAGCCCGACCATGACGAATGAGTTCATCTTCGGGTACACCTTCATCGGTTTCCCGAATGTGTTCGAGGATCCGTCGAAGGTGGACCCGGCCAAGGTGGGTTTCGCTTACAAGCTGCTTTACAAGAATGGAGTCGCGCAGATTCCGAATTTCGGCGGCGGCTCGGAAGCCTCGCAGATCAACAATTATGGCGGCTTCGAGATTGGCGGCCCAGCGGCGGGTCTGTATGCCAACAAGTGGATGCCGAGCGTCAGCGACAGCGTCGCGAAGGTCTGGGGCCGGCACACCATGAAGGCCGGTGTCTTCTACGAGTACATCCGGAATGCGCAGCCGGCCAGCGGCAACTCGATGGGGAACTTGAGGGTGAGCAACAGCAACTCCAACAGCCTCGGCAACGACTATGCCGACATGCTGATTGGCAACCTGAACTCCTTCCAACAGGTGTCGTTCAACCGCGTCAACGACATCGCATACAGCACGTATGAAGGATTCGTGCAGGATTCCTGGAAGGTGAACAAGAAACTCACGCTGGAACTCGGCATCCGCCTGACCCATTTCCAGCCGTGGGTGGACAGGCTTGGGTTCGGCTTCTCCAATTTCAATGCCAGCTCGTACAACACGAGTTGCACGCCCACCCAGTATTGCGGTTTTAGTTGGAACAAGAAAGATCCGAGTGTTCCGATAGGTGGATTCCCGACTCGAAAGATGTTCTACCAGCCGCGATTCGGCGTGGCGTACGATGTTTTCGGCAACGGCAATACCGTGGTGCGCGGCGGGTGGGGAATGTATTACTTCCACTCGGGACAGTTCACCTCCGGGTTGGATGTCGCCGCCGGCGTCCAGACCATCACGCTCAGCAACAATCAGGGGACAGGCTCCTCGCCGTATGTAACGGGTGGTACGCCGCTCATGGCCAGAAGCCTCGACACCATGAACTTCTCGAGCGCCGCGCTCTCTCCGGTTGCGGTCGATAGTGCCGATGACAAGCAGCCGCTGACCAAGAGTTACAGCTTCACCATCCAGCAGCGCCTGCCGTGGTCGAGTATGCTCGAAGTAGCTTACGTCGGCAACGAGAGCACGAACCTGCTCAACACCTCGGGCGGCCAGGGCTATAACGTCAACCTGGTGCCCATCGGCGCGATGCTCTCCTCCAACAACGGCGGGGTCGATCCCAATTCCCTCACGGCGAACAACTTCCGGCCCATCAAAGCGTACTCGGATATCAACCTGGCGACCAACAACCTGTACGCCAATTACAACTCTCTGCAGACGACGTGGGCACGCGCGAAGGGACGATACACTCTCAGCCTGAACTACGCTTTCGCGAAAGCCATGGGGTTCGTCAGCCCCTCGTACGACTCGTTCAACCTCGCCAACAATTACACCGTGCAGGGCAGCAACCGCGCGCATATTTTCAACTTCGCTTACTCCATCGAGCTGGGTAGCCCCGTGAGGAACAAGCTGGCCGGCGGGTTTATCAACGGATGGCAGTTCTCAGGCATCACGCAGGTGCAGAGCGGCGCCAACCTCACCGGGAACCGGGGACACAATTTCGGCCTGAACCTCAATAGCTATAAGATACCCGGCACCACGTTCAACGTCTCTAGTGCGTCGTTGCTGGGCACCAACAACATTGCGCTTCACCCGCTGGTCACTTGCGATCCGACGGCGAATCTGGCGCCCAACCAGTACATCAACGGGGCCTGCTTCGCCATCCCGACGCAAATCGGCCAGAACGGTCCCACCACGTTGCCGGTGATTTACGGACCGGCTTTCTTTAACACCGACCTGGGACTTTTCAAGAACTTCCAGGTGAAGGAGAAGATGAAGCTGCAGTTCCGGGCCAACGGGTACAACTTCCTGAACCATCCGCTTTGGTCCTTCAGCAGCGCCACTAACCTGACTCTGGGGTACAACGGCACCACCGGTCAGTTGAACGCACCGACCTTCGGTTACGTGACCCAGAAGCAGGGCCACCGCGTAGTGCAACTGGCGGTGAAGTTTATCTTCTGAGGATAGTGGGGCAGGCGCTTTCGCCTGCCAACTCTTGGTCGAGCCAACGGTTGGCAGGCGGAAGCGCCTGCCCCACCAATGTACAGACTTACTTCCGCGGCTCGTCCACCGTCAGAAACCGATCGGCCGCAAGACCCTTCAGCGTCTGCTGTATCCCGCTGGGCCAGCGGATTTCGACGGAGTTGATTTTGGCCTCCGGGCCCAGCCCGAAGTGCACGCGCTTGTCGCTGGAGGACATGAATCCGACGCTGATGGCCACGTGGTTGTACAACACACGGCCGGATGCGGTGGTGAGTTTGACCTTGGCGCCGATGGCGTCGCGTGCGCTTTTGTGGCCGACCAGGTTGAGCACCAGCCAGTGGTTGCCGGTGCCGGCAGTGTTCAACAGGATGCGTGGCGAAGCGTTCAGCGAGCTCACCACGATGTCCAGTGCCCCGTCGTTGTTCAGGTCGCTGAACGCGGATCCGCGCTGGTAGCCTTTGCGCAAGAAGTCCTTGCCGAGCTCTTCAGAGACGTCCCCAAACGACTTGCCGTCCACATTCTCGAACATCGTGTCGTGCTGCGGAGACTTGGCGTCCACCATGTCCACATCGCCGTTGGAGGAGTAGATATCTTTCCAGCCGTCGTTGTTGTAGTCGATGAAGCCGGTGCTCCAGCCCGAGTAAGGCATACTCAGCTTCTGGATCTTCGAGAGCGACGAATAGTAATCGAACAAGTCGCCACGATTTCGTAGCAGTTGCCATACCTGGCCCATCAGGTTGTTGTAGAAAATGTCCACTTTTCCGTCATTATTGAAGTCCTTGGCGTCGGAACCCATGGAAGAACCGACTTGCGCGTTTTCGTTGTAGGCCACGCCAAGTTCTAGCCCCTTCTCCTCGAAGGTCCCGTTCTTCTGGTTGATGAACAAGGAGTTGGGCTCGGTGTCGTTGGCGATGAACACGTCCATCCAGCCGTCATCGTTGAAGTCGGCAATGGAGACGCCCATGCCTTTGCCGGGCGCGGCGGCGAACCCCGACCTGGCAGTCACATCCAGGAACCTGCCATTGCCCAGATTGCGGTAGAGCCTGCTCGGAACACTGGGATAGCGCCGCGGATCGCAGTAATAGTCGCGGTCGCTCATCATGCAGCGGGCGTCCGTCTTCGGGCTCCAGATCGTGTAGTTGGAAACGATCAGATCCAGCAGTCCGTCGTTGTCGTAGTCGAACCATGCGGCAGCGATGCTCAGAGTGTCGGCTGGCTTGCCGCCGATGCCGGAGGCCGCGGTCACGTCCGTGAAGGTCCCGTCACCGTTGTTGTGGTAAAGGGCGTTCTTGCCGATGCTGCAGATGAAGAGATCTTCGTAACCATCGTTGTCGTAATCCCCCACCGCCACGCCGAAATTAAAATCGAGTTGATCTCCGGTGAGGCCCGCTCTGGCCGTTACGTCTTCAAAAGTCCCGTCGCTTTTCTGGCGCAGCAGGCAGTTGAAATAGGAAGCGTCCGTCTTCTTCAGATCCGGCAGTTTGGCGCCGTTGGTGAAGAAGATGTCCGTCCTGCCATCATTGTCGAAATCGAAGGTCGCCACCCCGCCGCACATCGGCTGCGGAAAGTATTTTCGGCCGGCGAAGCTGTTGTTGGAGGTGTAAGGGATTTTCGATTGCGGTGCGACGTCCACAAAACCAGGCCGCCTGGGGTGCTGCGCGGGCCGGGCGGGTGCCAGAGCCAGGAGCCAGACGGCACAGGTTCCGGCGGCCAACAGGAGCAGCCCGCGATTCATTCGATCTTTCCCTGAGACTGCCCGGCTCGCTGTTCCATGGTCAGCTTCTGCGAGAGGGCCTTCTCGCGGTCGCCGTCGGCTTTGCGCTGGAGGCGGTAGTAGACGGCAGCCAGGGAGATGTGCGCCTCCACGAACCGCGGAGCCTGCTTTACAATCGCCTCCAGCCCGGCCAGAGCTTCGTTGAGCCGGCCCGCGGCGAGGTTGACGGCAGCGAGCTGAAACCGCGCGCGCAGCTCGCCGGGCCGAACGCGCAACGCCCGGTCCAGAAGCTGGAACGCGCCGTCGTAATCCTGATCCTGCTTGAGCAGGGCGGCCAGGTTCAGGTTCGACTCGAAATCGTTCGGATTCTGTGCGAGCTCCTTCTGGAAGCCCAGACGGGCTGCCGCGGTGTCGCCGGTCTGGATGTGGGCGCGGCCGAGGTAGGAGTAAACGTCAGGCAAGTGGGGGTTCAACTGCGCGGCTTTTTCGAAATCGGCAATCGCGGCCTCGTATTCCCTGGCATTCAGCCGGGCGGTTCCCAGTAAGAGGTGGGCCTCCGCCGAATCGCCATTGCTTAGGATGCGATCGATCATCTGTTGGCCGCGCTCGATCTGCTTATCGCGCAACAATGCCGTCCCCACCAGATATGCGATCGCCGGGTCGCTCCGGTCCTGTTCTTCCACTGGCGTGAGGAGGTCGATCACTTTTCGGTCCTCCCCCTGGCGCAGCCAGCAGTCGGCCAGCAGCAGCATGATCTGCCGATCGGCCGGCTGCTCGCGATGCAGCGCGGAGAGCGATGCCGCGGCGTCGAAAATCTGGCCCAGCTTGTAGTGCGCCAAGGCCGCGTTCAAACGGATGTGTGGATCTTGGGGACGGCGTTTGAGCGCTTCACGATACTCAGCGATCGCCTCCCGGTAACGTCCGGTGCTTGCCAGGGCGACGCCGAGATTGGAGCGAGCGTCCACTGCATCGGGCCGGAGTTTCAAGTATGCCCGGTATTGAGGAATCGCACGCTCCAGTTGGCCGGCCTGGTGCAACACAATCGCCTGCTGGAGGATCCGCTCCGGATTCTCCTGCCCATTCGCCGCATAGCAGACCAGCATCAGGGCCATTACTGCGTGGAGGTGTACCATCGGCGTCCAAGGCCCAACCTAAAACAATCCCAAGAGCTATGATATCTCCCACGCTCTCATGACGCCACTCGGATGCGCCGCTGCACCCCTTCCCTACCGCTTGAAGCCCATCTCGTCCTTGAACGCTTCGAGGGAGTTGTAGACGATCGGGCAGTAGCAGGCGCGGTCGATCAGCTCCCACCTGCGGCTGGCAACGCCGCGCGCCGCCGTCTACTCGTCCCGCAAAGCCCGCGACGGCCGAATCACCGCGGCGCGGATCGCCGGGAACAAGGTAGCGGCGACGCAAACGGCGATCAGGCAGGCCGTGGCGCCGGCGATAGACATAGCGTCCCAGCGCGTGACGCCGTAGAGCAACGCCGCCACTACGCGCGAGCACGCGGCGTAAGCCCCAAGGCCGAGCACAAGACCGGGCGCCACGGCGGACGCGGCGTCGCGCCCAATCATCCATGCGATTCGCCCGACGGTAGCGCCCACGGCGACGCGGATGCCGATTTCGCGTGTGCGCTGCCCAACGGAATAGGCCAGCATCCCAAACAGTCCAAGCCCGGCAATTACAGTGGAAAGCAGGGCGAAGATGGCGGACAGCGTTGCCAGCAGCCGCTCTTGCCACAATGACGTGTCAATCTCCTGCTCCATGGTGGCAACGTCGGTTGGAGCAAGTCCCGGCCCGACACCCCGCAACATCCCTGCCAGGGCCGCGATCGTGGATACCGGGCTGCCGCGCACGCTGACATGCAGAACCATCCCCTCGAAACGGAAGGCGTCATCGTCCAGGAGGCGGTATACCGTCGGCGGCGGGATCTCACGCATGCTGCGATACTTCGTGTCGTTCACGACGCCGACGATCAGATTGTCCGGGCGGATCACAGAGCCAATACCACCCATCCCAAAGGTCTGTCCTATCGGGTCCAGACCGGCAAAGAACTGGCGCGCGAAGCTTTCGCTCACGATCGCGGGGCGCGGTTTGCCCTGATTATCGGCCGGCTCGAAGCCCCGGCCCATGATAATCCGCATCCGCAGATTCGCGAAGTAGTCGAGACTGACGCCGTTCAGACTGACGTTCAGCAAATCGGCGAAGGTAATGCGGCTGCCGGCGCGTCCCGCGGTCCCCTTAAAACCGATGCCGCGCATCAACGCTCGCTGCGCCAGGCTGACCGCTTCGACCTCCGGAAGCGATCGTGCCCGCCGCACAACCTCATCGAAAACTGCCGGGATCGAAGCGGCTTTCACGCCGGCCATTCGAGGGTTCAGCGTCATGATGATGAGTTTCTCACGACGAAAACCAGGGTCCTCGGTCCGCATCGCATCCAGGGTTCGCACCAGAGCCAAACTGCCGGTCATCAGGAGCGTCGCGAGCCCGACCTGGAAGGCGACCAGACCGCGGTTGAGGCGCGAACGCGATGCCCGGCCGCCGGTCCGTCCCATGATCCCGCTCAGGTCCGCCCGGAATATGTCGATCGCCGGAAAAACGCTCATCAGCACCGCCGAGAGAATACAGATCACGGCGGCGAACGCGACCACCCGCATGTCGGGGGTAAGCTCGATGCCGAGCGGCCGTCGCGCCGGCAGGAACCGCAGCAGCCAGGGCCCGCACCAACGCGCAATCATGAACCCGGCAATCGCGCCGGCGCACGAGAGCAGCACAGCCTCGATCAGCGTTCGCCGCAGAATGCTCCATCGTGAAGCGCCGAGGCTCAGACGGATTGCCACTTCCCTCCTGCGCGTCTCGGCCCGTGCCAGCATGAGGCCGCCCAAGTTTCCACACACCAGCAACCAGAGCGCGACTACCCCACCCATGACCGCGGTCACGGCACCGGCGAATTGCTTCCGCAGGGTCGAAACGCCCCGCTCGGCGCTGACCAGAATGGGTTGCATCGCTTGCTCGCGGTTCATGCTGTCGGCGGTCTCCCCGGGGCTTCCCGAAAGGTCCGCCGCGATCATCTCCGGGTACAGCGAGCGCACGTCCGCTTCGGCTTGGGCCACGGACACGCCCCCGCGCAAGCGCATGTACAATTGCGCGGGAACATGCGCGATGTCCGCCTCGCCGGTCCAGAATGTCCACGCCGATATCGGAACCCATACGTCAGGCCGGTTCTCCAGATCGAGGTCCACGAACCCAGCCTGGAGCACCCCAATCACGGTAAATGGACTACCACGCAGGTTGATGGTCGTGCCAATGACATCTCCCCGGCCCGCGAAGGCCCGTCTCCAGAAGCCGTGACTCAGGACGGCGACCGGCGCGCCAGGTTCCTCGTCGGCAGTAGTGAAAAGACGACCGCGCGCCGGCGTGAGTCCCAGGGCCGAAAAGTAGTTTCCCGAGACGGTGTTGCCGGTTATGCTCTGCACGCGATTGCCGGCGGAGAACGCCATCTCCACCGGCCAGGATGCCAAGACCTCGGAGAAGGCATGCGCGCGTTCGCGCAGCACCCGCGCATACACATAGGGATGTTCGTAGGAGGTGTGGGCCGGGGAGCGCTGCACGCCGAGCCGCACGATCTGTTCGGGATGCCGAACGGGAAGCGGCCGGAGCAGCAGGGCGCTGACCGCCGTGAAAATCAGCGCGTTTGCCCCGATGCCGAGAGAGAGCAGTAGCACCACGACACCCGCGAACAGGGGGGTGCGCCGGACCGATCGGATCGCCTGCCGGATATCCAGCGCCACCATGGTCACATGATAGAAGATCTGAGCCAACAGGATTGTCGCCGCGGCAAACCGCCCCGCCGATTCGCGCCTTCCCTACCGCTTGAAGCCCATCTCGTCCTTGAAGGCTTCGAGCGAGTTGTACACGATCGGGCAGTAGCAGGCGCGGTCGATCAGCTCCCACATGCGGCTGGCGATGGAGCCGTTGCCACGGACCACATGCGGGAATTTCTGGCAGCCTTCGGGGCGCGCGTCGTAGACGGTACACTCGTTGCCGCTCAGAAAGACGCAGCCGGTCTTCTTATCGCGCTGCAGAATGAGACCCTCTTCTTCGCTCTTCACCACGTATTCCGCCATGACGCGCGCGGGCTTGACGTGGAGGTATTTGGCCAGGCGCTCCACGTCGCGTTCGGTGACCTTCGCCGTCGCCACGCGGCAGCAGTTGGCGCACTCCAGACAATCGATCGAATCTTCGATACCCTCGGCAATGCGGCGCAGGATGCGGTCCGAGTGGTCGAAGCTCTTCATGTGCTTGCGGAAGCGCTCGTTCTCGGGACGCTTCTTTTCGCCGAGCAGCTTGATTTGAACCAGGTCGGTGAGCACTTATAGCCGCTTCGCTACCAGCAGGGTGATGTCGTCCGCCTGCGGCGCTCCGGCGGCGAATTCGGTCACGGCTTGGATCACGGCCTGGACAATCTCCGTGGCCGGCAGCGTGCGGTGGGCCTTCAGCACTTCGATGAAGCGCTCCTCGTCGAACTCGTCATAGGCGGCATTGTTGGCTTCGGTCACGCCGTCGCTATAAAGCACCAGCATGTCGCCGTGGTCCAGTTGGGCGTGCATCTCGCTGTAGGGGGCGATGGAGAGGATTCCCAGCACCGGGCCGCCGCCCTCCAGCATTTCGGCGTCGCCGTTAGCGCGCACCAGGATCGGCGGATTGTGTCCCGCGTTGGCATAGGCCAGTTCGCCGGTGGCGGCGTTGAGCACCGAGAAGAAGAAGGTGATGAAGCGATTGCTCGGGCACTTGGCGCAGGTGGCCTTGTTGAGGCGCGTCATGAAGTGCGCCAGATTGCCGGGGTCCTCGGCCAGCACCTGGACGCGCGCTTGGAGCGCCATCATCATCAGCGAGGCGGGCATGCCCTTGCCCGAAACGTCACCCAGGGCGAGCGCCACGCGGCCGTCGGGGTAGGTGAAGAAATCGTAGTAGTCGCCGCCCACGGTGCGGCAGGCCATGTTAAAGCCCGCCAGATCGGCGCCCGGAACGTCGGGGGCCGTTTCGGGCAGCACGCGCCCTTGAATCTCCGCCGCCTGCGAGAGCTCGCGCGCCATGATGCGCTCCGCCTGTTCCACCTCCGCCAGGCGCGCGTTCTCGATGCGGATGGCCGCGATGTTGGCCATCACGGTGAGCAGGCTCAGATCGTCCTTGGTGAATTCGCGCAGAATGAAGGGCGAGTCCAGGTAGATCAGGCCAATGATGCGGTCCTTGGTCTGCAAGGGCACCGCCATCATGGTGTGCACTTTCTGCTCCACGATGCTCATGCGGCCCTTGAAGGCGTCGTCCAGTTGGGCGTCGCGCACCAGAATCGACGAGCGCTCTTTGAGCACGCGATCGCGCACGGCGGTGCTGATGCGGAAGCCATCTCCCTGGTGGGCGCGGGGGACCAGTTCGCCGCCTTCCAGGATCATGAGCACGCCGCGCTGCGCGTTGACCGCCTGGATGGCCAGGTCCAGGATCACGGGGAAGAGCTCGCGGAGCGGCCGGTTCTCGGTGAGTTCCTGACCGGCGCGGATCAACGCCTGCATGGGGGCCGACGCGTTTGGGCCGCCGCGCTCGGTGGCCATGGTCTGGTTGGAGAGCGCCCTTGCCAGGCTGGTGACTACGGTGGAGGTGGTGGGCGAGCTGCTCTCGCCTTCGAAGACGACCACCCCCGAGGCAGCGTCCGCCGCGTCGGGGGCGAACACGATTACCAGATGGCCGGCGGTCACGCGGTCGCCGGGTTTGAGAATCAGTCGCGCCTTGAGGGGAATGTTGTTGACGAAGGTGCCGTTCTTGCTGCCCAGGTCCTGCACCGTCCAATCGTCGCCTTCGGGTTGGAACGCGAAGTGCTGGCGGGAGAGTCCGGCATCTTCGGGAAAGCAAAGCTCGGCGGCGCTGGAGCGGCCGATCGTCAGGCGCGCCCCGGTGAGTGGAACGGTTTTCATCTGCCCATCCGGACACTGGACGAGAAGTTCACGAGACATCGTTCGTTCCTCGGAATTGGCGATAAGCATTCATTATAGTGTGGGGCAGGCAATCCTGCCTGCGGACACGCTTTCCAGCGTGTCCAGACGCCGGCTGAAAGCCTGCGGCAGCCATGATTGGCTGCCCCACAGGGGCAACTTAGGCCATTAATTCCCGCCACAGGGCGCGGTAGTATTTCAGGAAGCGCTCGGGCTCTTTGCTTTCGGCGGCTTCGCACAGCGTCCAGCGGTCGTAGCCGCCCTTTTTCATCAGGCCGAACAGCTCCTTATAGGGATAGTTGCTGGCCAGTTCGGTGATGTGGCAGCTCTTCAGCCAGGGACGCAGAAGGTCGAAGCTGGGTTTGACGCTGCCGTTCACCACGTCGGTGGGATTGGAATTCCAGCACAGCCCGACGTTCTTGTGATTGGTGGCGCGCATGATTTCGGCGGCGACGGTGGGCACCTGGGTTTCCGCTCCATGGACTTCCAGCCAGATCTCCACGCCGTGCACGTAGCCGTGATCGCCGACTTCGCGCAGGCCCGCCGCGATGTTCCGGATGGTGGTCTCCTTGTCCACGCCCTTGGCCAGCCCGTTGGGCCGCACCTTGACGCCGAGGGCGCCCGTGTCGTGCGCGAGGCCGATGAACTCCTTGGCCAGATCGATCTGCCTCTTGCGCTCGGCAGCGTCGGCGGACTGGAACTCGCAAGTGGTGCCGAAGCTGAGCAACCGCACCTTGCTGTGCTCGAAGCGATCCTTCACCTTGGCGCGTTCGGCGTCGGAGAGCGCGGGCTCGACTCCATGTTTGTGGCCGGTGCGAAGTTCGACGGCATCGAATCCGGCGGCCTCCAGGGTCCGGATGACGGTTTCCAGATCCATATTGTTGAGGACGTTATAGGTGACGGCGCCTAGCACCATGCGCCTATTCTAACGCCGGAACTCGATCAGTTCGTGAAAATATCGCGGCGCATCGCGCCGGCGCATGGGGGGGCCCATGGGGGTGCCCATTATGACGCGCTCGAGCGGCGTGTAGGGCTCGTACTGGTGAACGGTTTCCGCCATCCGAGCGCCCAGTTGGGCTTGGAATTGGGCGTTGAGTCCGGCGGGCGAGACGTCATGGGTATTGCGCAGGAACCAGACCGTGCGAATCCGCGGGTCGGCCAGCAAACGGGTCAATGCGGCTGGGGTTTCGGGCAGGCTGGTCTGCAACAAGGAGCGTTGCCCGTCGAGCGCGTAGAGCAGGGCGATGGGATCGGAATTGGTGGAGTCCACCAGGATCGCGGAATCCCCGGCACCGGAATCGCGCAGAATCCGGCCGGCGATCTCCAGGATAGGCATTGGGTACTGTTTGTTGCGAAAGCCGGTCTTATGGAAGTAGCACCAGATGCCCGACAGCGAAACCAGGAGCATGGCGGCGACCGCCGGGTTGCCCCAGCGCCGCCAAACGCCGGCTCCGCGGGCGGCGGCTCCTTGGGAGGATCCTTGGGCGGCTCCGCGGGCGATCAGCAGCAGGAAAAACGGCAGCACGAAGAGCATCCGCGCGGGCACGAACGGGTAGGAGACCCAGTGCGCCACGCCGATGAAACCGATGGCAGACAGCGCCGCGGCCATCCACGCCAGTTCGGGAGTTCGCCGCGCACCCTGCCAGGCGACCGCGGCCAGCAACGGCAGCAGCAAGGCGCCGAGGACGAGTACGGCATCCGGAACGGCTTCGCCCATCACGAACGACATGGACCAATAGGCGAACTTCACCGGCAGTTCCAACACGCGGGATCCGGTCAACGTATAGCTGCGGCCGTTGCTGCCCCAGGAGGCCAGGGAAGCGGCCAGCCGCCAGATCCAGGGCAGGTAGCCGATGGCAATGGCGCCATCGATGGCGAGCGCCGCGCGCCACCGGCGGCAATAGAACAGCATCAGGTTCGCGGTAGCGATGAGGGCGATGCCGGCGACGTAATGCGTGTAGAGGGCGCCCAGCAGCGCCAGCGCCAGCAGCGCCGCTTTCCGCCAGGTGGATTGGGCGGCGACTTGCGACAGCAGGGCGGCGGCGACGATGGCGAACAGCGCCTGCAAGCTGTAGGAGCGGCACATGCGCGCGTACAGCAGCAGGCAGGGCGAAAGCGTCCAAAGAGCCAGCAGGGTGAGCCTGGTGCGCTCCTCAAATCGCGCCCCCCAGAATTGATCCAGCGCCACCGTTCCGAGCAGCGCGAAGAGCACCGAGATGAGGCGCGCTTGCACCGCCCAGTCGATTCCTAACGGCATTTTTTGCCAATAGAATAGCAGCAAATAATAAAGTGGTGGATGAACATCGTGGGCGGCAAACTGGATGAGATTGTGGAGCGTTCCGCGCACGGCCAACAGCGTGCCCGCCTCGTCGCCCCAGGGCGAGAGCTCTGCCAGATTCCAGCAGTAGAGCAGCGCCTGGAGCGGCAGGAACGCGGCCAGGGGGTGCCGGCGCAACCAGGCCGTCACGGTAGGGCGTCGATCAGCCGGTCGATCTCCCGCGGACTGATATAGAAGTGGGGGGAGGTGCGCACCCACCCGGCGCGCGCCGCGGTGACGATCTTCTGCCGGCGGAGAAGGCGCACCGTCTCCGTGGCTTCCATGCCGGGCTTGCGGAAGGTCACGATGCCGGCGGCGTTTTGGGGGGTGCGATGGAGGAAGAGTTCGTATCCCTTGGCTTGGACGCCGGCGGCAATCCGGTCGCCGAGATTTTGGACAACGGGGGCGATTTCTCCTGGCCCTACCTCAAGTAAAAACTCAATTGAAGCTTTTAATCCAAAGCATCCAATGGTATTTAGCGTTCCGCACTCATACCGGCCAGCATCCGGCCGCAGGGTCATATCGCGAGAGCCGTAGTCGTTGTAGCCGGCCACGTTGGTCCAACCGAATTCGCTCGGGTCCACGCGGTCCTGAAGAGCCTGATTTATGTAGAGGATAGCGCAGCCTTCGGGGCCCAGCAGCCACTTGTGCCCGTCGGCGGCCAGAGCGTCGATGTGGCAGGCCCGGACGTCGAGCGGAAATGCGCCGAGTCCCTGAATCGCATCTACGAAATAAATGCAATGGTTACGTTGACAAATCTCACCGATCTCTTGAATCGGTGCGCGGTATCCGCTGAGGAATTGCACGAAGCTGATGGCTAGCAATCGGGCGCCGCGGCAGGCTTGGTCGATCTTGTCCAGGGAATCGTAGATGGAGAGCCACGTAACCTCGATCCCCTTTGCCTCCAGGCGTTTCCATGGGTACAGGTTGGCCGGAAACTCTTCCAGGAAACCCACCATGCGGTCGCCGGGCTGCCAATCCAGGCCGAGGGCGAGGGTGGCGATGCCTTCGGAGGTATTCTTGAGCAGCGCGATTTCGCCGGGTTCGGCATTCACCAGGCGGGCGGCGGCCACGCGGAGGCCATGGTAGACGGCCAGCCACTCGTCATAGTGGAGGCTGCCGTAGTGCAGGCAATCGTCGGCCAGGTGCTTGAGGGCCTCGGCGCAGCGCCTGGGCAGCGGCGCGACGGCCGCGTGATTCAAATAAACCAGGTTCTCGCGGACCGGGAACTGGTCGGCGTAGCGCTGCCAGAGAGGTAGTTCCGCGACGGAACTTTTTACAATTTCACGACCCATTCCTTATACAATACGTTAATAATGGCCTTAAGGAGTAGGCGATGAAATTTCGGTGCGCGCTGGCTTGCCTGCTGGCGCTGGTTGCCAGTCGCGGGTTCGCCCAGGATTCCGGCCGGAAGAAGAAGGACGACCCGGCACAGATCGGCAACCGGGATGTAGGCAAGGGCGTCAACCTCTACTCGCTGGAAAAAGAGATGGCGCTGGGCAAGCAACTGGCGGAGGAAGTCCGGCGGCAGGCCAAGGTGGTGGAAGACCCGTTGATCTCCGAATACATCAACCGGATCGGCCAAAATCTGGTTCGCAGCTCCGATGCCAAGGTGCCGTTCACCTTTCAGGTGATCGCAGGCGATTCGCCGAATGCCTTCGCGCTCCCGGGCGGGTATGTCTTCGTCTACACGGCGCTCCTCAAGATCGCCGACGAAGAGGATGAACTGGCGGCGGCGATGGCCCACGAGATCGCGCATGTGGCGGCCCGCCACATGACCAAACAGGCGACGAAATCCCAGATCGTCAACCTGGCGGGAGTCCCCGTGGGAGTGATTCTGGGGGGCGGCATGGGCGGCGCGGTCATCCGGCAGGGCGCCAACTTCGGTATCCCCGCGGTGTTCCTGCGCTTCACGCGCCAGGACGAGTCGGAAGCGGATTACCTGGGCGTGCAGTATCTGTACGCCGCCGGCTACGATCCCAACGGCGCCATCAGCATCTTCGAGAAGCTGGAGTCGCTGGAGAAGAAGCGGCCCGGGACGGTGGCCCGCATCTTCTCCACGCATCCGATGGATGCCGCGCGCATCCAGAAGACCGAGCAGGAGATCGGCCGCATTCTGCCGGCGAAGGCTGAGTACGTGGTCAACACGTCCGAATACACCGCGATCCGGCAGCGGATGATCTCCCTGGAGGCGCGGCAGAAGGCGGCCGAGGATGGACGCCCGCAACTGCGTACGCGGCAGGACGCGGAGGAGCCGACGGTGCGGCGCCGGGACTTGATCGAATAGGCCGGTTGAGGACCAGTCTTCACCGCGGAGGCAGCGACGTTGCGAGGCTGGACGACAAAGCGTCATGACGTTATAATGGCGTCATGGCACAGCTCAAGCGCGCCACCGTCTATTTTGAACCGAGTTTGCACAAAGCCCTCCGCGTAAAGGCGGCCCACACCGACTATAGTCTTTCTGCGTTGGTGAATGAGGCCGTCCGGCGGACGCTCGCCGAAGACGCTGAAGATCTGGACAGTTTTGAACATCGGGCGAAGGAGCCCTCCTTGTCGTTCGAGGAAGTACTGAAGGACATGAAGCGGCGTGGCAAGCTATAGCCTTCTGATCAAGGCCTCGGCGGTGAAAGAGTTGGAAGCTACGCCGAAGAGGGAGCGGGAGCGCCTCGCCGCGAGGATTAGGAGCCTCACCACCACTCCACGTCCTCCCGGCTCGGAAAAGCTCTCTGGCGAAGCAAAGTATCGTATCCGCCAAGGCAACTACCGAATCCTGTACCTAATCGAAGAGGCCATCTCGACGGTCACGGTCGTAAAGATCGGCCATCGCCGGGACGTCTACCGAAATTGAGGGAGGATGCGGCTCGATCACGGCTCACGTAAAGCTTCCCAAATCACACACCCATAAGGACTTAGAGCTTTCGTCGGAAGCATCAGGCCGAAGTTTGACCGCTGCCACAAACAGGAAGGGGCTGCCGGCAGCGCGCGAGCGAATCGATGATCCCGTTCGAACTCGACCGCGCGGTGGTATTCTCGCAAGCATGTGGCGACCACTCCTGCTGCTTGCATGCGCCGCGGCGGCGTGCGCAACCGGCGACTACTTTCAGATCAGAATTGTGGACGAACAGACCGGCCGCGGCGTACCACTAGTGGAATTGCGCACCACCAACAAGATCTCCTGTTGGACCGACAGCAACGGCATCGTGGCCTGGAACGAGCCCGGCCTCATGGACCGCAGTGTCTACTTTTCGGTACAAAGCCCGGGCTACACGTTCCCGGGCGGCGGCAAGACGCTGAAGGCCGTGCGCGGCGGCAGTGTCGAGCTTAGGATCAAGCGCCTAAACGTCGCCGAACGACTCTATCGCGTAACGGGCCAGGGAATCTATGGCGACAGCCTCCTCACGGGCTACCCCGTCCCCATCCGTGCCCCCGCACTGAACGGCATGGTGATGGGGCAGGACACCGTCCGCGCTGCCATCTACCGCGGAAACATCTTCTGGTTGTGGGGCGATACCGACCGGCCCAACGGACCGCTCGGCAACTTCAACACCACCGCCGCCACCTCGGAACTGCCGGGCCAGGGAGGGCTCGACCCCGCCCTGGGCGTGGATCTCTCCTATTTCACCGGTCCGGAAGGCTTCGTCAAGCAGATGATCCCGTGGACAAAGCGCATGACCTGGATGCATTCCCTCATGGTGCTGCGCGACCCCGCGGGCAAGGAACGGCTGGTCTCCTACTATGAAGTAATGCGCGGGCTCGGCGATCCCGAGCGCGCCGGTCTCGCCGTGTTCAATGACGAGAAACGCGAGTTCGATCCGCTGGTCGAGTTCCCCGAAGTCCCCAAGTTCTCCATCGATGGCAACGCTTCTCCGGTGCGCGCCGGTGGCCGCAATTATTTCTACTTCAAGGGGCTGTGGCCCGGCGGCGCGGTGCGGGTTCCCGCCGAGTGGAAGGCAGTGCAGGACCTCGGCTCGTACGAGATCTTCGAGGCCGAAGGCGAGAACTGCGTGTGGAAGCGCGGCGCCGTTCCGGGAAAGCCCGCCGCGCCCACCCACTTTACGGATGTGCAGACCGGCGAAAACATCCCAGTGCACTGCGACGCCATCGCGTGGAACGAGTACCGCCAGCGTTGGATCGCCACGCTCGAGCGCGACCCCGGCGAGGTTTGGTACGCCGAAGCCGACTCCCCCACAGGCCCCGTGGTATACGCCGCGCGTGTGGCGGTGCACGGCAAGTACACCTTCTATTGGCCGGCGCCGCACCCCTTCTTCGACCAAGACCGTGGCCGCCTGGTCTACTTCGAAGGCACCTACACCAGCGCCTTTTCCGGCAACCCGGTGATCACGCCGCGCTACGACTACAACCAGATCATGTACCGCGTGGCGCTCGACGACCCGCGCCTGTTCCTCCCCGCACCGGTCTACCGCCTGCGGGACGGCCGCTACCTGATGCGGGAAGGCGTGGCCGCCGCGCACGCGTGGAACCAAGTGGAGGCAGTCCCGTTCTTCGCCCTCGCACCGGACCGCCGCCGCGCGGGCACCGTGCCGGTGGCGGGCGTGTTCTACGCAGTGCCGCTGGTTGGGCAGGCGCCACCCGAATCCGCTGCCGGCGAGTGGAACTGCACAACGAACGACAACATGGACTTCTCCCTGGCCATCGCCGCGCGCGACGGGAGCATTCGCCTCGACATCCTGGGAGAGCAGTTCACCAGCGGTACTTACCGCGACGGCGGCCTGCGTGCCGAGGTCTCGTCCGACGGCGTCACCTACCACATCACCGGCAGCTACCGCGACGGCAAACTAACCGGCGGGTGGAAAGAGGACGGCGGCGGTACGTTCACCTGTGCCCGCCCCGCCACGGAAGCCTGGCGCGATTCGCGCGCCCTCGTGCCGCTCTACTTCTACGACGGCAAGTACACCACCGAGCCGAAGCCCGGCGCACCACCCGTCGCCCGCGTGTGGCGCAATCCCGCCGTCACACTCGCGCTCGACCGGGAGGCCGCGGCGGGAGATCGCTGAGGCAATTGGCGAAGGCTCGACGAAGTCAACGCTCAACGCATCGAGATATTCGAGGACTGTCGAAGAACGCCGACCGACCACACGGATTCGCAGGCCAGTTGGTATCCGTGGTGATGACTCTAACCGCGGATCCGACCGCCCCATCACCGGCACGATCACCCTGGCGGCGATGCCACATGATCCAGTTGGCAGCCTCCGGGGAAAAAATTCCTT
>Ga0208587_1000792_pt1 | contig 17364 bp, 14 predicted proteins | sample NGESurdeep092012_7_FD_184472 | JGI IMG/M metagenome (GOLD analysis project Ga0208587, IMG submission 184472) | Arctic peat soil microbial communities from Barrow, Alaska - NGEE Surface sample 210 deep-092012 (SPAdes) | ecosystem: Environmental > Terrestrial > Soil > Wetlands > Peat ...
CCCGCGGGCGGCGCCGGTCGCGACTCCTGCATCGCCAGCGCGGTGATGTCCTCCGGCGCGCGCGCGCCGGCCGGCGCCTCGCGAGCCGGCGGTTGCCCACAATCCGGCACGCCGAGCGGCACGCATAGCTGCAGCACGCGCGCGACGCCGATGCCGACGACCACGCTGTCCTCCGCGCTCGCGGTCAAGGCGAACTTCGAAATATTGAACGGAATGCCGTAGTCGTTCCACTGGCGCATCCGGTTTCGGTCCTCGACGACAACGCCCGTGCCAAAAATCGTGCGCGACAAGCCTTCAGAAAAATTGCCGGCAATGCCGCCGAGCGAAAGCGTCGGCGTGACGACGGCGAGCATCGGCGCAAGCACCGGGTCGCGCGCGACCACGTCGATCACCCGCTGGTAGCCGGCGATGCCGTAGGCCGCGGGATTGCCGCTGCCATAGAGGAAATAGTCCTTGCGCTGAATCTGCAGATGGCCGCTGCGCACTACGTAACCGGTCTGCAGGCTGAGAATGATGTTGCGGCTGTAGCCGCCGAAGAGCAGGATGGTGACGGCGCCGAGCATCATGGCCACAAGCGTCGTGAGCGAACGGCGGCGGTTTCGCAGCAGATTGCGCAGCGCGAGCGAAAGGGTTTTCATGGCGCGCCCTCGGCCTGCGGCCCCCGGCGCTCGATTTTCTCGATGCGGCCGTCCCGGATCATGACTGCATCGTCGGCGGCAGCCAGCACTTGCGGATCGTGCGAGGAAAAGACGAAGGAAACCCGGCGTTCGCGCTGCATCTGCCGCATCAGCGCAAGGATCGACGCTCCGGTGTGGCTGTCCAGATTCGCGGTCGGCTCGTCGGCAAGCACCAGTTGCGGCGAGGGTGCAAGGGCGCGGGCAATCGCGACGCGCTGGCGCTGCCCTCCGGAGAGCTGGCCGGGAAAACTGGACGCCCGATCGGCGAGCCCGACCGCCTCCATCAATGCCTCGACCCGCCGCCTGCGCTCCGCGGCGGGAATGCGTGTGAGCAAGAGCGGATACTCGACATTCTCGTACGCAGTCAGCACCGGCAGCAGATTGAAATTCTGAAAGATGAACCCGATGTGCCGCGCCCGGAAATCGGACAATGCGTCGTCGGTCAGCTTCTGCACGGCCTCGCCGGCAACGGAGATTTCGCCGCTATCGGGCTGGTCGATGCAGCCGATGATGTTGAGCAGCGTAGTCTTGCCGCTGCCCGACGGGCCCGAGATCACGGTAAAACAATTCTGCCGAATTTCGAGGTCGATATCGGCCAATGCCGGTACAGCGACCGCGTCCAGATGATAAATCCTGCTGATACCGTTAAGGATAGCTGCGTGCATGCCCACTCCCCGAATTTTTTTGAAGGGTTTTCTGCAAAGTGAGTGGATGATTTTAGGTCATTTTAGATCGCTGGGAGCATGCAAGTGAGGATCTTGAGCCGCAGGTATTCCTGGTCGCGCAGTCCGTATACGCGCCGCGGCGAGACGCGCGGCAGGCGAAGCCGTGGACGCGCCAACCTGAGCCGCCGCGCGCACCTACAGCCCGCGCGAGATCAGTTCTTTCATCACCTCCGAGGTGCCGCCGTAAATGCGCGACACGCGCGCGTTGACGAAAGCGCGCGCGATCGGGTATTCCGTCATGTAGCCGTAGCCGCCGTGCAGTTGCAGCATGTCGTCAAGACCCGCGCACAGCGTCTCGGTGGTGAAGAGTTTGGCGATCGCCGCTTCTTCCACCGTCAGCTTGCGCCGCAGGTGCTCGGCCAGGTAATGATCGACCATGATGCGCATCGCAGTGGCTTTCGCCTTCAGCTCAGCCAGTTTGAACTTGGAGTTTTGGAAATCGAATACGGTCTGGCCGAATATCTTGCGTTCCCTGGTGTAGCGGATGGTTTCAGTGAGCATCGCCTCCATGGTGGAGGCCGCGCCGATGGCGATGATGAAACGCTCCTGCGCCAGCTCCTGCATCAGGTGAATGAAGCCTTTGTTCAGTTCCCCCAAAAGGTTCGTTGCCGGCACGCGCACCTCGTCGAAGAACAGCTCCGCAGTGTCGGCCGCGTTCTGCCCGATCTTCTCCAGCTTGCGGCCTTTCTTGAATCCGGCCCGGTCCGCCTCGACCAGGAACAGCGACACGCCCTTGGCGCCGGCGGCGGGGTCGGTCTTGGCCACGACCACGATCAGATCGCAATTGAGACCGTTGCTGATGAAGGTCTTGCTGCCGTTGATCACGTACTCGTCGCCCTGCCTGACCGCGCTGGTACGGATCGCTTTCAGGTCGGAGCCGGCGCCTGGTTCGCTCATGGCGATGGCGAGGATGCACTCGCCGCTCGCGCACTTGGGGAGCCAGCGGCGCTTCTGCTCGTCCGTGCCCAGGCGCAGGATATAGGGCGCGATGATGTCCGAATGCAGAGAGAAACCCGGACCGCTGATGTTGGCCGAGGCCAATTCCTCGATCAGCACCGCGCAGTGGCCGAAGTCGCCGCCGCCGCCGCCGTATTCCTCCGGCAGCGAGGTGCACAGCAGGCCCTCGCGCCCGGCCTTGAGCCAGGTTTCGCGGTCGACGCAGCCGGCCTTGTCCCATTCGGCCTGGCGCGGCAGGCACTCGCGCTCGACGAAGCGGCGCACCGTGGCGCGGAACATTTCGTGGTCTTCGCGATACACCGTGCGCGTAATCATCACCGGATTTCCCATGTCAAACGAACGCTTCGCCGGCTTTCGCCTTGTCGCGCACGATTTTCGGGCAGGCGTAGCGCTCGCCGTACCGGGCGGCGAGCGCATCGGCGCGCGCGGCAAATTTCGCCACGCCTACGGAGTTGATGTACTGCAGCGCGCCGCCGGCCCAGGCGGGGAAGCCGATACCGAAGATGGAACCGACGTTGGCGTCGGCGACGTTTCTGAGCACGCCCTCCTCCAGGCAGCGCGCCGATTCGATCGCCTGGATATAAAGTATGCGGTCCTTCAATTCCTGCATGTCCCAGGCGGCGCCGGGTTTTTCGAACAGGCGCTTCAACTCGGGCCACAGGAATTTCTCTCCGCCCGCCGGATATTCGTAGAATCCGGCGCCGCCGGCGCGGCCGGGCCGCTTGAATTCGTCCACCATGCGATCGACCAGCGCGAACGCCGGGTGCTGTTTGTACGCCTTGCCCTCGGCGGCAGGATCGGCCATCGCCTGCTTGCGTACCATCTGGGAGAGCTTCATCGACACTTCGTCGGCGATGGCGAGCGGCCCCACCGGCATGCCCGCCTGGCGCGCGGCATTTTCGATCACCGGCGCCGGAATGCCTTCGAGCAGCATCGCCTGGCCCTCGCTCACCCAGGTGCCGAACACGCGGCTGGTGAAAAAGCCGCGCGAGTCGTTGACCACGATCGGCGTCTTGCCGATCTGCTGCACATAATCGAAGGCGCGCGCCAGGGTTGCGTCGGACGTCGCCTTGCCGACGATGATCTCGACCAGTTGCATCTTGTCCACCGGCGAGAAGAAATGCAGGCCGACGAAGCGATCGGGGTGTTGCGATGCCTGGGCGAGGCCGGTGATCGGCAAGGTCGACGTGTTGGAAGCGAAAATCCCGTCCGCCGCCAATTTGGGTTCGGCCTCTTTCGTGACCTGCGCCTTCAGTTCGCGATTTTCGAACACGGCTTCGACGATCAGGTCGCAGCCGGCGAGGTCCTCGGCCGAGGCGGTCGGCTTGATCAGCTCCAGCGTCTGGCTCGCGCCCGCGGCATCGGTGCGGCCCTGCTTGATGCGTCTGTCCAGCAACTTCGCGCTGTAGGCTTTGCCGATCGTAGCCTGATCGAGGGTGACGTCCTTCAACACGCAGGGGATGCGGCGCGTGGCGTTGGCCCAGGCGATGCCCGCGCCCATCATGCCGGCGCCGAGGATGCCCACCCTGGACGCTTTCCATTTCGGCAGGTTCTTCGGGCGCGAGGCGCCAGACTTGATCGCGTTGAGGTTGAAAAAGAACGCGGTGATCATGTTGCGCGCGACCTGCCCGGTCATCAGCTTGGCGAGATAGCGCGACTCGTTGCGCATGGCGGAGTCGAAGTCCGTCATCGTACCCTCGACGGCGCAGGAAAGTATCGCTTCGGGCGCCGGATACAGGCCGCGTGTCTTTTGCGTCAGGACGGCAGGGGCGACGGCGAGCATCATGCCGGCGCCGGGAGCGCGCGCGCCGCCGCCGGGTATCCTGTAATCCTTGCGGTCCCAGGGTTGTTTCGGTTCCGGGTTCGCGGCGATCCAGTCGCGCGCGCGTGCGATCAGCGCGGCGCGATCGGCGACCAGCTCGTCGATCAGCTTCAGCTTCATCGCCTCGGCCGGTCGCATCAGCTTGCCTTCGGCCAGCATCGGCAGCGCCGCCTGCAGACCGAGCAGGCGCACCATCTTGGTCACCCCGCCCGCGCCCGGCAGCAGGCCCAGGCTCACCTCGGGGCAGCCGAGCTCGATTTTCGGGTCGTCGATGCAGATGCGCCAGTGCGCGGCAAGACAGATCTCCCAGCCGCCGCCGAGCGCGGCGCCGTTGATCGCCGCTACCACCGGCCGACCGGAAAGCTCGAGCTTGCGCAACGCCGCCTTGATCGCCTCGATGTTGCGGTACACCTCGGGCGCATCCTTTTCGCTGAGGCGCAGCACGCTCTTTAAATCGGCACCGGCAAAGAAGCTCGCCTTGGCCGAAGCCAGGATCACACCGCGCAGCTTGTCCTTTTCCGCGATCACGCGATCGACGCAGGCGATGAAATCCTGGTGCCAGGCCTGCGACATGGTGTTGACCGGGCCATCGGGACTGTCGAAAGTCAGCGTGACGATGCCCTCGGCATCGGTTTCGTAGCGTATTTGGTTCATGCGTCCTTCTTATTGGCGAGTATCAAAATAGTTTGTCATTCCGAGTCCCCTCCAGGGATAAACTTCGCGAGGAATCTGCTGTTTCGTCGAACGAGAAGCAGATTCCTCGGGCTACGCCCCGAAGGAAGTCCCCTTGGGGGACGCCCTCGGAATGACAGATTGAGTTTGTTACAAACGCTCGATGATGGTGGCGATGCCCATGCCGCCGCCTATGCACAGGGTCGCCAGGCCGTAACGCAGCTTGCGCCGCTCGAGTTCGTCGAGCAGGGTGCCGAGGATCATCGCTCCGGAGGCGCCCAGAGGATGCCCCATGGCGATGGCTCCGCCGTTGACGTTGACCTTTTCCGCCGGCACGCCGAGTTCCTTCATAAACTTCATCGGCACCACTGCGAAGGCCTCGTTGACCTCGAACAGGTCGATCTGGTCCACCGTCATGCGCGCGCGCGCCAGCGCCTTCTTCGCCGCCGGCGCCGGCCCGGTGAGCATGATGGTCGGATCTGCGCCGGTGATCGCGGCGGCGACGACGCGGCCGCGCGGGGTCAGGCCCAACTCGCGGCCCTTCTTCTCGCTCCCGATCAGGATCGCGGCAGCGCCATCGACGATGCCGGAGGAATTGCCGGCGGTATGGATGTGGCGGATGCGCTCGACCTGGGGATACTTTTGCAGCGCCACGGCGTCGAAACCCATCTTGCCTGCCTGCTCGAACGAAACCGGTAGCGCGGCGAGCGCCTCCATGGTCGTGCCCGGGCGGATGGTCTCATCCTGGTCGAGCACCGTGAGCCCGACGCGGTCGATCACCGGAACGATGGATTTATTGAAATAACCGGCGGCGCGCGCCGCGGCCGCTTTCTTGTGCGAGCCCATGGCGAATGCGTCCACCTGCTCGCGGGTGAAACCTTCCAGCGTCGCGATCAGATCGGCGCTGATGCCCTGCGGGATGAAATGGGTGGAGAGACTGGTTTCGGGATCCTGCGCCCAGGGGCCGCCGTCGGATCCTATCGGTATGCGCGACATCGATTCGACGCCGCCGGCAACGACCAGGTCCTCCCAGTCGGAGCGGATCTTCTGCGCCGCGAGGTTGACCGCCTCCAGTCCCGAGCCGCAGAAGCGGTTGAGCTGAAAGCCCGCGGCCTTCCAATCCCAGCCCGCCGCAAGCGCGGCGGTCTTGCCGATGCATGCGCCCTGCTCGCCTACAGGCGAGACGCAGCCGATCACCACGTCGTCGACCTGGCTGGTATCCAGATCGTGACGATGGGCAAGCGCGTTGAGCGCGCCTGCGAGCAGATTGACCGGTTTGATGTCGTACAGGGCGCCGCTCGATTTGCCGCGGCCGCGCGGCGTGCGGATTGCATCGAAAATCATGGCTTCGGCCATCGTGGTCTCCCGGATCAGGTTGAAGGGGACGGGCGCAGGCGATGTGCGCCGCAGGAGGTATCATGATACAACTCTTCGACCAGGGCCGCGCGGCGGCGGCGGTCTCTTGCATGCTGCCTTAATCCGCGGACCGGACGCTGCCAGGATGCGCGCGTAGGCTTCCGGCGTGGCACACTAGCGGCATCGGCAAGGCGCAAAAGGGGATCAATCCATGTCCGACCCAACGACCGAATTCCGCGCGCTGAGCGAGCGCATGACGCAGGCGATCTGCCGCGGCGACGGCGCCGCCGCGGCGGCCTGCTTTGTCCCCGACGGGATTTACCACGACGGCTTCTACGGCGAGTTCAGCGGCCGCGAAGCGATCCGCAACATGGTGGAGAACCGGTTCCACGCCAATGCGCGCGACTTCTCCTGGACGCTGTCCGATGCCTTAAGCGACGGCAGCCTGGGTTACGCGCGCTACGGTTTTTCCTACACCTCCAAGATTCCGGGCAGCGTGGGCGCGCGGGTGTCCTTCGCCGGCATCGCACAGGTCCGGCTGAAAGACGGCTTGATTTCCCGCTATGGCGAAGTGTTCGACCGGGGTACCGCGCTGGCGCAGATGAATTTCCCTCCGGAACGGATTGCGAAATCGCTCGCGCGCTGGGCCGCCGAGGAAAAGCCAGGGGGAAAATAAATCCCCGCGGATGCCGCGCAATCTGTATAATCTGCCCCGCATCGTTCAATCCCAGTCTGTCCGCTGCTCTCGCGGTTCTCTTTCAGTTCCCCGAATCAACCAATATCATCTGCCTGGACTGGCATCGCGTAACCAATCGCGACAGGCCGATACCAGGAGCAATACATGTCTTTTTCCGCACTCGGCCTGCGCGCCGAGCTTTTGCTTGCCGTCGGCGAGCAAGGCTATACCGAACCTACCCCGATTCAGGCACAGGCGATTCCCGCTGTGCTCGCCGGCCGTGACGTCCTGGGCGGCGCCCAGACCGGCACCGGCAAGACCGCAGGCTTCACCCTGCCCATTCTGCAAAAACTCGCCGAGCAAGCGGGCGGGCCGCACGGCCGCACGCCGGTGCGGGCGCTGATCCTGGTGCCCACGCGCGAGCTCGCGGCCCAGGTACAGGCAAGCGTCTACACCTACGGCAAGCATCTGCCCAAGATCAGGTCGCTGTCGGTGTATGGCGGCGTCGGCTTTCACCCGCAGGTGCAGGCGCTGAAGCGGGGCATCGACATCCTGGTGGCGACGCCGGGCCGATTGCTCGACCACCTGTCGCAGCGCACCGTGGATCTGTCCAAGGTGCAGGTGCTGGTGCTCGACGAAGCCGACCGCATGCTCGACATGGGTTTCATTCCCGACATCCGCAAGATCCTCGCGCATTTGCCCAAGCAGCGGCAGAACCTGCTGTTTTCGGCCACGTTCTCCGACGAGATCAAGAAGCTCGCCGATGGCTTCATGCACGACCCGCTCCTGATCGAAGTCGCGCACCGCAACGCCACCGCCGAGCTGATCGCCCAGCGCGTGCACCCGGTGGACCGCGAGAAGAAGAAAGACCTGCTCGCGCACCTGATCACCACCGGCGACTGGAAGCAGGTGCTGGTGTTCACGCGCACCAAGCACGGCGCCAACAACCTCGCCGAGAAGCTGGTCAAGTCCGGCATCCGCGCCGACGCGATCCACGGCAACAAGAGCCAGCCCGCGCGCACGCGCGCGCTCGCCGAGTTCAAGTCCGGCAAGATCAAGGTGCTGGTCGCGACCGACATCGCCGCGCGCGGCCTCGACATCGACGAACTGCCGCATGTGGTCAATTTCGAGCTGCCCCACGTGGCTAACGATTACGTGCACCGCATCGGCCGCACCGGCCGCGCCGGTTCGAGCGGCGAAGCCGTCTCGCTGGTATGCGTGGACGAACTCGGTCTGCTGCGCGACATCGAGCGCCTGATCAAGCGCGAGATCAAGAAGGAAATCGTGCCCGGATTCGAACCCGACCCGCGCATCAGGGCCGAGCCGATCGTGCAGGGCAAGCGCGGCGGGCAGCAGCAGCGCCGCCCTTCCAATGCGCCGCACAAGGCCGGCAACCGCGGCCAGCATGCGCCGCGTCAGCCTGCCAACCGCGCCGGCGGCAGAAACAGCCGCGACTCGGGCAGGCGCACGTCAGCGTATTAGGCAGCGGGCAGGCCGGCGATCACTCGCCGGCCTTCATGCATTTGGCGGCATGGAAATGCGACCCTACGGCTGGAATTGTCATTCCGAGCAACGCGAGGAATCTGCTGTTCAGTTCAAGCAAAATCAGATTCCTCGTCCTCCGGCCTCGGAATGACAATATTTGAGATTGACGACTTTCCCCGCACCGGCTCGAAGGTCCAATCTACCGGCCGCCCCCAGACCACCTCGTTGAGCCCGCGGCGAGAACACGGGTATCATTCGCCAAAATCCATCCAACGCCAGGAGAGCTTCTCCATGAAAGCAGTGCTTTGCAAGCAACACGGTTTGCCCGATACGCTCGTCGTCGAGGACATCCCTTCCCTGGTGCCCGCGCCGGGCCAGGTGGTGGTGAGCATGAAGGCAGCCGGCGTCAATTTTCCCGATGCGCTCATCATCCAGGGCAAGTACCAGATGAAGCCGCCGCTGCCCTTCTCGCCCGGCACCGAGCTGGCGGGCGTTGTGAAAGCAGTCGGCGAAGGGGTGAAGCATCCCAAACCCGGCGATGCGGTGATCGCTTATGCCGGCTGGGGCGGATTCGCCGAGGAGGTTGCGGTGGATGCGCGCGCCTGCATCCCGCTGCCGCCCGGCGTGGACTTCAAAGTGGGCGCGGCGTTCATGATGACCTACGGCACTTCCTACCACGCGCTCAAGGACCGCGCCCAGTTGAAGGCGGGCGAGACGCTGCTGGTCCTCGGCGCCGCAGGCGGCGTCGGCAGCGCAGCGGTCGAACTGGGCAAGCTCATGGGCGCGCGCGTCATCGCCGCGGCCTCCACCGACGACAAACTCGAGGCGTGCAAGCAGCTCGGCGCGGACGCCACCATCAACTATGCAAGCGAGGACCTGCGCGAGGCGGTGAAGCGCATCACCGAGGGCAAGGGCGTGGACGTAGTCTACGATCCGGTGGGCGACAAGTTCGCCGAGCCGGCGATGCGCGACATGGCCTGGGGCGGGCGCTACCTCGTGATCGGTTTCGCCGGCGGCGAAATCCCGAAGATTCCGCTCAACCTGCCGCTGCTGAAGGGCTTTTCCATCGTCGGCGTGTTCTGGGGCAATTTCACGCGCAAGGAGCCGCAGAAAAACGAGGCCAACGTGCGCGAACTGCTGGGCTGGATCGCCGGCGGCAAGCTGAAGCCGCTGGTGAGCGCCGCCTACCCGCTCGCGCAGGCGGCACGCGCGCTCAAGGATGTGATGGAGCGCAAGGTCAAGGGCAAGGTGGTGCTGGTCTCGGGTTAAGCGCAGTCCCGGGGTTCAGCCGACCGGCGGTCGCGGCTCGCGCACGAAGCCCAAGCGCGCCGGCACTTCTTCCGACCTGATCAGCGAAAGCGGCAGGCTGGCAGCGCCGGTATTGAAATACACCCCCGCCGCGTCCTTGCCCTCTTCGATCAAGGCGAGCAGCCGTTCCTCGTCGAGCGCATGGCCGTCCGCGTAGGAGAGCGCTTCCACTCCGCGCGGCAGGTCGCGATCGAGCAACAGCCCGGGCCCATGCTCGGTGACGAGCAGCAGATTCCCCGCCTCGTCCATCCACGCCGACTGCGGGGCCGCACAGGGCGCGCCCGTATGCGTTTCGAACGACAGCGGATGCGCGCTCGCGATGCGGTAGACGAGCGGCGTGTAGTCTAGCTTGACGTAGACCCGCTGCGGCCCGTTCTGGAAATACCAGCGTCCCTGCTCGTCATGGGCATAGTTGCGGCCGATGAATTCGATCAGCTTCTGGTTGGTGACGGGCTCGAACTGGCGGGCGGACCGGTCAGGCGACGCGCTCTTGATTGACCACTGTCCGCGACGGTCCAGGGCCAGCCAGCCGTAGACCACAGGCACGTTCGGCCATTTGGCCATGGCGCGAATTACAATGGGGTCCATGATCTCGAGGGTCTTCTATCTCAGCACTTTCACTTGCCTGCGGACGGAGCGCATGTCAGTATAGTCGCAAATCCGATAGCGATACTCCCCGCCCTGCCGCGGGAGCGGCACAACTTGCCAGAGGAACCTATGGAACCCAAGTTGGTTTACCTTTCCCGGCCTTGGTTGAAATTCTACGAGCCCGGTGTCCCGGCGAATCTGGAGGTGCCGCTGAAGTCGCTGACGCAGGCCTTCGAAGAGGCGACCGCCAAATTCGGCGCCAAGACTGCGCTGGTGTTCTACGGCCGCGAAATCAGTTTCAGCGAACTACGCGCTCTTACCGACCGGCTTGCCGGCGCGCTCGCCCGCCTGGGGCTGAAGAAAGGCGACCGCATCGGCCTCTATCTGCTGAACAGCCCGCAGTTCGTGATCGCGTATTTCGCGGCGCTGAAGCTCGGCTGCGCCGTCACTCCCATCAGTCCCGTATACACCAGCCACGAGGTCAGGTTCCAGCTCCAGAACAGTGGCGCGCGCGTCGTAATCTGCCAGGACATCCTGTTCGACAAGGTGGAGAAGTCCGGCGCCGCGCTCGATCATATCGTCGTCACCAACGTGAGTGAATACCTGCCGGCACTCAAAAAGTTTCTCGGCCAATCCTTCCTCGGCAAGATCTTCGGTGACATCACCATTTCCGCGCCCGCCATCCCCAAGCGCGAAAACGTGCACCGGTTGCAGGATCTGCTCGCCCAGGGCGCAGCGAGCGTGCCCGCCGCCGCCATCGATCCCAAAGCTGACATCGCCGCCCTGCCCTACACCGGCGGCACCACCGGCAATCCCAAGGGCGTGATGCTGACCCATTTCAATCTGATCGCGGCTCAGGTCGCAGGCCAGGCTGCCTTTCCCGGCTTCGACGAAGGCAAGGAGGTGATCATCGCCTTTCTCCCCTTTTTCCACATCTACGGCCAGGTAGTGCTCATGCTCAACGGCCTCACTCAGGGCAACACCCTGGTGCTGTTCACCACGCCCGACACCGAGGGTATCCTCGAAGCAATGGAGAGGTACAAGGCTACGGTGTTCTACGGCGTGCCCACGCTGTACGAGTATCTCAAGGACCACAAGGACACCAACAAGGTCAACTGGAAGCGGCTGAAGCTCGTCGTCTCCGGCGCCGACACCCTGCACGAATCGACCATGGCGGACTGGACCAAGCGCACCGGCTCTGCCATCACCGAGGGCTATGGCTTGACCGAGACCTGCGCCGGCAGCCACGTCAATCCGCGCCACCGCCCCAAGCCCGGATCGTTCGGTTTGCCGATCCCGAACATGATGGCGGCGGTGATCGCTCCGGAGGGAACCGAGTTCGTGCCGCCGGGCGAGACCGGCGAACTGATCCTCAAGGGACCCAATGTCATGCTCGGCTACTGGAACGCCCAGGAGGAGTCGAACAAGGTGTTCATCGACGTCGACGGCGAGCGCTGGCTGCGCACGGGCGACATCGTGCGCATGGACGAAGAAGGCTATTTCCACTTCCACGACCGCGCCAAAGACCTGATCAAGTACAAGGGCTACTCGGTGTTTGCGAAGGACATCGAAGACGTGCTGTACCAGCACGACAAGATCAAGGCCGCGGGCGTGATCGGCGTGCCCGATCCGGCGGTAGGGCAGAAAATCAAGGCCATCGTGGTGCTGCAGCCGGAGGCGCGCGGCCAGCTGTCCGAAGAGGACGTCCTCGCCTACTGCAAGGAGCATCTCGCCGCCTATAAGGTGCCGCACATCGTGGAGTTCCGCGGTGAACTGCCCAAGACCGACGTCGGCAAGGTATCGCGGCGCGAGCTGCGCGATGAGCACGCGACTTAGGAGCTGTTGCAGAATGATCACAACAGCCTGTTAGGCAGCATTGGATCTTTGAGGGAAACTCCGTGTGAGTACTCCGTTCTTCCGGGTCGAGAATCTGACCAAACGCTTCGGCGGCCTGGTCGCGGTCAACAATGTCTCGTTCGAACTGCGCCGCGACGAGATCGTCGGCATCATCGGGCCCAATGGCGCCGGCAAGACGACGCTGCTGCGCCTGATCACCAAGATACTCAAACCGGATTCGGGCAGCATCATCTTCAACGGCGAAGATATCACCGGTTTCAAGCCCTGGGACGTGGTCAATCGCGGCATCGCCGGCACTTTTCAGAACACGCGCCCGTTCCGCCATCTGCCGATTATCGCCAACGTGATGGTGCCCTGCCTCAACCCGCGTTCGCAGCACCGCGGCGAATGGGTGAAGCGCATCGAGGCGAAAGCGATGGACGCGCTCGAGTTCGTAGGCATCTCCGACCTGGCGCTGGAACCGGCCTCGGCCCTGTCCCAGGGCGACCTGAAGCGCCTCGAAGTGGCGCGCGCCATTGCCTCCGAGCCAGAACTGCTGCTCCTGGACGAACCGCTCGGCGGATTGAGCCCGGCCGAGTCGGGGCTGCTGGTAAAGTCGATCCGCCGCCTGCACAAAGGCGGGCGCTTCGGGCGACTGCATTCGGAAGGTCCGGCGGTGCTGATGATCGAACATAAACTCAAAGAGCTCATGTCCATCGCCGATCGCGTCATCGTCATCGATTACGGTGAAAAAATCGCCGACGGCCCGCCGGCCGAAGTCGTGAAAGACCCGCGCGTGATCGAAGCCTATCTGGGGACCGAGCATGCCGCTGCTTGAAGTATCCGGTCTGTCGGTGCGCTACGACAAGGCGCAACTGCTCAATGCTTTATCGCTCAGCGTCAATGAAGGCGAACTGGTGGGCGTGGTCGGCCCCAACGGCGCCGGCAAGTCCACCATGCTGCGCGCCATCTCCGGCCTGGTGCAATGGGAAGCGCAGACCAAGCGCGGCACCACCGGCGACATCGTGGTCGAGGGCTCGATCAAATTCGACGGCGAATCGATCGAGGCAATGCCCGCGCACGAAATTCGCCGGCGCGGACTGGTGCTGTGCCCGGAGCGGCGGCGTCCGTTCAGGGAACTCACCGTGCTGGAGAATCTGAAGGCGGGCGGATACCTCACACGCAGCAAGGGGGAACTGGAGCAGAACCTGCAGCGTTGCTACCAGCTGTTTCCACGCCTGAAGGAGCGGGCGGGCCAGATCTCGGGCACGCTCTCCGGCGGCGAGCAGCAGATGCTCTCCACAGCGCGCGCCCTGATGTTCGAAGCCAGACTGCTGTGCATAGACGAACCTTCACTGGGCCTTGCCCCGAAAATTCGACAAGAGTTGTTCGCCGCAATCGAACAAATTCACCAGAGCGGCATCCCGGTGCTGCTGGTGGAGCAGGAAGTGGGCAAGGTATTCCAGATGGCCGACCGCAATTACGTGCTGTCGCAGGGCAAGATCATCGCCGAGGGCTCCGGCAAGCAGCTGATGGCGGATGAATCCCTGCGCGCCGGCTATCTCGGTCTATAGCCTTCGTCGGGGATCTCGGATAAAAGCGTAAACTGCCCTTGTTTTTATCCAGAACCGTGTTTTCCGTACGGATGTGCTTTTTATCCGTACGGAAAACACGGTTGGCGCGCAGAGCGCGCAATGCTCGCGCATCGACATAGGCGGACGTAGGGGAATACATCGAGCTGCGGCGACAGCGCTTGCGCGGACGGCGGCCCGTCCGCGCGGATCACCGATCGCGCGCGGATGAAAAGCGCATCCGCACGCAATCGGCGATCTTGGATAAAACCTCCGGCCGGTTTTGGTGTTAACCCTAGCGCAGCCCGGCGCCGCACAGGCGGCACTGGTGCCGCGTGAATACGTTGCGGTTCTTGCAGCGCGGGCATACCCGCTCGATCTTGTCGCGTATCCAGGGCGTCAGGCCCTGCGGCATGAACAGCAGAACGAGCAGCACGATCACCGCGAACATCAGCAGGCGGATTTCCTTGAACATGTCGAAATTGGCCAGGATTTCGGTGAGCGGATACAAGAGGAACACTGCCAGCACCGGGCCGTAGATGGTGGCTATGCCGCCGAAGATTCCCCAGATGACGACCTGAAACGACAACGCCACCTCCAGCGAAGAAGGACCGGCGACGCGCATGAAGTGCGCGAACAGCGCCCCGGCAAGGCCGGCAAACAATCCTGACAGCGCGAAGGCCAGCAGCTTGTAGCGGGTGGTATTGATGCCGGAGGCGCGGCAGGCCACCTCGTCCTCGCGGATGGCGTGAAAAATCAGGCCGGTGTTTGAATCGCCGATTTTCCAGATGCCGAAGCACAGCAGCAGCATCAGCACCACGGCCACGTAGTAATTGCCGACGGTCCCAGCCATAATCCGTTTGAGTCCGGAGACGCCCAGCTCGCCGCCGGAAAAATCCGGAAACGCAAATAGCACCCCCGTCAGAATCAAGGGAAATGCGAGCGTTGCGAGCGAAAGGTAGGAACCGCGCAGCCGCAGACAGGGAATGCCGACCAGGAAACCCGCCAGCATGGCCGCCACAGCGCCGATGGGCACGGTGATCCAGGGCACCCAGCCCAGGTGGTACGACAGCAGCGCGGAGGTGTAGGCGCCGATGCCGAAAAACAGCGCATGGCCGAAATTCACCTGGCCGGTGAACCCGGCGAGCAGATCCCAGCTCGCGGCGAAAATCGCGAATATCGCTGTCATGGTGATAATACGCAGCACGTAAGGATCGTCGTACGCCAGCGGCAGCAGCAGCAGCGCGAGGGTTGCGACGAGCACAAAGGTACGACTGGGCAGCACCAGCACCTCGTGCCGCAACTGCGCCCACAGCCACTGCGGCCAAGCCAGAAGCCCCTTCACCGCTCTTCCTCGAACACCACGCCGAACAGGCCTTCGGGCCGGATCAGCAACACCAGGACCATGATCGACAGCGCCACCGCGCCCTTGAGGTAGGAACCAGACGGAACGGCAAACACGGTGATGGCCTCGACATAACCGATGATGAAAGCGCCGATCAGGCTGCCCTTCAGGCTGCCCAGACCTCCGAGCACCACGATCGCAAGCATGGTCACCAGCGGCGACAGCCACATCAGCGGATCGACCACGAACACGGGCGCCACCACCACGCCGGCGATGGCGGCCAGTCCGACGGAGATGCCCACGGTGTACATCGCCACGCGACTGACGTTTATGCCCATGAGATTGGCGATTTCCTGATCATTGGCGGCGGTGCGTATCGCCAGCCCGAGGCGTGTGCGGTTGAGAAGATACCAGGTCGCGACCAGCGTAATCGCCACCACCGCCAGGACGATCAGGCGCTGATAGGAGACGCGCACGCCGATGATGGAAACGACCCCTTCGACCGCGTTTGGTATTCCGCGGAAGCTGCCGCCGAAGGAGACCAGCAGGCTTTCCTGGAATATCAGCGCCAGCGCGATGGTGGCGATCAGCACCGCCGACTCGTGTTGCCGCACCGGCTCGATCACCAGCTTGTAGCAGACGAGCGACAAGACCACCACCGCGACTACAGCCAGCGGAATCGCCAGCAGCAGCGGCATCCCGCCTATGACCAGCAAGCCGTAAAGCGCGTACGCGGCGAGCATGTAGAAGGCCGTATGCGCGATGTTGACGATGCGCGCCACGCCGAAAATGAGCGAAAAGCCGATGGCGAGCAGTGCGTACACGCCGCCGTTGATCAGCCCGCTGACTAAGATGTCCTGAAACATGGCTGGATCTCCCTCTCTCCTAAGACAGAGGGAGACCGCGCGGCTGATTTGCTACTGCTTGGGCATCTTGAACGGCTTCATGCCCTTGGTTTGCGGCGGCCAGAACGGCACCTTCTGGCCGTCCTGCCATTGCACCGCGATGCCGGAGGTCTTGCCCACCGCCCAGATCAGATCGTGGCTCTTGTCCCAGGTGTCAATCCCGGCAGCACCGACCGCCTCCATTTTCTCGATCACCGGGATCAGCTTGTTGGCATCGATGCTGCCCGTTTGCTCGATCGCAGTCTGGAGAATGTGGATCGCATCGTAGGTCGCGGCATTGTAGGTCGGTCCCCTCTTATAACGTTCCTTGAACGCCTTCACGAAGGGAATGGTCTTCGGCGTCGTTTCCACTTCGGAAAAGGTATCTAGGGTGGCGACGTAGTTGCCCTTGCCGGCGGTGGCCTGCCAGAAGCCGTCCTTCTGCGCCTCGACGTTGATGCCGAACGCGACCGCGGGCAACTGCAGTTCGCCCATCTGCCGTCCCAGCACGATACCCATCGGACCCGATACGATGGTGAACACGATGTCGGCGCCGCTGCGCTTGATCGCCGAGAGTTCGGCGGTGACATCGGTCGCTATCGGCGACGGCTGCCAGGTGCCCACCACTTCCATTTTCATCTTGGGCAGGGCGGCCTGCGCCGCCTTGACCAACGCCTCGGTCCACGCCGCCTTTTCAGCCAGGATCGCGACCTTGGGCGTTTCCTTCTTCAGATCGGTGCGGATCTGGTTGCCGACGGCACCCAAGACTGCAAACACCGTGCGCGCGAGGTCGGCCGACTTGGTCGGCGTGACGCGGAACCAGTACTTGTAGCGCTCGTAGTCCTTGGTCACGTTCTCGCACAGCTTGGCATCGGCCGCGCCGACGCCGAGAAACAGCTTCTTGCTGTCCATCGCGACTTCCTGCATCGCCAGCACCGCCTCGGAGCGGAAGCCGCCCATCAGGAAATCGGCTTTGTCGCGCGTAATCGCGCGCTCAATGGCGTTGGTGGCGTCGGGCACGCTTTGGATTTCGTTGGTGTCGATCTTGATGATCTCGACCTGGCGCTTGACGCCGCCGACCGAAATGCCGCCGGCCTTGTTGATTTCATCGCGCGCCATTTCGGCGCCGGCCCAGTGGTTCTCGCCCTGAACGAAGGCCATGGGACCGAGGATGGCGATTTTGATATTCTGCGACCAGACGCCCTGGCTGAAGATAAGCCCGAGCGCGGTGACAACGGGAAGTAGCAGCTTGCGACGCATGATGTCCTCTCCTTGAAAAAACGGCTGGACCAGCGCCACCTCCGGGCGCGCGGCCTGGATATTATTTGTAGTTATGCGTCTATGGTGCCAGTTTCGGCGCTGTCTGTCCATGTTCATCTGGCCTGGCCGCAGTCCGGCATCTTGCCCCTGGGCGCTGTTGCGCCTATAGTACGGCGCTCCAAGCGCAACCGAGGACGCCGGG
>Ga0208587_1000793_pt1 | contig 17363 bp, 13 predicted proteins | sample NGESurdeep092012_7_FD_184472 | JGI IMG/M metagenome (GOLD analysis project Ga0208587, IMG submission 184472) | Arctic peat soil microbial communities from Barrow, Alaska - NGEE Surface sample 210 deep-092012 (SPAdes) | ecosystem: Environmental > Terrestrial > Soil > Wetlands > Peat ...
CCTCTAACCTAGCGCGAGCACAAAAGCGCTATAATCCCGCGTGAGGCAGTAAATGCGTGTAAACGCGTAACACCGTATTTGCGTCACAACTTGACGAGGCTTAGTCTAGCGAGAACGACTTCAAAAGAGGGCGCACGTTTACAACGCTAAGCCTCCAAACAGGCGTAGCGCAGCCGAGCGCTGGATTAGAAGGTCATCTCGATCGATCGGCCGGGATCCAAAACGGCCTCCTGGCCTCGCAGCGTGACCTTCACGTCGACCTCGTTGCCCGGTCGGTTCGAAAGCGTTAGTTGTTTGTTAGCCAAGCTGACGTCGAGCCAGCACCCCTTGACGAGAAGTGAGTACTTAATCGTCTCCAGCTGGGGCGGCAGTCGCGGGTCGACCAACATCAACCCTTCACCCGATTCGACGCCGGCATATCCGCGGCGCACCAAGTCGACGGTGCCGGCCATGACTCCCAAGTGCAATCCCTCGCGCGTCGTGCCCCCCTGAATGTCGTATAGATCGCTCTCGAGGGCCGCGAGGAACAGCGACCATGAAACGCTCGGGTCAGATCGCGCGAGCAGCCAGGCGTGAACGACCCGACTCAGCGTAGAACCGTGAGAGGTGCGGGCGGTGTAAAATTCGATGGTGCGCAGCAGGGCCGCCTCGTCCACCTCGTACCCGAGCCCCGCAAGCAGCCGCTGGACCTCATCTATCGATAACAGATAAAAGAGCATGAGGACGTCGGCCTGCTTGGACAGCCGATACCGGTTCGGGGTGTCGCCCTCGGCCTCGAGGATGCGGTCGAGGCGTGCGATATCGCCGTACTTGGCCTTATAAACGTCCCACTCGAACTCCGCAAGCCGTTCATACCCCTCGAACTGACTGATAACGCCGTCTGGAAGAAACTGCACGAAGAGACGACGGCTGATGTCTCGCCACAGGTCGAGCTCGGTCTCGTCGATGTGTAGTAAGCGGATAAGCTCGTCTCGCCTGAGCGTTGAGAGCCGATCGAGCGCATCGAGAGCACGCTGGAGAACCCAAGAGGTCATAATATTCGTGTACGCATTGTTATCGATGCCGGGCTCGTCGGACCACGGGTAGGCGTCATGGTATTCGTCAGGCCCCATGACGCCGCGTATCATGAACCGCCCGCGCGCCTCGTCGAAGCTCGTCAGGCTCGCTAGAAAACGGGCGATCTGCAGCAGCATCTCCGCCCCGTATGAGCACATGAACGCAGCATCGCCGCTGGTCTCATAGTAGCGCCAGATATTGTAGGCAATAGCCACATTCACATGCCTCTGAATGCGGCTATTGTCCGGCAGCCAGCGCCCGGACTTCGGGTTTTGGTGTACCACCTGTGTCTCTTCGCGACCATCGCTGCCGCTCTGCCACGGGAACATGGCCCCCTGGAACCCTTCTGCGCTGGCCGCCCGCACAGCCGCCGGCAGCCTTCGATAGCGGTACTTTAGCAGCGCCCGCGTGATTTCGGGGAACACGCTGGTCACAAACGGAAACACATAAAGCTCGTCCCAAAAGATGTGACCGCGGTAGGCCTCACCATGCAGACCACGCGCGGGCAGACCGGCGTCGAGGTCGACGGTGTGCGGCGAGACGGTTTGCAGCACGTGGAACACATGGAGGTGTAGAAGCATGCTTACATGATCGTCGTCACCTACGTCGATGGTGCAGCGGCGCCAGATCGCATCCCAGGCCTCAACGTGGCTTTTAAGAAGTGCGGCGAAGTCGCCGGCAACCTTCAGCCGCGTTAGGGCGGCGTACGTGGGTTCAGAGATGCCACTTTCACGTGACGTACACAGGGCGACGGTCTTTTCGACCGCCAGTGGAATGCCGCACTGAGCCGCTACAGGCAGCACCAGCCTTACGTAACCGGTCCGCTCGCTCAGCTCAGCGGCGATGGGCTTGGGGTCGCCGGCAACCTTCAGCTGCGTGCGCGCAGCCTCGGCGATACGGATGTGCGACTGCGAGGTCTCCACAACCAAGCAAATCGTGTCGGGCTCCGGTTGCGAAGCGGTGACGGGCTTGAGGTGGTCTGACGCGAGGTCGAGGTATCGCGGCACGCCGGCGTTAACGACCGACCCGTCAAGTGCCGATAGAAAGGTGATGTGGCCGGACCAATTACGCGCGGTAAGCGTCACTTCGAGGGCCGCGAGGTTCTTATCAGCCATGCTCACGAAGCGGCGCTCGATCAGCTCGGTCTCGCGGCCCGCGTTGTCCCTAAAGACCAGCGAGCGCCTCAGAATGCCCTGGCGGAGATCGAGCTCCTGCCGGTACTGTAGCAGCTCAGCGCTATCGACACTAAACTCCGGACCATCGTCTATACGGAACGTAAGAGGAAGCCAGTTAGGCAGGTTGACGAGATCCTCGTTCTCGATGGTTCGTCCAGCCACGGCGCTGACCAAGCGATTGAAACCGCCGGCGAGATATGTTCCCGGGTAGTGTACGCGGTCCGCAGAGCTCTGTGCACAGGCGCCTCGGGTCATGAAGTACCCATTGCCTACTGCACAGAGGGCTTCTCGCAAACCCTCGTCCTCCGGGCGATAGCCCTCATAGACTAGCGTCCATTGGTCTCCGCTCTGCCCAGAGGCAGTCTGGCCGATGCTGCTCACGACGGCTCCTCCAAGGCGAGGAGCGCACGGAAGAACTCTAGAACCGCTTCAACATCGGCGAGGGTGTAGTCAGCAGCGGTCACCTCGTGTGGGTCGCCGATGCGCACGCCCACACCGCGCCCAACGATCGCCCGGAAAGCGTCTTCGTCAGTGTCGTCGTCGCCGATGTAAACCGGCACGTGAGTCCCGCTGGCCATTTCAAGCCGCTCCAGAAGCCATAGCAGCGCCTTGCCCTTGTCGTAACAGGGGATTCCCGGCCGCAGCTCGAGGACCATCTTACCGGTGGCCCTGCTCAGCCCGGGGAAGACAGCAGCGACCTCATCGAAAGCGGCCTTGACGCGCGGCACCTGGTCGAGAGGCGTCTGGCGGTAGTGCACCGTAACCGCGAAGGTCTTGTGCTCCACCCAGGCTCCGGGAATGTCCTCCACCTTGTTTGTCAGAGCGGCTCGCGCCGCTGCCACGTCATCGACGGCCTCAAGGCCGTGCTGAACATGCCCTCCCAGCGCCTCCGGAGCGTCAACATCGCACCCATGCGAGCCAGCGTATACGATGCCATCGATGCCGACCATCCTGCGAACGTCGGCCAAGTCGCGACCGCTGATAATTGCCACCGGGAAGCGCGCCGCAAGGCGCTCGACCGCCAATCTCATATCATCGGAAAGGACGGCCAGGTTCGGGTGTGCCACGATCGGGGTTAGCGTACCGTCATAGTCAAGGAAGAACGCCGGCGTGGCCTGCCTGAGCCGCCTGTCAATGTCGCCCGCGCAGACTATGGCCGACGGATTAAAAGGAGGGTCCACAACCACGTCCTCCAAATCGGAGACCACTATATCGGCGCCCGCAGCAAGCAGACCTTCGGTATCACCTGTGCGGTCGACCCCGATCACAAGGCCGAAGTCACCCCGGCGGCCGGCCTCCACACCGGCGCGAGCGTCTTCGACAACAACGGTGCGCTCTATGGCGGCGCCAAGCCCGCGCGCGGCCTCAATGAAAACGGCCGGATCTGGCTTGCCCGGTAGTCCCATCTCAGCCGCCGTGATGCCGTCCACATAGACCGAGAAAAGGTCGCCGACGCCCCCAGCGCCGAGGACGAGCGCCATGTTTTTACTCGCTGAGATGATGGCAGTCCCGATGCCGACACCGTGGAGAATGCGGACGAGCCTGACGGTGCTCTCGAATACGCTCACCCCGTGCTGCTCGAGCTCCTCCAAGAAGTAGCCGTTCTTTCGGTTTCCGAGCCCGCACACCGTGTCCACGTCGGTTGGATCATCGGGCGTGCCCTCAGGAAGGACGATGCCTCGCGAGGCTAGGAAGCTACGAACCCCATCGTAGCGTGGTTTCCCGTCGACGTACTGGCGATAGTCGACCTCTATGTCGAATGGACGCCAATCCTTGCCCGTACTCCGCGAGAGCTCCTCCATGTAGTCGTCGAAGAGTCGTTTCCACGCGGCGGCGTGGACCGCGGCGGTCTTAGTGACTACCCCGTCCATATCGAACACAACGGCGTCGAAATCCTCTCGTCGTAGGACGACGGTTTGCGCTTCGCCCACTAATAGTCCCTCCAAAAGGATCCCAACGGTCCATACCTGTTCGACCAATTCCTTCGTTGGCAAATTGATGACAAATTCATCTGTAAACACCACCCGTTTTTTGGAGCAGGATGCACATCTATGCGTTCTCGGCCAGTGACAATAGTGTGCGAATTTTAGATGATAGCTGATTAGATGACTAGCTATGGCCTTAAAAAGTAAAAAGATGGTGGTTTGTGTTTTTGCGGTAAATTGCAATTTAGCGGATCATAGCACTTACGAGCAATTACCTAAATTACTCGAAATTTAGTTGATGCCACCAAACGTTTTCATTTTAGTCGATCTCAACATAAGAATCAATACATGCAAAAGCGCTTTGTTCAACCGCTGTCTGGGGTGTGGATATTTATTATACTCAATCGAAAAATGGTGATGGTGCTTATCAACGCCGGTTAGGCTCATTAATAACAAAATAAAATCAGAAAACGTTTAAGCAGGTTATGTCAAAAGAAGAGTGAGTTTCAAATCGGACGAATCTTTACAATTTATAGACGGTAAAAACTACTTAGATCAAATACATTCAAAAACGAAAACGGAACACGGGCCCGTTAGCCGCAAGAGAAGACGGTGTTTCGAGGCAGGCCAAATCGCGGGTCCGGCTCCCGTTAATCACTATATAATTAAGCTCTACAAGGTCGTATTTAACGTTTTCGCTCGTATTTTGCGCTTTTTTTTAAAATCTGGACTCGCAATAAAGGTGTTCTAGCGCGTAATGATTTTTATTTTTATGAACGAGGGGCAGTGTGCGCATATTCACAAGGCGATAATCACATCGTTGATGCTCCATTAGAAGCGATTTTCGTCGCACGCCTAAGGGCCGCTTTAAGTAGTATTGAGCTCCTTTGCGACTGTATTTTCAAAGTGATGCACCTACAACCACGAAAAGAACGCTATAATGAGTCCCGTTCAAAACAGGAAGCTTTTTAATCGCTATCAGGCAAAAAAACGTCAGTTGATACTTTTCAATTTCGTTATCCGGGCTTCCAGATACGTTATCCACACCCGTCTTCAGATACAAAATGCAGAGGAAACAGCGGACACTATTGAGTGGAAAAACTGGATTAACATCTGACGTGGCTGGGCATGGTCAATTCATACTGCGGTGTGAATCAAGTAGGGCGACTCATTCATCGCTTCCACGCAGCCGCAGCAACGAAAATAGTGTGGTTATTCAGCTGCAAGATTTTAAAACAGAAAAAAGGCTTCTTTTATACACGCTACGCTGATCGTAACCGCTTGTTAGCCACGAATAGATAAGCGCTTATCGCAAACGCTATCACTGCGCCAGAAGCTATTGCGACAGAAACACCGATAACTGCGCTCAAAGCACCAATGGGGAATGCACCCAGCGGTCGAATTCCTATAATAACGAAGGTGTTGATGCTCATCACGAGGCCCATCATATTGCGAGGCGTGTTAAGCTGCATGAGTGTGATTGACACGGCTGACGTGACCGCTTGCGCAGCCCCAGCAACAAGCAGCAAACTAAACGAGAGCCAATACATGTGAAGTAACGAAAAAGCAATCACCGATAGTGACATCGAAATCGACAGACCATCAAAAGTCTCCCCTTGCGTCTGAAGTCGCCCAGCGACGCCACTGCGAGCGAGCCAACGATGGTGCCGATCCCGATCGCTGTGTAAAGGACGCCAAGCCCTGCAGGTGTGGTGCGGAGCTCTGTCTTTGCGAAGAGCGCAAGTAGTATTGTATATGTTGATCCGAAAAACAGTAACGACCCGAAGTTGATAAGCAGCGTTGCAAGAAAGCGGTCGTGGAATATGTGTGCGTTAAGCCTCCTCTTATAGCGCGAAACAAGGACCCTGACCTCGAACTAACGATTGGGGACAGCCTCATGAGAAGAAGTGCTACAAGTACTGCGACATAGCTCAGGCCATTAACGAAGAAGACGCCAGCATAGCCGATAACCATTACGAGAACTCCTCCTAATGCAGACCCGACAATCGCCGCGCCGTTAAAAAGAATCGTGTTAAGCGATATCGCATTAGAAAGGTCCTCGCGCGGTACCAAAGAGGGGATAAGGGCAAATCGGGTTGGCTGGTCGAAGCTAAGCGTAACCCCAACGAGCATTGACAATACAACGATATGCCAGAACTGTACGAGGCCCGTAACAGTCAGGATTCCCAAGACGAATGCGTACACAATTTGGGGGCCTTGTGTGACAAGCAACAACCGTCGCTTGTCCACCCTGTCAGCAACGCCGCCACCGACGAACGAAAATATTAAGAATGGTGAGGCCTGGGCCAACGAGATTATCCCAAGAGCAATGCCTGAGTTTTGCGTAAGCTGCAAAACGAGGGGTGACTGCGCGATAATCTGCATCTACGTACCGGTGTTCGATACAAGCATACCGCCCCAAAGCAGCGCAAAATTGCGGTATTGCAGCGTCTTAAACGTCTTAGGTCGAAAAAGGTTCCGCTGCGGGGTAACTGTCGCAGCAGATGCAGCCGCATCAGTTTCGAGTGCTCTTGTTTCATCTGCGTCTGTCAAACCGTGAACCCCTGGCGCGTGTACAACGAATACAAAGACAAGGCTCTCTCTTTGCTGATAACTTGATTCAGTAAGCTTCGTTAGGGTCGGCGATAAAGCCCCTATTTCAAGAAGCCACGCCGTGCCATTTTAACGCTTTATCGCAAAAATCACTTCGCCAATCTGTCTCTTCGCCTCATCGAGGATATTCTCGATCTGTCGAGTCTTCTCGTCATCGAGATACGAGTAGTTGGAAAAGATCGTTCTAGCGATTTCTCCGATGCGCCTGCCGACACCCGGCAGTGAGCTCCACCGTGGCTGAGCTGCGCGCGTGCTTAATTGCTCAACCGTTTCACTATGTTTCTCCAAAAAGGATTTCCCGTCGTCAGTGATGGCATATATCTTCTTATGATCCTCCTCATGCATCGTGACGCACCCCTGATCCTCAAGCATCTGTAGCGTCGGATAGATCACGCCTGCGCTCGGGGCGTTGCCACATGCGTCCTCAATTGCCCTGATAATGCCGTACCCGTGGAGCGGCTGTCTCTGAAGCGTCATAAGCACAAAAAACTTGATATTGCCTCGCTCCATTTTGAGAGGACCAAACTGACTTATCCCAAGAAACTGATCGTGCGCCCATTCTTTCCATATTCGTCTTGACACTGGGATTCCTCGTCTTATAACAATATATCTGAAGCTATGCTTTTTGATATATAACCGTTTAGGGTGGAGCATAAAACCACACATCACGCCTCTACCGTGGCAAACAATGAAATCCTACAAATGCAACATAGTTCACCTCAACAATGCACATTCACGCATTTGCCGCGCGGGGGCCCGGAGCAGCCCTTCATCCGTATGACTACGAACTGCGAGAGCTGGGACCATATGATATTGACATCGAGGTGAGCCATTGCGGGGTCTGCCACAGCGATATACACCTCATCGATAATGACTGGAGCATTTCGCATTACCCGCTTGTCCCAGGACATGAAATCGTTGGCACAGTGAAAGCGACTGGCTTTAATGTTGAGGGACTCAGCATAGGTCAACGAGTCGGCGTCGGATGGCAATCAGGAAGCTGCTTGTGCTGCGAGTGGTGTCTGAACGGATATGAGAACCTTTGCCGAAAAAAAGTACTCACGTGTGTTAAGAGGCACGGCGGATTCGCCGATTTCGTTCGCACCGACGGTCGGTTCGCTTTTGCGATTCCAGATTCACTCGATTCAGCAAGTGCAGCGCCGCTTCTGTGCGCAGGCTTGACAGTCTTCGCTCCAATGAAGCGCATTGGCCTCCGCCCTCACGATCACGTCGGCATAGTTGGTATCGGCGGCCTTGGACACATAGCCCTTCAATTCGCACGCGCTATGGACTGCGAGGTAACTGCGTTTTCAACTAACCCTAAAAAGGTAGAAGATTCATTTGCGTTTGGCGCAGATCACTTCGTTAATAGCCGTAACGAGCATGAGATGCAAGGGACTAAACGAACCCTAGATTTCATACTATTGACAGCCTCTGCACCCCTCCCGTTGTCATCCTATATGGAGGCCCTGCGGCCCTGCGGCAACTTGACGATCGTTAATCGACTGAACTCACGCGGCGAGGAGGGCAACATTGCGGTTTCAGCGCCTGTTCTCGTTGGTGGCCAGAAATCGATAAGCGGAAGCTTAACAGGCGGTAGAGACGTAATGCGAGAGATGCTCGCATTCGCCGCGAGTCATCACATCATAGCGCGATCCGAGGTGTTCCCCCAAAAGGATATAAACGGCGCTGTGCAGAGAGTCCGCAACAATGAGGCTCACTATCGGGTCGTGTTGGAAACATAACTCCTAAAACATCGATTGATTAATTGTGGCCCGAGGAGACACTGAAGTGCACACTGAACTGAATTGTAAGGGATTCTAATGAACTCGATTTACAATTGGGATGCAGCTGAATACGAAAAACACTCATCTCAACAGCAACTATGAACCCAAGACGTTATTCGAAGCCAGAAACTCGCAGGCAATGAGCGAATTCTGGATATCGGCTGTGGCGATGGAAAGGTGACGGCTGAGCTTGCGGCGCTCGTTCCGAAGGGCTGTGTGCTCGGGATCGACTTGTCTGAAAGCATGGTTGCGTTTGCGAACCGGCGGTTCCCACCCGTCCACTACCCCAATCTGCAGTTTCGCTGGGGTAATGCTACCCGCCTTGCTTATCGTTGCGAGTTTGACCTAGTCGTGTCGTTCGCAAGCTTACACTGGGTACGCGATCATATTGCTGTGCTCAAAGGGATCAAGCGAAGTCTCAAGTCGGACGGACGGGCGGTCCTTCAGTTCGGCGGGAAGGGTAACGCTGCGATGATTTCCGACGTGGCAAATGAGCTTATCACGCATAGCAGGTGGGAAGGCCATTTCAAAAAATTCACCTACCCATGGTTCTTTTTCAGCGTCGAAGAATACCGCGGTTTCGTAGAGCGTGTAGACCTTTCTGCAAAGCGCATTCAGTTAGTCCCTAAGAACATGGTGCACGGTGGGAGAGAAGCGCTTAACGGCTGGGTGCGCAGCGTATTCATTCCTTACACAGAACGCCTTCCTGAAGCTTTGCGCGAGGATTTTATAGGAGAGGTCGGCAACGCTTATGTGGAACGATGTCCACCCGATGAAAATGGGGGCATCCACGTAAAGATGGTCCGGTTAGAAGTGGAAGCAACGCTTAATTTAAACTAGCCAATTAAGACGGTTAATAGATAAAAAGAGCGCGCGATACACCGCGAATAGCAAGCAGGGCTGCTGAATTATTTATTGACTCTCCTGAAAACCTCAGCGTGCTCGTGTTGGTCACATCGTGGGCACTTGAGGTACTTCCACGCGCCGTTTTTGCCGAAGCCTTGGGGGCTAACGAAATTTGTTAAAGGCGATATCTCGAATTCCTCCCCACATCGTTTGCACTTATACGCGTACATTTTGGTGTGCCAATTGACCAAGATCGTAAGCACCACTCCAATGAGGGCGAGCCAAAGGATGACGCCTATAACGCGGTTTATGGCAAAAAGAAAAATAGCGGCGGTCATAATCAGCAGCATTCCACCGGCAAGGTAGAGCGCGGTTCGCTCCCAATCACGGCGCGTGACTTGTTCATATTGCATTTCTGCTCGCTCCGTGTAGTTGTAACACACGTGCTCTGGCGACCTCATTGGACTGAAGCTACGCAGAGCGTACGTATTGTAACGTGTAAGAGCGATATTACGTTTTCCTTACTGTGTGATTCCAGTACCATAGTGAGCATAATAGGGAATAAATTGTCAGTTCACGCTTGTTCTCGTTTCGATTCGTATAAATAGTCAAAAGGCTATTGCGTAGCTATGCGGGCAAGAACTATCGCCGCTATTATAGCAGTCGTTATTATCGTCATTGCAGCTGCAGGAGCCGCCTTTTTTTTGACACTCCAAGCCCCGCTAGTGGAAAGTGTAAAAGTAAGTTCCATCGATAATGTGACGCGCTCGGGTTTCACCTTCACATTCGTAATCAAGCTTTACAACCCGAACGTCGCCGGAGTTAATGTCAAATCCATCACTTACGACCTTCTGCTAGCAGAGAACAACCAAAAGCTGGGCAACGGCACGTCTAGCGAATTCCAAGTCCCAGCGCGTGGAAGCGTCGAGATCCCGGTACAGACAACTATATACTTCAGCTCTGTGATCAGCGCGGCTTTCCAAACCATCTTCACGAAAAGTGTGATGATGAACCTCAATGGGGTCGCTACCGTACAACTTCCGTGGTCAGACGTAAACGTCCCCTTCAGTCAAACATTCGATGGATACCCGTTCATTAGCGACGCGGTCAGCAAAATCGGTTGAACTGGCTTACGGGCTTAGTGAGTTGGAATTGCAATTATGGCGAACGCAGACGTAGGGTATTCAATTACGAGAGAGTCCGTTCGTACTAAGCGCAAGACGACGCCTCACGACTAACGAGCCCGCGGGAACCGTTTAGAGACTTTAAATCCAAAATTAATACCAAAGCACGATCGACAGGAACAGCAGATAGAGAAACCCATTGAAGATAAGCGCCTGTGCCGTCAGCTTCGCTTTGGCAGCTAGAACGTAGATCCAGAGGCCCGCTGTGAGGGCAAGCGCAGCGCTAACTAGCTCAACGGGCCCTAGCGTCCATGCAGTAAATGCAATACCAGATGCAACCGGAATGCAGCTCTGGAACACCAACCCCGCATTAGTTCTCCTCGCGACACGTTCGTTATGAATGTGCGGCTGACGCCTTAACGGTCGCAGGTCGCTCGTTAAAAAAATTAAACACACTGCGAGCTGTCGTCTTGTTAATGGCAGGCACTGATTCGATCTCTTCAATACTCGCTTTTTTAAGCTCAGCAACGGATCCAAAACGTTTAAGGAGTTCAATTTTTCGTCTTTTTCCGACGCCCGGGATTTGATCGAGCGTGCTTTCCAAGAGCTTCCGCGAGCGGAAGTTTCGATGCTTGCGGATAGCACCCCTATGCGCCTCGTCACGAATGCGCATTAGCACATTGAGCGCGATCTGGGGCACCGGCACGGGCGCTGATCGTCCGGGCACGTAAACGAGTTCTTCGCGCTTTGCCAAGCCAGCAAGAGGTGTCCTTAAACCGAGCATCGTGAGGATGTCATTGACAGCGCGCACATGGCCCTTTCCCCCGTCAACCACGATGAGATCTGCGCAGCTTTTACGTTCTCGATATCGCCTGCTGACAATCTCCTTGAGCATTGCGTAATCGTCGATCGTCTTGACGCTCTTGATCTTATAATAGCGGTACTCGTTAAACTGCGGGACACCGTCAATAAATACCGCCATCGATCCCATGGCTTCGGCACCAGCTAGGTTCGACACGTCGAATGCCTCAATGCGGTACGGGTAAGAATGAAGTCGTAGGGCGTCTTTAAGAACGTACAACGCATCTGCAGCAGCTGGCTTTTTAAGCATCGATTCGGCGTTCTTGTGAGCAAGCGCGACGAGCTTTGTCTTCGGTCCGGCGCGGGGAACGCTCACGTGAACGCGACTTCCCCTGATCTCGGTAAGAAGATTTTCAATGGCGTCCGCTTCCTCTATTGGGTGCTCGAGAAGGATGCCCTTCGGGACATAGGGGCCGGTGAGATGGAAGTAATGTTGCTTGATAAACGCCGTCATAAGTTCAGTCACCTCAACACCTTCGGTTCCGCGTAGAACATATGATTGCTGCCCCGTGACTTTCCCTTCACGGATCATAAGTATGAGCGCACACGCATGTGGACCTCGACGTGCGATGGCGATGACATCTTCGTCACCACGTCGTGGCTCCACGTATTGCTGTTCTCGCACACTCTCTAGCGCGGCAATCCGATCGCGTAGCGTCGCCGCGCGCTCAAAATCCATATCAGTTGCCGCTTCGCGCATTTCCTGCTTCAGCTCACTGAGAAGGTCATCTTGGCGCCCTTCGAGAAACCGCCGAACTCCCGTAACGAGCTGGGAGTACGCATAAGGATCCGTTTTTCCCGCACAGGGACCCGCACAGAGCTTAAGTTGATAGTTAAGGCACGGCCTCAGAACACGCTGCAGGTCTCTCGTGCAGCTGCGCAACGGGAACGCCTTGCGCAGCACCTTCACGCTTTGACGCGTTGCCTGCGCGCTCGTGTACGGACCAAAATAGGACGATCCGTCTTTTCGTACGGCGCGCGTAACGGTGATGCTCGGATACACGTCGCTTGTAATTCGGATGTACGGGAAGCTGCCGTCGTCGGTGAGCCGAACGTTGTATCGCGGTTTGTGAAGCTTGATTAGGTTCGACTCAAGGATAAGCGCTTCTTTTTCGGTGTTGGTCACGATCCACTCGACGTCGTTAACCCGCTCGACGAGTGCCATCGTTCGCGGCGCTGCGGGCGTCGTATGAAAATAAGATCTAACGCGGTTCTTCAAAGAAATGGCTTTCCCAATGTAGATGATCTTCCCACCGGCATCCTTCATCAGGTACACACCAGGACTGCCCGGCAAGTTGTCCAGTTTTTCGATTAAAGCAGATTGGGACATCGCCTTAGTATCCGATTAAGACTCGTTTGAGGAAGTCACCAGTGTACGTGCCAGACCGTGCGATCATCTCAGGCGTTCCCTGCGCGACGATGTACCCGCCTTCATCGCCCCCCTCAGGACCCAGATCGATAATGTAGTCAGCCGTCTTGATCACGTCAAGGTTGTGCTCTATAACGAGCACAGAATTGCCTGCGTCTGTGAGCCTTCCGAGAACTACGAGCAGCTTCTTGATATCGTCAAAGTGCAGGCCTGTCGTCGGCTCGTCAAGGATGTAAAATGTCCTTCCCGTGCTCCGCCGACTGAGTTCCGTCGACAGCTTGACGCGTTGCGCCTCCCCACCTGAGAGCGTCGTCGCGGGCTGTCCGAGTTTGACATAACCCAGGCCCACGTCAAAAAGCGTCTGGAGTTTTTGCTTGATGCGCGGGATGTTCTCAAAGAAGTGCACGCCCTCTTCGACGGTCATATCGAGTACGTCCGCGATATTCTTTCCCTTGTAGCGAATTTCGAGCGTTTCGCGATTGTAGCGCTTCCCCTCGCAGACTTCACACGGAACATAGACATCGGGTAAAAAGTGCATCTCGATCTTTATGATCCCGTCACCTCTACACGCCTCACAGCGTCCGCCTTTCACGTTAAAGCTGAACCGGCCCTGTCGATAGCCGCGGGCTTTAGCATCCGGAAGCTGTGCGAAGAGGGCCCGAATAAAATCGAAGACCCCTGTATACGTGGCGGGATTTGAGCGTGGTGTCCTCCCGATGGGTGACTGGTCAATAGTGATCACTTTGTCGATGTGCTGGATGCCTAAAACGTCGTCGTGGTCGCCGGGTTTTCCGTATGCTCGGTGAAGCTTTTGAGCGAGTCGGCGATGGAGAATATCGTTGATGAGGGTGCTTTTTCCCGAACCAGAGACCCCCGTGACACAGGTGAAGATCCCAAGGGGGATCTCCACATCGATGTTCTTAAGGTTGTTGTGGCGTGCGCCAATAATGCGTAGGGCATTGCCGTTCGTGGTGCGCCGTCTTTCTGGAACCTCGATTCGTTTTGCCCCGCTCAGGTACTGTCCAGTAATAGACTCTGGATCGCTCACAATGTCGCTCGGTGTGCCTGTTGCTACGATTGCACCTCCGTGCTCTCCGGCGCCGGGCCCCATGTCGATGACGTAGTCTGCCGTGCGAATCATCTCCTCGTCATGCTCAACCACGATGAGTGTGTTTCCGAGGTCTCTAAGGCTCTTCAACGTCCCGATGAGCCTCAAATTGTCACGTTGATGGAGGCCAATACTGGGCTCATCCAGGATGTATAGGACTCCAACGAGGCCCGAACCGATTTGCGTCGCAAGCCGTATGCGCTGAGCCTCACCCCCCGAAAGTGTCTCGCTTGCTCGATCAAGCGTGAGATAGTTAAGACCGACGTTTTGCAGAAAGTTGAGGCGATTTTTAACCTCTTTAAGTACCTCTACGGCAATAATCATCTTCCCATTAGAGAGACGCAAACGGTCAAAAAAGGTATAAGCCGCGTCGACAGACAAGGCTGAGACATCCGCTATCGAGCAATCACCGACCGTAACGGCGAGCGCTTTTGGCTGAAGCCGTTTGCCGTTGCAGGCGTCACACGCACGCAGCCGCATGTACTTTTCAATCTCTTCCCTAACGTAATCAGAATCTGTTTCGCGATAACGACGCGACAGGTTTTTTAACACGCCCTCAAACGGCCTCATAAAACGCACGTAGCCGTGTCGTCCGGCGTACTCAAAGAGCATTTTCTGACTCCCTGAGCCATACATGATCAGGTGTTTCTGTTCGCCGGTAAGCTCTTCGTATGGCGTTTCGGGGTCGAACTGAAAGTGTTTTGCCGCGCTTAAGAGGTACTGAGGGTAGTACTCGCTCGTCGGTTTGGCCCACGGCGCGACAGCGCTTCTCAGGGGCAAGGATTTGTCGGGCACAATCAGGTCTTCGTCGAGCGTCTTCTCAAACCCGAGGCCATGGCAGGTCGGACACGCCCCATGCGGGCTATTAAACGAGAACATACGCGGCTCTAGCTCCCCCATGTTGATGCCACACTCGAGACACGCAAAGTGTTCGCTAAAAAGGAGCTCTTTCACGCCGTTAACGTCGACGATGACCACCCCATCACCGAGAACGAGGGCAGTCTCAAGCGAATCGGCGAGGCGTTGCTGTTCTGCTTGAGCGATGATGAGACGGTCGACCACGACCTCAATCGAATGCCGTTTGTTCTTGTCAAGGTCGATGGCCTCATCGAGTTCGCGCACCTCCCCGTCTATGCGTGCGCGCGCGAACCCGTCGCTGAGCAGGAACTCCAAGATCTTCCGGTGTTCTCCCTTTTTGTCGTTGACCACAGGGGCGAGGATCGTGATCCTTGTCTCCTTCGGAAGTCGCACAACCTGGTCGACGATTTCTTGCACGGTCTGTTGAGCGATCTCCTTGCCGCACTGTGGACAGTGGGGGGTGCCCACGCGTGCGAACATAAGCCTCAGATAATCAAAGATCTCTGTCACCGTTCCAACGGTGGAACGGGGATTCTTGCTCGTCGTTTTTTGGTCGATCGAAATTGCCGGGGAAAGGCCGTCAATATGTTCTACCTCTGGCTTCTTCATTTGACCGAGGAACTGTCGGGCATACGCAGACAGCGATTCCACATACTTTCGCTGTCCTTCAGCATAGATCGTATCAAAGGCCAACGAGGACTTACCTGAACCGCTAATTCCCGTTATGACCACAAACTTGTCGCGCGGGATCTCAACGTCAATGTTCTTGAGATTGTGCTCTTTTGCGCCCTTTATACGAATAGATTCAGTCACGCTATGTTCCTTCTTCAAGAGAGCGAATCATGTCGCGGATCAGTGCCGCCCGCTCGAATTCAAGCCCACGCGCTGCTTGCTGCATCTCTGCTTGGAGCCCTGCGATCGTCTCCTCGATCTCATCTGGAGCGACGTTAAGAACAGGTTCTTCTTCAGCCACTAACTCTGGCCGACGTCGCTCGACGAGTTCCTCGATCGGTTTTACGATGGTCTGGGGAGTAATTCCATGGCGCTCGTTATGTGCGAACTGCAACGCACGCCGTCGGTTGTTCTCACTTATCGCACGCTTCATTGAATCTGTCGTGACGTCAGCGTACATGATCACACGACCATTGACATTTCGTGCTACCCGGCCGATCGTCTGAATAAGTGACCGTTCGGAGCGTAGAAAGCCCTCTTTATCTGCATCGAGGATCGCCATAAGAGTAACCTCGGGCAAGTCAATACCTTCCCTCAAAAGGTTGATGCCTACGAGGACGTCGAAGACGCCGCGTCGTAAGTCGTAGAGGATGTCGACGCGATCGAGCGTGCTAATATCAGAATGAAGGTACTGCACCTTGATGCCAATCTCCTGAAGGTGCTCGGAAAGATCCTCGGCCATCCTTTTTGTCAGTGTCGTCACAAGCACTCGCTCTTTCGATCGTTTTTGGAGTTCTGCGATCAAGTCGTCGACTTGGTTCGCAGCAGGGCGAACCTCTACTGCTGGGTCGACCAGCCCTGTGGGACGAATGATCTGCTCGACGACATGCTCACACTTGGTCAGCTCGTAAGGTCCAGGGGTGGCCGACACGTATATAACCTGGTTGACCCGCTTTTCAAATTCGCCAAAGGTAAGCGGACGATTATCATAAGCGGATGGAAGCCTGAACCCGTGCTCTACCAAGTTGTCTTTCCGAGACCGGTCTCCGCCGTGCATACCGACAATCTGCGGGATGGTTACATGCGACTCATCGATGACAAGGAGGTAGTCTTCCGGAAAATAGTCAATAAGGGTTGTGGGCGCTTCCCCTGCAGAGCGCCCGCTGAGATGTCGGCTATAGTTCTCTATGCCGCTGCAATAGCCAATCTCGCGCAACATCTCTAGGTCATATTTTGTACGCTGCTCTAACCGCTGAGCCTCGAGCAACTTGTCCTGTCCGCGTAAGTAATCCAAACGTTCTGCAAGCTCTCGCTTGATCGAGTGCATCGCCTCTTCGTGTCTCGCGCGGTTGGTGATGAAGTGCGTCGCCGGGTAGATCGGCAGAAAATCAAACGCTTCTGTCTTTCTTCCGTTGATAGGATTAAACTCGTACAATCCCTCCACCTTATCTTCCCAGAGCGCGATGCGATACGCGGTATTTCCATATGCTGGAAACACTTCAATGGTGTCACCTCGCACGCGAAACTTTCCGCGGAAGAAGTCGACGTCATTACGCTCGTACTGCATAGCGGTAAGCTTGCGCAATATCTCCCTCCGTTTGACGGTTTCGTTCACTTGCAAGGCGAGTACGGACTCTTGGTAGTCCTCAGGAGAACCGATGCCAAATATGCACGAAACGCTGGCTACGACAATAGTGTCACGCCGCGTGAGGAGCGATTTAGTAGCTGAGTGACGCAGCCGGTCTATCTCGTCGTTGATCTCCGATTCCTTTGCCACATAAATGTCCGTGTGCGGTATGTACGCCTCTGGCCGATAGTAATCGTAATAGCTAACGAAGTACTCGACCGCGTTCTGCGGGAAGAACTCGCGAAACTCCTTGTAAAGTTGAGCGGCCAAGGTCTTGTTGTGCGCGATAACAAGTGTGGGTCTCTGCACCTGTTCGATCACGTTCGCGACAGTGAACGTCTT
>Ga0208587_1000796_pt1 | contig 17318 bp, 9 predicted proteins | sample NGESurdeep092012_7_FD_184472 | JGI IMG/M metagenome (GOLD analysis project Ga0208587, IMG submission 184472) | Arctic peat soil microbial communities from Barrow, Alaska - NGEE Surface sample 210 deep-092012 (SPAdes) | ecosystem: Environmental > Terrestrial > Soil > Wetlands > Peat ...
CGCACCCCGGTGGGCTGAACAAAGCTGGCCATCGAGAACCAAGGGCTGCCACCCTTACTCGGCGTATTGATGCCGTACAGCTTGGTGACCGGGGCCACTTGGTCGGCCGTCTGGCTGGCGCCCGGGGTGTTGAGCGAGGTGCCGTTGGCCGCAAAGGTCATAGGCGTGCCCGTCATGAGCGTGAGGATGCTGTTGATCTGCCAGCCGCCCAGAGTTTTGGCGGCCAGGCCGTGGCTGAGCCACTTTTTCCCGACGCCGAACGGCAGATCGTAGACCCAGCTTTGCACGAACGTCTGATGGCGGTCGAAATCCGTACGCGCGTAGCTGCGCCGGGGATTGATGTAGTTCCAGATGCCGCCGTCGTCGCTCGTCTGGAAGCTCATGCCGCGAGCCAGGGTGTAGGCTGTGGTGATGGCGAGACCATTGGTGAAACGCCGGTTCAACTTCACTTGCAGGCCGTTGTACATGGAGGAGTAGCCGACGAAGTAGACCGTGGTATCGGCGGTGCGCTTGAACTGCTGATACTCAGGGCGGCCGTTCTGGCCAATGCCCATCTGGTCCGCGGTAGTGGGCACGTTGAGGTTGTACGTGGCGGAGGTGCGCACGCCGTGATTGCCGACGTAGGCCATGTCCAGCGTGAAGTGCAGCGGCAGCGACCTCTGAACGGAGAAGTTCCACGATTGCACGTCGGGGTTCTTGTAGTTCAGCGGAACCACGATGTCGCTCTGCGTCAGGGACGGGTTGGTGATGATCCCGTTGGAGGGAATCACGGCTAACTGGGGAGCCGGGAAGCCGCTGGCCATGGAGAACACGCCACTAGGGGTGACGCCGGGCGCGTAGGCGTTGGCGCCGAGGGAGTACTGGTTGTTCTGCTTGATCGGAAAGTTGTAGGTGTAGGTGTTGTCCGGGAACGGCGTGTAGCTGACGCCGAAACCGGCGCGGATCACCGTGGCATTGTTCAAGCGGTAGCTGAGTCCGAGGCGGGGAGCAAAGTATTTCCAGTTCTTCTGCATACCGTTATTCATGGGGTTGCCGCCGATGCCGGCGAGAACCAGCGGGTTGTTCACCGGGTTGTAGTTGGAGAAGCCGCCCGGAAACGCCGGTGTGGGCGGCGGGTAGAACTCCCAACGGAGGCCGAAATCGAGGGTCAGTTTGGAGGATACCTGCCACTTGTCCTGCACGAAGAGGAAGAGTTGATGGCCGCGCAGGGCCGGGTAGTAGGCCGCGATATCGCGTCCGCCGTCGGACGGCTGATCCAGCAGGAAGCTGGCCATATTGTTGACCAGTCCAGTCTTGGGCGCCACGCCGCCGGAGCCGGGATTGAGCGAAGTCTGCGCGGTATTGAAGTTGAACAAGCCGCGCGGGTTGATGGTCTGCGTCTGCAAGAGATCGTCACGCAGGCGGCGATAGTCCACGCCCCACTTGATGGTGTGGTTGCCGACGGTCTTGGTCCAGCTATTGACGACGCTGATGTTGGCTTCCGCGCGGTGCCACGGCATGCTGTTGACGTAGCCGACCAGCGGGGTGCTGAATCCGCCATTGACATTGATGCTCGCCAGACCGCTGGTCCACGCATCGATATTAACGCCCGGAATGCCGACGGCGGTGGAGGCGGTGGTGCCATAGTCGCTGTTCATCGCGTCGCTGTGATAATGCGCCACGCCGACACGGAACTCGCTGATCAACGTGGGCGAGAAGATGCGGTTGTAGTTGACGCCCATGCTGTAGGTCTTCTGAATGCTGGTGCCCTCGAACGCGCCTTGCGCGAAGCCGCCGGCCAGGCCGAAGACGGGCGCCTGGGCCACCACCGGGCGGGAGTAGCTGAAACGCGCGCTGAGGCGGCCCTTATCGGAGGCACTGTCGTCCACCTTGACGTCAAACGAATTGGTGTCCTTGGTGAAGGGGAGCAGAGCGAAATAGTTGTTGCTCGGGGCGGATTCGCTGCCGGACAGGTTCGGAGCCGGCACCAGGTTCATAATATTCTGCGCGATCTTGCTGATCCGGTTGGTGGGGATGATGTTGCCGGCGAACGGCAAGCGGTTGGTGCCGTCCGGGTTGCCGGTGGCGGGGTCGTAGACCACCACCGGTGCGGCCAGAGTCAGGCCGGAACTCAGGTTACCGGTCCGCCAACTGCTGGGCGGGATGGTGCCGAGGTTGGTGTTGGCCTCGTGGTCGACGATACGCAGAAAATCGCCGAAGATGAAGATCTTGTTCTTCTTGATGGGTCCGCCGATGTTGCCGCCGAAATAGTTGTAGGCCAGGTGTCCCACCGAAGCATCGAAGAAGTTGCGCGCGTTCAGGGCGCTGTTGCGCAAGAACTCGTAACCCGCGCCGTGGAACTCATTGGTGCCGGATTTCAGAATCACGTTAGTATTAGCGCCGCTGGCGCGGCCGAGTGACGCTTCGTAGTTGCTGGTCGAAACGTCCACGGCCTGAATGGCTTCCAGCGGCGGAACCATGATCTGCAAAAGACCCGTGCGCTCATTATTGTCGATACCTTCGATCTGGTAGCTGTTGCCCTGCCGCATCTGGCCGTTGACCTCGGTCTGGAGCGAACTGGCGGCATTGAAGAATTGGGAATGCTGGAAGGTGGCCCGCGTGGTGCCGGGCACGAGGTTCAACAGCGCCTGATAATTGCGTTGGGTGCCCAGAGGAAGAGATGCCGTCTGCACCACCTCCAATTGCGCGCCGGTATCGGCGCGGTCGGTTTGCAGGAGCGGCGGCGCGCCCGTGACTTCCACGGTTTCGGTAACATTGCCGGGCGTCAATTGCACGTCGATACGCGTGCTGCTGTTGACGGTGAGCGCGATATCCTTGCGCGTCTCCTTTTTGAACCCGGACACCTCCACCGTGACCGTGTACTGCCCCGGAGGCATATCCGGAAACGTATAGTTCCCGCTTTCGTTGGTTTGACCGGACCGATTGACGCCGGTGTTGACCTCGGTGAGGGTGACTTTGGCGGCGGGAACTATCGCGCCACTGCTGTCCGTGACCGTGCCGAGAAGTGTGGCGTTGACTGCCTGCGAATAGCCGAAACCGGCTGTCAGCAGCAAGAGCGCGCACAGAGCGCAGATCGTACGTAGACCTTTCATGAAATATACCCCGTAAATTTAGATTGGGCTTCGCAGCCCGGGACCCGAGACTTTCGCTTAGAATTATAGGTCCCATCACGCTTGAGCACAAGCGTAAGTTGAAGATCCGATTGGACAAAACCAATCGCGGTCACCCAAAATAAATAAATTTGTATTGGTAGCGCTTTCAGGCAAAACAATATCCGAAATTCCGGATTCTCGATGCCCGAAAGTGACAGACCAGGCAAGGCGATGGTCTGTCCCACCTCACTTGGCAAAGCGCTTGAAAAAGGAATTGTCCTTCCACTGCGGGCGCGCCGCACTGTCGGCGACCCTTTCGAGCAAGCTCACGATAATCCGGTTGAACTTTGCCGCCGATGCCTTATCCACCGGTTGATTCAGATCGTCGGACGGTTTGTGATAGCGGTCGCGCACAAAATCATGGAAGATCTTGTCTTCCGGTGTGCCGAACTGGTAGCCGAACTTGAACGCCAGCGCCGGCACGCCCTCGCGAATAAAGCTGTACTGATCGCTGCGGATGAAGCGGTTCTGGTCGGGTTCCTTATCGGCCTGCACCTCGACACCGTACTCCTTCGCCGCCTCGCGAATGGTATCGCCCAATGTGGATTCCGCCAGCCCCTGCACCTCGATCCATTTGAGGTCGAACAACGGCATGAACATGTCCAGGTTGATGTCGGCGACTATATGCTTCCTGTCCACCGTCGGCCGCGAGGCGAAATAACGCGAGCCCAATTCGCCCTTCTCTTCCGCCGCCACCGCCAGGAAGAGGATCGACCGCTTGGGCTTGGCGCCGCTCTCCTTCATGATGCGCGCGATCTCCAGGACCGACGCGATTCCCGAAGCGTCGTCCATCGCGCCGTTATAGATCGTGTCGCCATTGATCGCGCGTCCCACACCCACGTGATCCAGGTGCGCCGACATGATGACGTACTCGTCCTTCAATTTCGCGTCCGACCCCGGCAGTATACCCGCCACGTTCGGCGCCTCCAGCGTTTCGCGCTTCACCGCCGCCTTGGTGCGCACGGTGCCCACTAGCGGAAACTTGGGCAGCGGTTGGTTCTCCGTGGCGAGCTTCAAGATCTCATCCATGGTGTGGCCGCTCCCCGCGAAAAACTTATCGCCGCCGCGGCGCGTGATCGTGATCGCCACCTTCTGACCAACGGATTCCTGCAACTCCGGATCCGCCAGCAAGAAGGCTTTCTGCGGACCGCGACCCCCGCCAGGGCCACCGCCTGCGCCCGCACCGGCGGCATCCGGAGCGGCATCTGGAGAAGCAGGCCCGGGCGGTGTCCCGGCTGTGGCCGTGCCCCGTCCGCCGGCGGTACCCGCGCGAGGCCGCGGATTCGCGATGGTGGCAGTGCCGATGGCGCCGGCCGCCTTCAGAACCGCCCAACGCTCCGACGCGGCACCCACGTGCGACTTGACCGGTCCGGGCGCATCCAGGGCTCCCGTGCTGTTGACGTAGACCGCAATCTTGCCCCGCAGATCGACACCGGCCAGATCGTCGTACTTGGCTTCCGGCACGCGCAGGCCGTAACCCACGAACACCATGGCCGCCTCCGCCGTTGGCGCCAGGTCCGCGCGGCTGCTCTGTGTCGCGTCCTGCCGATCCAGGACTTCTTCCGCTCCCTCGCGCACAATCGCAATGCTCGATTCCTCTTCCACCAGTTGACGCGTCTCGAACTTCACCGCCTGGAGATAGCCCGACGTCCCAGCCGGTTTGAGGCCCAACGTCTCCATTTTTCCGGCGACATATTTGACGGCTTCCCGGTAGCCCTCGCTGCCCGTGTCGCGGCCCTGCAGTTTGTCATCCGCCAGAAACTGTATGTGCGCCCACCAGCGGTCGCCCTCCGCCACGAAATCGGCCGCGAACAGCGCCGCGGCACCGAGCGCCAGGATTACGAGGTTTTTCATGTGCCGCATCATTCTTAATAGGATTACCACGCGCCGCCGGGAATGGTAAACTGAAACTGATCTCCGTGCCGGAGTGTCGGAATTGGCAGACGAACCGGACTCAAAATCCGGCGCACTTCACTGGGCGTGTGGGTTCAAGTCCCACCTCCGGCACCAAACCCCTCTCTTCTCCGCTTCCTCCGCGCTGTTTCGACTTTCACGTTCTCCCTGCGTCAGTCGAAGCGGCTCCGTTCTTCCCCCAAACTGTCTTCTCCGCGGGTTTCTCCGTGCCTCCGCGCCTCCGCGTCAAGGGGCATCCCTCAAAATATAATTGAGCGCCTTATCCACGCCGCTCCACTATCGTTCTCATGGCGCTCTTCAAAACCCTCGGCGCTGCGATTTATGGCATCGATGCTCACCTGATCGATGTCGAAGTCGACATGTTCGCGTCGGGCAACGCGCGGGACTCCGTAATGGTCGGCATGCCCGACGTCGCCGTCAGGGAAAGCCGCGAGCGCATTAAGAGTGCGCTGATCAATTCCGGTTTCGGCTACCCCAACAAACGCATCACCATCAACCTGGCCCCGGCCAACGTTCGGAAGGAAGGCGCCGGCTTCGATCTCCCCGTTGCCATTGGCATCCTGGGCGCCATGGGCGCGGTTAAGGCGCTGGATCGGCACATCTTCATCGGCGAGCTTTCCCTCGATGGCGCCATCCGCCCCGTGCGCGGTTCGCTGTCCATCGCAGTCTGCGCGCGCGAGCAGGGCATCGCCAACCTGATCGTTCCCGCCGAAAACGCCGCCGAGGCCGCCGTGGTCGAAGGCGTCAACGTGTATGGTGTCCGTTACCTGGCCGAGGTGGTCGCCTTGCTCACCCGCCCCGAAGAGTTTTCACCAGTTGTCGCCTCGCGCAACGGCCATTCCGTAGAAACTGGGTTAGAGCCGGACTTCCGTGACGTACGCGGCCAGACCATGGCCAAACGAGCCCTCGAAGTTGCCGCCGCCGGAGTCCACAATGTCCTCATGATCGGTCCGCCAGGTTCGGGCAAGACGATGCTCGCCAAGCGCCTCGCGGGCATCCTGCCACCGCTCACCTTCGAAGAGGCCATCGAAACCACCAAAGTCCACAGCATCGCCGGAATCCTGGGACCGGGCGCCGGACTCTTGCACCAGCGCCCTTTCCGCGCGCCTCACCATACCATCTCCGACGCCGGCTTGATCGGCGGTGGCGCCGGCATGCCGCGCCCCGGCGAAGCCAGCTTGGCGCACAATGGCATGCTTTTCCTCGACGAGTTCCCCGAGTTTCCGCGCAACGTCCTCGAGATGCTCCGCCAACCGCTGGAGGATGGATCGCTCAGCATCGCCCGCTCGGCGATGACGCTGCGCTTCCCATCCAGCTTTATGCTAGTGGCCGCCATGAACCCCTGCAAGTGCGGGTTCTATGGCGATACCACCCGCGAGTGCCGCTGCACCCCGGGTCAGATCCAGCACTATCTGGGCAAGATCAGCGGTCCCCTGCTGGACCGCATCGATATCCACGTCGAAATTCCATCCGTCCCCTTTAAGGAACTGCGCGGCAATCCCACTGCCGAGTCATCGGCGGAGATCCGCGCCCGCGTGGAACAGGCCCGTACCGTACAACGCGCGCGCGGATTCTACAACTCCCGGATGCTAGCCCGCGATGTCCGCAAGGTCTGCGCACTCGACGATGCCGGCGAGCGCACGCTCGAAATGGCCGTCCGCCGCATGGGCCTCTCCGCCCGCGCCCACGACCGCGTGCTCAAAGTCGCCCGAACCGTCGCCGATCTCGATCAATCCCCCACCGTCACCGCCAAGCACCTCGCCGAAGCCGTTCAGTACCGCAGCCTCGACCGCAATTACTGGACCTGACTACATATCAGTTATTCAACAGACTACTTCACAGTCCAAAATTCTCATTACAAATGACTTCCTAGGTTTTCCACAATTGCCCTTTCGCAGGGCATGGGGAAAACTGTGAAAATCACGTTACCACCCTCATCTTCCCTCTTTTTCCTAGCCCTTCTCCTCCATTAGCACACCAGGAAACTAGTTGGTTTTTGTACACCTTAACCTGACTTCCACACTTTCCACAGGGCCTATGACTACGGTTCTTATGCTAGATATTTATAGTTAATAAAGAACAATAGTAGTCGCCCTGCGGGAGTTGGTAGCGACCTATGCCTCTTTGGGTTGGCTCTTGGCGAAGTACAGCGCCACGGCCCGATCGATGTTGACGCGCGTCATCCTTACCGGACGGCCTTCGTATTCGCTGATGGCTTTCACCAGACAGTAGATGTCCCTGGGGTAGCAGGCGCGCAGCACGGTCGCGGTGTACTCTTGGCAGCGCTCGCGTAGATACTCGACACATCCGGGTTCGGTGGGTACTTGCAGAGTCTGCATCACCCGGCGGAAGATTTCCTCGAAGACTTCGGCGCTGACATTTTCCACCAGCACTTTGGTCTGAATGCGGCGGAGAAAAGCCTCGTCGGCCAGATCGTGGGGATTCAGGTTGGTGGAGAATACAACCATCAACTCAAAGGGCACCTGGAACTTCATCCCGGAGGAGAGGGTCAGGTAATCCACGCGCCGGTCCAGGGGGACGATCCAACGGTTGAGAAGATCGCGCGGCGCGAGCACTTGGCGGCCAAAATCGTCGATGATCAGGATGCCGTTGTTGGCCTTCATCTGGCATGGGGAGATGAAGACGCGGGTGGATTCGTCGAGCCTGAGCTCCAGCATGGCGGCCGAAAGCTCGCCGCCTACTGTGATGCACGGCCGCTCGCAGACCGCCCAGCGCGGATCCAGCAGGTCGTCGTGAAACGGCAGTTGTTTGTGAACCACGGGGTCGAATAGAGAGATGATGTGGCCATCCACTTCCACCGCGTAGGGCACCACAATGGAGTCGTGATAGATGCGCAGGATGCGTTCGGCTATGCTGGTCTTGCCGTTCCCCGTACCGCCATAAAGGAATAGCGACTGGTGGCCGATCAGCGCGGGACCGAGCTGATCCAGCAAGCCATCGGGCAGGACCAGGTCGTCGAAAGCCTGGCGCAGGCTTTCGCGGCTCAAACGGACATGCGCCGCCTGCGCCTTGACCACTTTCTGATATTGCTGGATGGAGACCGGGGCCGGTCCCACGTACTGGCAGACCTCGTTGCGCCCGCTGGCCTGGGCGCGCCCGCCCGCCGTCAGGGAGAACGAATAGTCGTTGCCCGTCATCCCCTTCACTTCCAACAACTGCTGGTTGCGGAACTGATGGAAGAGCGTTTCCAGCAGAGGGAACGATAGCTTGAGGGTCTCATTCAGTCGAGCCAAGGTCCCCGAGCCGTGCAGCCACAGGTAGCGGAGAACCAGATCGGCGACTACGGAGCGCGGTACGCCTAAGTCTTCCAGGCGATCGGGTACGATGGGCCAGCAATCTTGCCGGAGGGTCGGGGCTGCATGCGCGGCGGTCATCCGTTACGGAATATACACGAGCCCCGGGGCAGGGTACCAGTACCCAATTGGATAACGTGATCCCCTCGCCAATAGGTATCTGAGGATAAGCCGCCAAACCACCGGAGATTCTGGCTGGGGTAGGTGGCCGAACCAGCGCCAGAAATCGGGAGTGGGAAGGGCGGTGGCCATGCCGTCTTCCATCGAGCCGATGTTGGAAATGGGCAACCCGCGATCCAGGCCCCTGACGACATCGCGTAGACCGCCGGTGAGGGGGATTGGTTAGCCTTCAGCCTTGCCGACTACGATGATCGAAAACGTCAGGCCACCGGCTTTGACGGTGAGCGTCCAATCGTGTTCGCCTTCCTTGACGACCCCGGGGGCGGTGGCGCTGGCAGGAGGGGTTTCGAGCGACAGGACGGCGGGGTGCGGAGTGCCGGAGGCTTTGCGGCTCATCTTGACGAGGTCGTCGAAGGCGGGTTTGGCGGCTGGGTCAGGGTCGGCCGCAAGCGGTGTCAGCAGGGCGAAATCGCGCTGTGGGGCCACGCCGGAATGGGCGCCGTCCACCGGGAACAAACTGTAGCGGAGGGTGTAAACGCCGGCTGGAATGACTTGGCCGCGGCGGTCGGCGCCCTTGCCGGGAAAGCGGATCATGCCGAGCAGGGTACCCTGGGCGACGCCGAAGGATATCGCGGCGTCGTCCGGTTTGGCGCCCACCGGCAGGGATTTGACCAGCCAGATTTCGCACCAGGGGCCCGAGGCGCCGTTGACGCGGAACCCCTGGGTCTGGATCGCCGCCTGGTAAGCGGCGGGCAAACCGGGCGCGGCCGTGGCGACCGGTTCCATATTGTAGTCTTGAGCCAGAGCGGAGAACGCAACCAGCAGTAAAACAAAGGGAAGAACAAAACGGTTGTTCATGGCAATCGGGAGGTACAGAAATATGGAGCGGGAGACCGGATTCGAACCGGCGACATCGACCTTGGCAAGGTCGCACTCTACCAGCTGAGTTACTCCCGCCCAGCGTAAAACTCTATTTTTACGCGGAAACATAACCGATGTCAAACGTTATGGGAAAGTCACACAAACGAAAGCCTTTATAAACTTGTGGACAAGCCGACTCGCTGTGCTATTCTACTTCTCGGTTGAAGGGCACAGAAGCTGCGAAGGAGCGTGCGGTGTAACGGGCGCTGCACTGGCGATTCTTTCTGTAGTCAGTACCTACGGAGTCTGCGTTGTAGTGAAAAACTCTGTGAAAATCCTGTGCTATTCGTGTGTAAAAGCTGATGAATTATTGGGATCAACTACGTAACTATCTGCAACAAAAGGTCAGTGCCGAAGGATTCGACAACTGGCTCAAGGGCACGGCGCTGGTCGGCCAGGAAGGCGACACCTTGTATGTTTCGGTACCCGATCGGGAGACCCGGGCGTGGCTCGAAACGGAGTATTCGAGCCTGATCTTCGCCGGGATTGGGGAGCTGGGACTTCCTTTGCGGCGGGTGAGCTATGAGACGGTGGCTCCGCGGGCAACGCAAGCGATGGCGCCGCCACTGGTGAGCGCCGGTTCGAGCGAAGCGGATGCTTCTTCGTCGGCCCTCAACCCGAAATTCACCTTCGATTCGTTTGTCGTGGGGGCGTGCAACCAGTTCGCTCACGCGGCGGCGAAATCGGTGGCGACGAACCCCTCGCGCAGCTACAATCCGCTGTTTTTGTATGGCGGCGTGGGCATGGGCAAGACGCATTTGATGCACGCCATCGGACGGGAGCTGATCGACCGGCATGGCGCCATGCGCATCATTTATACGTCGAGCGAGCGCTTCATGAACGACATGATTTCGTGCATCCGGACGGAGCGCATGCAGCAGTTTCACCAGCGTTATCGCGAGGCGGACGTGCTGCTGGTGGACGATATCCAGTTGTTGGGCAACAAGGAGCGCACGCAGGAAGAGTTCTTTCACACCTTCAACGAGTTGCACGATCATCAGAAACAGATCGTGATTTCGAGCGATTCGCCGCCCAAGGACATACCGGGCCTGCTGGAGCGGCTGCGCTCGCGTTTCGAATGGGGACTGCTGGCGGACATACAGCCGCCGGACCTGGAAACCAAGATGGCCATCCTGGACAAGAAGGCGGAGGTGGAAGGCGTCCGCCTGCCGGACGACGTCCGCTCCTTCATGGCTTCGAAGACCAAGTCGAATGTGCGCGAACTGGAAGGGGCGCTGGTCAAGTTGATCGCCTATTCTTCGCTGACGGGAACGCCGATCAACCTGCAAATGTCGCAGCAGGTATTGAAGCACCTGGTGCACGTGCAGGACCGCCGGGTAACCATCGATGCGATCCAGAAGGCGGTGGCGGAAAAGTTCCAGGTGAAGCAATCGCAACTGAAGGAAAAGAGCAACACGAAGAAGGTAGTGTATCCGCGGCAGGTGGCGATGTACCTGGTGAAGGAACTGACCAACGCATCTTTGCCGGAGATCGGGCGGGCGTTCGGGGGCAAGCACCATACCACGGTGATTCACTCGATCAACAAAATTGAGAAAGCGCGTCACACCGAAGCCGAATTGAACAGGTTACTCCACAGTCTAATGGACTCATTACAGTGAATTTAGCGAGTTTTACACAATTGCCCTTTTGTGGGGCATGAGGAGAACTGTGCAAATCGGGTGACAAGAGCGGTTTTCGCTGGTTTTCCGCGGCTCGCGATTCTCCCGTAGGCATGGCGGAAAGTAGTTGAGTTTAGTATAATTTAGGTATTCTCTAACAGGTTGCACAGCCCCTATGAATGCGGTTGTTACGATGCATCTCGAGATAGCCAGGAAAGTAGAGGAGCAGTGGGCATGGAATTCACCGTCAACAAGAGCGATCTGGTACGTGAGTTGAGTCTGTCTCAAGGCGTGGTGGAGAAGAAAACCACCATACCAATTCTCTCGAACGTGCTTCTGGAAGCGGCGGACGATCGGTTGACGCTGACCGCCACGGACCTGGAACTGGGCATCCGCTGCTCCTGCCCGGCGCGGGTGAAGAAGGAAGGCGCGGGGACGGTCCCGGCGCGCAAGCTACTGGACTACATGCGCCTGTTGCCGGATGGCGACGTGAACATGAAGTTCCTGGAGAATCATTGGGCCAGCATCACCAGCGGGCGTTCGCGGACGCGCATTGCGGGCATGTCGCGGGAAAGTTTTCCGGAACTGCCGGAGATGCCGGAGCCGATCGCGGAAGTGCCGGTGAAGACGCTGGCCTCGATGATCGCGCGCACCTCGTTCGCGATTTCGAACGAGGAATCGCGTTTCACGCTGAACGGCGCGCTGCTATTGATGCGGCCGGAAGGGCTGACCATGGTGGCCACGGACGGCCATCGCCTGGCGTACGTGCAGGCTTCGCCGGCGGAGAGCGGCACGGCGGACAAGCCGTTTCGCGCGCTGATTCCCAAGAAGGCGATGAACGAACTCACCAAGCTGAGCGACGATGCGGGAGCCGACGCCAAGGCGATCGTGGCGGGCGACGACAATCACCTGTTCTTCCAGGTGGAACACCGCCTGCTGATCACGCGCAAACTGACGGGGAACTTCCCGGACTATGAGCGGGTGCTGCCCAAGGATCACCAGTTCATCGCCAAGCTGGAAAAGGCGGAGATCCGGTCGGCCATCGAACGCGTGGCGCAGTTTGCCGACGAGCGTTCGCGGGCCATCCGGGTGCAGTTCGCGGCGGGCGAGGTGCGGGTATTTTCCTCCAGCGTGGAAACCGGAGAGAGCGAAGAGACCGTGTCCAGCGAGTACAACGGGCCGGATATCGAGATCGGATTTAACGCCCAGTATCTGCTGGACTTTCTACGCGCGATTTCGCAGGATCACGTGGCCTTCGAGCTGAAGGATCAGAAGAGCGCCGGCGAGATGCGCCCGGCCGGCGAGCCAATCGTGGATCAGTACCGCTATGTCGTCATGCCGATGAGAATCTGAAATTCTTCGCTACCAGTCAAGGAACTATGCCAAACGAAGTCAACCCCGGCGGGGGGGATGTTTACGATTCCAGCAGTATCAAGGTGCTCGAAGGGTTGGAGGCGGTCCGTCTCCGTCCGGCCATGTATATCGGCTCGACCGGCGAAATGGGTCTCCACCACCTGGTGTATGAAGTAGTCGACAACTCGGTGGACGAAGCGCTGGGCGGCTACGCCACGCACATCGAGGTGATCATCCACGACGATAACTCGGTCACGGTGACGGACGACGGCCGCGGAATCCCGACGGGCATCATGGAATCGGAGGGCGTTTCGGCGGCGCAGGTGGTGATGACCAAGCTGCATGCCGGCGGGAAGTTCGATTCCAAGAGTTACAAGGTTTCGGGTGGGCTTCACGGCGTGGGAGTAAGTTGCGTCAACGCGCTTTCGGAACGCCTGGAGCTGGAGATCTGGAACGAGGGTTATACCTGGCAGCAGGAATACGCGTGCGGCGCACCCAAGGCGCCCCTGGCGAAGGCGGGTAGGGCCGGCAAGAAGACCGGTACGCGGGTGACGTTCAAGCCCGACCTGACCATCATGGAAGCGTCGGTGTTCAATTACGATACCTTGGCCCAGCGGCTGCGCGAGTTGGCGTTCTTGAACAAGGGTCTTAAGATCACGCTGACGGACGAGCGCACGGATCCGGAGAAGGTGAGCGAGTTCGTCTACCAGGGCGGAATCAGCGAATTCATCAAGCACCTGAATCGCGGCAAGAGCGTGCTGCACGAAAAGCCGATCCACTTCGAGGCGGATCGCGAGATGCCCGAAAAGGGCACGATCACGATGGAAGTGGCGCTGCAGTACAACGACGGCTACTCGGAGAACGTGTTCAGCTTCGCCAACAACATCAACACGGTGGATGGCGGCACGCACCTCTCCGGATTCCGCTCCGCGCTGACGCGCACGATCAACGCATTCGGCCAGCAGGCGGGGTTGTTCAAGGATGTGAAGGAGAATCTCTCGGGCGACGACGTCCGCGAAGGCCTGACCGCGGTGGTCAGCGTGAAGGTGCCGCAGCCGCAGTTCGAAGGGCAGACCAAGGGCAAGCTCAACAGCGATATCGCGGGCTTCATGACCCAGTTCGTCAACGAGAAGCTGGGCGAGTACTTCGACAAGAACTCGGCGGTGGGCCGTAAGATCGTGGGCAAGGCGATCGAAGCCTCGCGGGCGCGGGAAGCGGCGCGCAAGGCGCGGGACCTGACGCGGCGCAAGGGCGCTCTCGATTCCGGCGGGCTGCCCGGGAAACTGGCGGATTGCCAGGAGAAGGACCCCAAGCTGTGCGAGATTTTCCTGGTGGAAGGAGAAAGCGCCGGCGGCACCGCGAAACAGGGACGGGAACGGCGGTTCCAGGCGATTCTTCCGCTCAAGGGAAAGATCCTGAACGTGGAGAAGGCGCGCTACGACAAGATGCTGGGGCACGAGGAAATCCGCTGCCTGATCACGGCGCTCGGCACGGGTATCGGCAAGGACGATTTCGACGTGGCGAAACTGCGCTACGACAAGATCATCATCATGACGGACGCGGATGTGGATGGCTCGCACATCCGCACCCTGCTGTTGACGTTTTTCTTCCGTCACATGAACGAGCTGATTACGCGCGGCAAGGTGTACATCGCGCAACCGCCGCTCTACAGCATCAAGAAGGGCAAGAGCGAGAAGTATATCAAAGACGAGAAGGAATTCACCAAGGAGATCATGCGGCGGGCGACCGAGAATGTGACGGTCGAAATCCACTCCAACGGCGACGGCAAGCCGAAATCCATCATGGAAGGGCAGGAGTTGCGCACCTTCCTGCTGAACCTGGACGAATACCAGACGATGTTCCACAAAGTGGAGCGGCGGCTGCGCGATTCCCGCGCGGTCGAAGTTGTGGGGGATATCGGTTTTCAGATCGACCACAAAGCCGATTTCCAGGTGGAAGAGAACCTGAAGCCGGTGTTTGAAGCGCTCCAGCGGAAGGGCTTGAATCCGGAGATGCGCAAGGACGAGGAGCACTCCGCATGGGCCGCGGTGTACCACGACTCCACGGGGGCGGAACGGAGCGTCGGGATTCAGTTGGCCGCGCAGCCGGAGTACCGCCGGTTCCGGGCTTTGGCGCGCACCATCGCGAGGTTCAACGAACCGCCCTTTGTGGTGGTGAAAAACGAGCATCGCGATTCCCAGCCTAATTGGGTCGAACTGCTCGGGTACGTCAAGAACGAAGGCAAGAAGGACGCCAGCGTGAAGCGCTACAAGGGGCTCGGCGAAATGAACGCGGAACAACTGGCGGACACCACGATGAACCCGGAGAAGCGCACGCTGCTACAGGTGCGGCTGGAAGACGCCGTGAAGAGCGAAGAGATCTTCTCCACGCTGATGGGCGAGGATGTCGAGGCCCGGCGCAAGTTCATCGAAGAGAACGCGCTGGATGTGAAGAATCTCGACGTCTAGCAGGCCGCGGAAAAAGCATATTCAGCCGCCGATGAACGCCGATGAACGCTGATAACCCAAAGGCTTCTTATCTGCGTTGATCTGCGTTCATCGGCGGCCAAACTAGCCCAACTTTCGCCATAAGCCCGGAGCGCCTCGCCTACAGCGAATAGGTGTGGAACACGTAAAGGTACGTGGGGCCGATACCCGGCGTGGTTTTCTGAATGAACTGTCCGGAAAAGAAATGGCCGTAGCCGGCGCCCACGGTGAAGTGCCCGTGCTTGTAGGTGCCGTAAAGATCGGCCTCCTGACCGACATGGCGGCCCGCCGTGCCGGTGGCGGACCGGGCGATGAGTTTGCCGGAGCCGTTGTAGACGGCATCCTTGAGATTTGCCAGCCAGTAGTTGTTGTATTGGAAATTGATTGCGAAGTTCTTGGTCACTCCCAGGGTGTCCAAGGACCGGGCATTGTGGACATTGCGCCAGCCGAACAGGTCCTGATGACCGAATTTGTCGTGGTTGGCCGCATAGAGCTGGTCAAAGGTACCGGAATGCTTGGGATCGGCGGGGTTTTCCGTGCCGGACGCGTACTTATACTCGGCGGAGAGGTCGAGGGTCTTGCCGGCGATGGTCCAGCGGCGGCTGAGGGCGGCGAACCAGGCGCTGGCGCTCAGGTCCGCGAGGCCGGTTTTCCCCTTCTGGAGGGCCGCTTCCAGGCTGTAGTTCACCCCGCGCGGTACCGGCCCCGCCAGGCGGAAGCCGAAGGTATTGATGCCGAGCTTATCGGTGCCATCCGAACTAGAGCCACCGGTGAAGCCGCCGGGCCGGTTCTGGTCGTGGCGCAGAACATAGGCTTCGAGCAGGTTTTTCTTGTAGAAGTTGGGGAATACGTCATAGGTGCCCCAAACGCGGTCTCCCAGGACGGGGCGGTTGAATTCACCGATGCGCACTTTCACCACCGAAACCATCAGCATCTCCACCTGGACCTTCGGGGAGCGCCAGTACATGCGTGCTTGATCGTAGGTTCGCGAGGTGTTGCTCCAATTCGATATGCCGATGAGCCGCCCTTCGCCGTAGCTGAGCATCATCATGCGGCCCACCATCATGCCGAACCCTTTCTTGTAGGCAGGGAAGAGCTCGATGTAGCCCTCGTGCAGATCCGCCTCGTCGCGCATGGTGTTGGGAGCGCCCGAACCGTACCAGGGAGCGCGGCAGTCCTGAACCATTCCCGAGAACTTCAGCCATTTGACGGGCGTGTAGGCGAGGCCCAACCTGGTCCGAAAAAGGCCGGTGAACACGTCCAAATCTTTACCGAACGTGTTGCCGGCGCGACTCTCATAGCGTCCGCGTTGTTCGAAGGTCAACTTGAGCTTTTCGTTGGTGGCTGTGGAGATGGCCGTTGTGGCCCGCGTGCCAGGATCCCAATCTTGAGCGCTCAATGGGGTGAGAAGGAATCGAGACAAGACAAGGACTTGGACCGCCAAGGTCGCTTTCAGACGAAATGACATCGAAACCTCCCACCGTGCCCCGAAATGCTATGGTAATCCTATGGGGACGACCACACTTCTGAGCTTCGAAGAATTTGAGCAACTGCCCGACGAGCCCGGCAAGGTGGAGCTTCTCGACGGAGAACTGATTCAGTTGCCTCCCGCCAAACGCAAACACATGGAAGTCGCCCGGCGCATTCACATCCTGCTGATGCGTGCCGTGGACAAGGCCGGGACCTCGGCCAGGCTGGGTGAAGTCTACTTCGAAACCGGCTACAAGTTCTCCAGTAGAGCATGGCTCCAGCCCGACCTGAGCATTCCGTATCGCGACCAGCCGGCCGGCGACTATTTTGAATCCGCTCCCGCTCTCGCGGTCGAAGTCATTTCAGAGTCGAACAGCGCCGCGCAGATGGACCGCAAGGTGAAGATCTACCTGACCAACGGAAGCGTCGAGGTGTGGCTGGTCTATCCCGACACGCGTTGCGTCTGGGTCTTCCGCGAAGGGCACGCCGAGGAATTCCAAAGCGTGCTGCGCTCCAGTCTGCTGCCCGGTCTGGAAATCGATCTCAGCCAGCTATTCGAGTAAGTCTGAAAGAATCACTTGGCAGACGAAAGCGCCTGCCCCACGGCGCTACGCACATCTTCCAACAGAATCTCCATGTCGCGTTTCGTGGTGCGGTAGTTGAGCACGCAGCCGCGCAGGGCAAACGCCCCGCGGACGCGCGCGTTGGAGAGATAGCTGCTGCCGCCGCGCTGCACCTCCAGCATGACGCGCTCGTTGAGGGCGTCCAGATCGCCGGCAAATCCGCGGGGCCGGTAGCGGAAGCAGAAGATCGAGAGATCCACCGGCGCCAGCATTTCGAAATCGTCGGTCGCGCTTACCAGGTCCGCGAAGTATTTCGCGCAGGCGATATTGTCTTCAATCGCCTGGCCGATGGCTTCGGTGCCAACCGATTTCAAGAGCAGCCATAAATCCAGCGCGCGAAACGGGC
>Ga0208587_1000797_pt1 | contig 17299 bp, 11 predicted proteins | sample NGESurdeep092012_7_FD_184472 | JGI IMG/M metagenome (GOLD analysis project Ga0208587, IMG submission 184472) | Arctic peat soil microbial communities from Barrow, Alaska - NGEE Surface sample 210 deep-092012 (SPAdes) | ecosystem: Environmental > Terrestrial > Soil > Wetlands > Peat ...
GTGCCACGGCTTCGGCGTTGGTGCCGGCATTCTTGGCGGTTACGGTGGCGCCCGGTACGGTCCCTCCATTGGGATCCTTTACGATCCCGGAAATAGTTCCGGTGAGTCCTTGCCCCCACGCGCTTCCCATCGCCATGACTGCGACGAGAGCAAACAATGTGACTTTTCTGTTTTTCATATGCCTTCTGCTCTAGTATCACAACATTAAGTATTGACTGGAAACCACCAGGGCCATCACCACCCAAAAAGCGAGGGCGATACCGTGAAACGTCCCATGGACTTGAGCCAAGAGGATTTTGGAAATGCCTTCAAAACCCGGTCTGGGAAAATGCCACCGCCATACCCGGGCCGTTTGTAAGCGCCTATCGGCTATGACTACCAATTAACTATAACGCACGCTAAGTGCCAACGCCAGGGACACCAGAAGCGTACTGTTTTTCAGCAACTTACGATTCCAGGGACGCTTAAGAATCCAGAATTGCGGAAAATCGGCTACGGGTTCTGGTAGAGTCCAGCTTCCTGGATCTGGCGCAGGCGCTTGGCACGTACAGCGGCTTTTTCGGGCCATTCCATGTCGTCGGAGCTTCGCTCGGATGCACAAGGCGGAGCCTTATGCCAGGTGTTTGGGGTGTATCCTGGGCTTGGGGAAGTTTGCCTGCCGGTATGCTGCCAAGGGGTCACACTGCGCGAGTTCTGATTCTGGCATGCCTCGCGTGCGCCGCGCTGGATGCGCAGGTGGCCATCACCGGCCGCGTGGTGGATGAGAACGGCGCGGCGGTCGACGGAGCGCGCGTGGAGTGGCGTGCGGTGGATGGCGGGATCGTGACGGTTTCGTCCGACCCGGCGGGGAACTTCCGGACCAGTCTGCCGGCGGCCGGCGAGTACGCCGTGCGCGCGGAGCGCCTGGGCTTCTTCGTCTTTACGGACAGCCGGCAAGCGTTCGAGGCAGGCCCCCATCAACTGACCATCCGGCTGAATCACCTCCAGGAGTTCGCCGACAAGATCGATGTCACCTACTCGCCGCCGGCCATCGATCCGCAGCAGACCTCGGAGCGCAAGGAACTGGCGAATACGGAAATCGAAGGGGTGCCATACCCGGCGCCGCAGGACTATCGCAACGCGCTGCCGCTGCTCAATGGCGTGGTACAGGACAGCGCCGGGCGGGTCCACTTCAACGGCGGCGATACCAACCAGGCGAACTATACGCTGGACGGGTTCAACATCTCCGACCCGGTGACCGGACGGCTGGAGGCGCGCCTCAACATCGACACGATCCAATCGATGGACCTGGAGAACAGCCGTTACGCGGCGGATAACGGCCGGGGCTCGACCGGCGTGCTCGATCTCAAGACCAAGATGGGCGACGACCGCTGGCGATTCGGGGGCACCAACTTCATTCCCGGGGTGACCAGCGATAACGGCCTCTACATCAATAAATGGACACCCCGCCTGGAGTTTTCCGGCCCCATCGTCAAGGGGCGCGCCTGGTTCCACAACGGCCTCGACGCGTTCTACAACGTCGACAGCGTACACGGGTTGCCGCGCGGCGCCAACCGCACCAGCGGCTTCACGGCCAGCGACCTTTCGCGCTTCCAGGTGAACCTGACGCCGGCCAACATTTTGACGGCGAGCTTTCTGTACAACCTGGCCGACACCAACCGCCATGGGTTGAGCATTCTCAATCCGGCGGAGACCACGACGAATATCCGGCAGGCGACGTACATGAGTACCATTCGCGACCAGCACTACTTCGGCGGAGCGCTGCTCGATATCGGGTTCGCCGATACGCGCGGGCTGCTGCGCAATCCGCCGCGCGGCAACGCCATATATGAGATCACGCCGTCGGGCAATCTCGGTAATTACTTCAGCGGCGTGAATCGCCACTGGTACCGGCAGCAGGCAACGGCCAACCTGTTTCTGCCGACGGTGCATTTCCATGGCGAGCATCACCTGAAATTCGGTGTGGATGTGGAGCGGGAGAGCTTCCATCAGCAGGTGGAGCGGCACGATTACGAGGTGCTGCGCGACGATAATTCCGTGGCCCGCCTGGTGACGTTCGCGGGGAATCCGTTCCAGCAGCGCAAGAATCTGGAGGCGGCGGCGTACCTGCAGGATCACTGGGCGCCGCTGGAAGGGCTGACGCTCGAAGGAGGCGTGCGCACGGAATGGAACGAGGTGGTGCGCGATCTGGAAGTGGCGCCGCGCGCGTCCGTGGCGTGGGCGCCCAAGAGGCTGCGCGGCGCCAAGATCTCGGCGGGATGGGGCGTCTACTACGACGCCATCGGTCTGGAGACGCTGGCGCGCGATCAGGGCCAGACGAGCTTTTCGACCTTCTTCCTGCCGGACGGGACGGTGCACGGTCCGGTGCCGACGTCCTTCGTGGTGAACGACCGGGCGCTCTTGACGCCGAAATACCAGACGGCAAACCTCACGGTGGAGCGCAAGCTGCCGTTGGAGTTCTACGCCAAGGCGGCCTACACGTGGCGGGGCGGCGGGCGCGGGTTTGTGTTCGACACGCAGTCGCCGCAAAGCGGACCGATGTTCTACGAGGGCGCGGTGTTCCAGTTGGGCAATTCGCGGCGCGAGCGCTACGACGCGGTGGATTTCGCCGTCCGGCGCACCTTTGCCGGGCAGTTCGAGTGGTTCCTGGGGTACACGCGGTCGAGCACGCGCTCCAATGCGGCGGTGGACTACAGCCTGGAAAATCCCGTGTTCGCGCCGCAGATGCCGGGACCGTTCGCCTGGGACACGCCCAACCGGGTACACATGTGGGGATGGGCGCCGATGCCCAAGCGGGCGCTGCCGCGGCGGATGCAATTCCTGCTGCGCAATACCACGGCCGCGTACCTGGTGGAATACCGCACGGGCTTTCCGTTCAACGTGGTGGACCAGGAAGGGTTTCTGGTGGGCGGCCCGAACGCGCGGCGGTACCCGGATTACTTCAACGTGAACCTGCACTTCGAACGGCGATTCCGCGCCCTGCACTATTTGTGGGCATGGCGCTTTGGGTATAACAACCTGACGGGCAACCTGAACCCCAACGTGGTGGACAACATTCTGGGCTCTCCGAAGTTTCTGACTTACGGCCGCGGGCAGGCTCGGGCGTTCAGCGTGCGGCTGCGGTTGCTGGGACGAAAATAGAGGTCAATGGCATCTGAATCTTTCAATATTAATTTGATTTGCAATTGAATTGGTGGTTTGATTAGCACTGGCTCCATGGATATGGCAAACCGACCGACTGGTCTCCAGGACGACAGCTTCGCCGCCGCGCTTGGGGTCCTCGAAGACGCGGCCGATGGGTTCGTCGCCTGCGATTCGGCGTTTCGCATCGTCTTTCTGAACTCCGCCGCGGAACGGCTGTGGGGCAAGTCGAAGCCGGAGCTTCTCGGCACGATTCCGTGGAAATCGTCATCCGATTTGGGCGGAGGCGACCTGGAACTCGAGAGCCGGCGCGTCATGGCGGAGCGAGTTCCCGGAACGCTGGAATATTACCACCGCAAGCTGGCGTGCTGGCTGGAGGTGCGCGTCTTGCCGGCGGCATGGGGCGGTATCTCCATCTGGTTCCGGGACTCTACCGAGCGCCAGCGGGCCGCGGTAGGGCTGCTCGCCAACGAAGCCGTTCTCGAACGGCATCTGGCGGAGATCGAGAGCATCTATGCGGACTCGCCCGTGGGATTCGCGGTAGTCGACGCAGACATGCGTTTCCGGCGCGTCAACCAGCGCCTCGCTGAGATCGGCGGCTTGCCTGTAGCCGGGCACCTCGGCCGCACGATTCGGGAAGCCTTGCCGGATTTGGCGTCCACATTGGAGCCGCTGCACCGGAGCGTTCTCGACACAGGCGTGCCGGTTATCGGCGTGGAAATCCATGGGATCACGTTGGCTCGGCCGGGTGTCCAGCGTCAGTGGCTGGGCAGCCTCTACCCCCTGAGGAACGCCGGCCACGGGGTGGTAGGCGTCAACGTGGTGGTTCAGGAGATCACGGAACAGAAGCACTTCGAGCGCGCCCTGCGGGAGAAAACAGACGAACTCAAGGAGGCACATCGTCTGGCTGGTGCGGCTAGCTGGACATGGGATCTGCAGAGCGACACCGTCACCTGGTCGGACGAACTTCACCAACTCGCCGGCGCCGATCCGGCACAACCCATCGACGGCTTCCAGGGGCTTGAGCGATTCCACACTCCGGAGAGTTGGGGGCGTTTGCAGGCCGCGGCGCAAAGAGCCCGCCAGGACGGGACACCCTACGAGATCGAGGCGGAGGCGGTTCTTCCGGACGGCCAGCGACGCTGGAGGATTATCCGCGGTGAAGCCCAGCGCGATGCCTCCGGGCGGATCGTGAAACTGCGCGGCACCGCGCAGGACATTACCGAACGCAAGCGAGCCGAAGAGAAGTTACGCAACGCTCACGCGGAACTTTCCGCGATTCACGCGCACGCCCCGATGGTATTCCTCGTGGTGGATGAAGATCTCCGTGTTCGCAGGGTGAACGAGGCGGCGGCCCAATTCGCGGGCCGGCGGGAAGTGGACATGCTCGGACTCCGTCCCGGCGGCTCCATTGGTTGCCTCAACGCCCTGAAGGACCCGGACGGCTGCGGCTGCGGGCCTTCCTGCGGCCAATGTCCGCTTCGAGTGTCGGTTTTGGACTCCCTTCGGAACCAGGCACGGCACGACAACGTCGAGGCGTGGCTGCCGGTCCATGGGAGCGATGGGACCGAGGAGCGATGCTTCCTGGTTTTTACGGCTCCCCTGCAGCTTCCCGGCGTGAAGCAGGCCATGGTCTGCGCCGTGGACATAACCGGCCGGAAGCGCGCCGAAAAGGCGCTCCGCGACAGCGAGTACTGGCTGAAGGAGTCGCAGCGAATCTCCCAGGTCGGCAGCTATGTTCTGGATTACGCGACGGGGATCTGGACCAGTTCCGAGACCTTGGACGAGATCTTCGGCATCGGGGTGGACTACCCGAGGACCGTCGAAGGCTGGAATTCGCTGATCCATCCGGAGGACCGCGAAAAGATGATGGATCACTTCGCCAACCAGGCGCTCCGGCAGCGGAAGCAGTTTGACCGCGAGTACAGGATTGTGCGTCCGGCCGACGGGCGGGTCCGCTGGGTGCATGGACGCGGCGCCACGATTTGGCAAGCCGACGGCGTACCGGTAGTCATGGCCGGCACGATTCAGGACATCACGGCGCGCCGGGCGGTCGAAGAAGAGTTGCGTCAGGCTCATAAACTGGAGGGCCTGGGCCGGTTGGCGGGGGGCATTGCCCACGACTTCAATAACCTGTTGACCGTCATCAACGGCTACGGCGACATGCTGCTGGGCGAGTTGGAAAACGGAGACCCTCGGCGGGAATCGGTCGCCGAAATCCGCAAGGCGGGGCAGCGGGCAGCGGAACTGACCAGGCAACTGCTGACCTTCAGCCGCAAGCAGATCGTCGAACCTCAGGGGCTGGATCTGAATCGGTTGATCGGCGACAACCTGGCCATGCTCCAGCGATTGGTGGGAGAGGACATCGAGGTGGAAGCACAGCTCGCCACGCCGTTGGGAACGGTGGTGGCCGATCCCGGACAGTTGCACCAGGTGTTGTTGAATCTCGTGGTGAACGCGCGCGACGCCATGCCTCGCGGCGGGAGGCTCACCATCGCAACGTCCAATCGAGACGTGGAGGAAGGCGACCCTGCCCGGCACCCCGGCAGCGCACCCGGACACTACGTATTGCTCTCGGTTGCCGATACCGGAATCGGCATTGCAGCCGAAGCCCGGGAGCACATATTCGATCCCTTCTTCACCACTAAGGGCAAAGGCGCCGGTACCGGCCTTGGACTCGCCACCGTCCACGCGATCGTGCAGCAGGCCGGCGGGTCGATTTCGTTCCACAGCGAATCTGGCCGCGGCACCACCTTCCTGATCCATTTGCCGCGGACCGGCGCCGCCGTCTCGGAGCGGAGCGAGACCGCACGATCGTCGGCTGACCTTCGCGGCACGGAGACCATTCTCGTAGTGGAAGACCAGGACTCGGTCCGCAAGTTGGCCGTACAGATGCTCAACCAGTGTGGTTACCGGATTCTGGAGGCGGCGCAGGGCGATGAAGCCCTGCTGCTGGCAGCCCGCCACGCGGGACCGATTCATCTGCTGCTTACGGACGTCGTCATGCCCCGCATGACGGGCCGGGAACTCGCCGAACAACTCAGACCGGCTCGCCCCGCGATGAAAGTGCTGTACATGTCGGGCTATGCCGAAGACGTGATTGCGAGCCGGGGCCTGCTGGACCCGGGCCTGCTCCACATCCCCAAGCCTTTTGCCTCGGAGGCACTGGCGCGAAAGGTGCGGGAGGTGCTGGGATCGACGCCGGACCCGGCGCCGGCCAGGGTCCTGGTGGTGGATGACGAGAGCGGGGTGCGCAGCCTATTTCAAAAGGTGTTGGCCGATGCCGGCTACACGGTACTGCTCGCCGGCGACGGCAACCAGGCGTTGAATATGGTGCGCGCGCAACGCTTCGATCTGGTTCTGACCCACTTGGCCATGACAGAGAGGGAGGGGATCGAAATCATCCAGAGCCTGCGCCAAGAGCAGCCGGATTTGAAGATCGTCGTGATGTCGCGAGCCTGCGGCGGTGAGTTCCTGAAGGTGGCGAGACGGTTGGGGGCGAATTCCGCCCTGGCCATGCCGGTGGCTCCGGAACAGTTGATCTCGACCGTTCGGGGTGTCCTCGGGTAGGGAAACCGTGGACAGACAGCGAATTTCCGGCAAACTGCGCCGGAAATTCATGTCAGTCCCCGACGCGGTCAATCGCGGGCGCAGGGTCGGGTAAACTGGAAGTGGATACCTACGATCCTCATGGCGTCTCCGCCCATTCCGCCGCAGTTGGACCATCTGATCACCCGTCCGTTCTCGTTCTACCCGCCGATTATCGGGATCGAACACAACGAGTGGTTGTACAAGAAGGCGAGCTGGAGCGAAATCCTGGTGGTGAACTGCAAGAACGCCGAGGAGATCTGGATTTCACGGCGCTACATCGGCGAAGTATCGCGAGTGGACGACCCGGTGCTGATCGTAGGGTTGACCCGCGAACTCGAATACAAGCGCGGTATGGTGGTGCCGTTCCAGCGGCGGGTGATCGAGATGCCGGTGGCGGTGGGCGGCAACCCGGCAACGGCGAGAGAGGGCGAACGGCCGGCGCCGGGATTGATCGTCGGCATACGGATGGCATCGGCGCAGGACAAGCGCATGTTCAAGCTGATCGGCGCGGCGGTGACGGTGGCGATCCTGCTGTACATCCTGGCGGTGAGTTTGTCGCGCCAGCGGGTGGTGTTCACGGCCAGGGATCAGACCTACATGGGGCTGACCGCACGCGACGACCGCACGGAGGTGGTGGTGAAGCTGGGAGAGCCGGCGACCGACCGCTGGCAAAGCGAAAGCGGGGATCTGCAATGCGAGGCGTTGGATTATCCGGACCGTAAGCTGACGGTGATCCTGATTGGCGCCGACCGCAACAGCGTGCAGTATGTCGGCACCATGGACAAGAATTGGAAGCCCGTCCACTCGGTGCGTTTGCGCTCGGGCGGGACCACGGACAGCCTGTTGCGCGGGCTGAAGCGGTTTTAGCATTGGGATCGCATCGGATCACTGTCCTGGTTGACAGATTGTTCCCGTTTGTTATGCTACGGGCAGAAGTCTGGATTCCGGACTTCCGGAATTAGTCTGAGTATATCTTTATGAACACCACCGCCAAAATCCAGCACAAAGGCCAGGTAACCATTCCCACCAGCGTCCGGCGCCAAGCCGGGCTGTCCAAGGGCGACCTGGTGAATTTTGCTTTCCAGCGCGGCAAGATCGTGATTACCCCCAGGTTGGTGATTGACCGCGCCCAATTTCCGAACGCCGACGACGAATACACCCCGGCGCAGCGGCGCATTATCGATGCGCGTCTCGATGAATCCGAAGAAGACTTGAAAAACGGCCGCGGCTATGGGCCCTTTGACACCGCGGAGGAGATGATCGCGCACATGAAAGGTCAACTGAAGCAAAGAGCCGCCGCTAAGAAAACCAGACGCTCTCGATGAACATTGACTACCTTCCCCGTGCGATGCAGGCCCTGAAAGACGCCCCAGCCGACGTGCGCAAGGCGTTCTTTAAGCAAGTCGCGTTTCTTGCCGGCAACCTCCACCACCCTTCGCTTCACGCCAAAAAGTACGACGAATCAAGAGATCGCTGGCAGGCTCGCGTCAACAAGAACTGGCGGTTCTATTTCAACATCGTGGGCGACACCTACATCATCCGGGATATCGTTCCGCATCCCAAGAAATGACCGGGCGCATTGTCACCCCGGTCGCGGCTCGGATCGGTTGCTATCGATGCCCAGCTTGCGCATCTTGTTTTGCAGCGTGGTGCGCTTCATGCCGAGTTTGGCGGCGGCGCCGGTGTCCCCGCCGACCTTGCCCCCGGCATCGTGCAGCGCGCGCTGGATGGCCTCCCGCTCGGCGGCTTCTAAGGTGACGACGCTGGCCCCCACCGGACCGCGCTTGAGTTCGCGCACCGGGACTTGCAGGGCACTGCCGGTGGAGAGGATCACGGCGCGCTCGATGAAGTTCTGCAGCTCGCGGATGTTGCCCGGCCAGTGATAGCGGGCCAGCGCATTCATGGATTCGGTGGGGATGCTGGTGATGCGGCGGTTCATGCGGCGGGCGTATTGCTGCACGAAGTAACGCACCAGCAGCGGAATATCGTCGCGCCGTTCGCGCAGGGGGGGCGCCGTCATGGGGAAGACGTTGAGCCGGTAGTAGAGATCGGCGCGGAACTGGCGCTGCTCCACGAGCTGCGCCAGGTCGCGATTGGTGGCCGCCACCAGGCGGGCATCGGTGCGAATCGTGCGCGAACTCCCGAGGCGTTCGAACTCGCGCTCCTGAAGCACGCGCAGCAGCTTGGACTGCAGCTCAATAGGGATCTCGCCGACCTCGTCCAGGAAGATGGTGCCGCGGTGCGCCAGTTCGAAGCGGCCGATGCGCTGCGCGATGGCGCCGGTGAACGCGCCCTTCTCGTGGCCGAAAAGTTCGCTTTCCAGCAAGCCGGTGGGGATGGCGGCGCAGTTGAGCTTGACGAAGGTGGCTTGCTTGCGCGCGCTGAGGTCGTGGATGGCGCGCGCCAGCAGTTCCTTGCCGGTGCCGGTTTCGCCGTAAATCAGCACGGTGGAATCGGTGGGCGCCACGGTTTCGAGCTGCTTGAGGGTGGCTTTCAGCGCGCGGCTTTGGCCCACGATCTCCTCGAAGCGGTTGTCGGTGCGGATCTCGTCTTCCAGGTAGACCTTTTCCTCCTCCAGCCGCACATTGAGCTCTTCGATGCGCTTGTAGGAGAGGGAGTTATCGAGGGCGATGGCCACCTGGCCGGCCACTTGGTTGAAGAAGCCCAGATCGTCGCCCAGGAAGCGGTCCGGCCGGCGCGAGCCGACATTCAGGGTGCCGAGGGCGGCGCCGCGCGAGATCAAGGGGACGCAACAGAGCGATTGAATTCCCTCGCGTTCGAACAATTCGCCCGTGGTGGCGGAAACAGCGCGCGCCTCCTCCAGGCTGAACACCCGGCCCTGCCGCGTGCGGAAGACGAAGCCCGCCAGACTGTCATCGAGCGGCACAATCGCGTCCTCGCGGATGGCGCCCGTGCCGTCCGGAAAATCGAGCATGTGCAGGCGCAGGGCACGGATGTCGGGATCGTGGATCAGCAGGCTGGCGTAGTCCAGGCCGAAACAGCGGCGCAACGACGCGGAGATGGCCTGAAACAACTCGCGAGTCTCCAGGCAGCCGGCCACGGCATTGTTGACTTCGAGCAGGGTGCGCAGGCGGTCGCGCTCGTGGGCCAACTGCTCTTCGTAGGCCACGGCGGCTTCCGAGTGGAGCGCATTATCCACCGCCACCGCCACCTGGCGCGCCACCTGGCCCATGAATTCGATGTCTTCTTCGGAGTAGGCGTTTTTGGTCAGCGAGCCGAAGTGGAGCCCGCCGAGTTCCCGTTGCGCCGTGAACAGCGGCAGGATGCAGGCCGATTGCACCCCGTTGGCGCGCAACAGGTCGAGCACTATGGGGAAGCGTTCCTCGGCGGCGGTGTCGGGGATGTAGTAGGGGCGGCGCGACTGAAGCGCGGCGATGGTGGGAGTCTGTTCGAACGGTGTGCTCTTGGGCGGCTTGCCGTGGACCGGCTGCTCAGTCTCCAGAATGTGCAGGCGGACTACGCGCTCTTTGGCGTCGATCAGGGTGAGGCTGATGAAATCAAAGGGCACCAAGCGTTTGAGCAGGCGGCTGAGGTCGGCGAAAAGGGTGGAGAGTTGGCGGTGGACGGCAATCGATTCGGCGACTTCGAGCAGCGTCTCGTAGCGTGCCCGCGTGGCGTCCGGAGGGAGAGGTGCGGTGGATGGCATCAAGGCGTCGAGCCGACTTTTCCCACCCTACCACAAGCCGGCCCATGACAAATCTCCTGCAAGACGGCACGGATCAAAGGCGTGACCGCCACCAGTTCGACTCCCTCGGCGTGCATGTGCGCTAACAGGGATTCGCCCGCCGGATCGACGAAATCCACTTCGCCGAGGTCCAAAACGGTTTTCCGGCCATGGGTCGTGGAACTGGCGGTCTTCCAACACTGTTCGAGTTCGTGGACCCAAAGCCCGGATAGCCTGCCTTCGAGTTTGAGCCGGAACTCCCGGGCGCTGTCGTGAAGCGTGATTTTCAGCATGGGCAACCGATCCATATCCAGGGCACGATGCATGCCAGAGTGCGAAACCAGCACAGATAAGGACATAGCAGGGCGGCGCCGCTCCCCGCGCGCGGCGGCTGCTGCCCAAATACCGGCAAATCCGGCAGGTTCCCGGTCCTCGGCCTATCGAAAGGCCGCCCTTCCGCCGATATGACGGAAGAGGGAACTCCGCCGTTCGCCATGCAGAAATGGGTCGCAGCCTTCGCGTTGTGTGTGTTTGCTCCGGTCGTGGTCGCGCAGGATCACGACCGGTGGCGATTCTGGACATTCTCCGACGGGTTGCAGGAAACCTTCAGCTACTCGTTGGGATTGGGCGCAGGCGGTTCGGTAACGATCCGCCACGGCGCGGTTCCATTCATGAGCGTCCTGGCTGGCTATGGGGTGGCCCACATAGCCGATCCACATCAGAACGTCAGGGCGGATGGGGTGACCCGCGGACGGGCAACGCTGGGGGCGAATGGGTCCACCTGGGCGGCCATCGATGGAAACCTGATGGAATACCGGGCCGGCCGGTGGATACTGCAATACCAGACGCCGCCTGGCCTGCGCCTGATCGCGGCGGCGCCCGCGGGGAACCGGGTGATCGTGTTGTTCTCCACCGCGCTGCGCGAATACGATCCGGACCACGGGACGTGGAGGGAGTTTAGGAACCAGGACAATACGCGCCTTGGGGGCTTTACGGCGATGACGGCGCGCGCCCCGGATTTCTGGATCTCTGGCGACCGGGGTCTGGCCCGCTTGCGGGTTGAAGGGTACGGCGTTCCGCAGTGGAGCGAGATATCCGGCGCGGGCGCCGGGCTGAGCCAGTTTCACTACCCCGTGACGGGGCGCGACGGTGAACTGTTCGCACAGGCGAAGGCCGGCGCGGGGCGAATGGCGGTGGTACGATGGTCCGCCAAGGGCCTGGAGAAGGTCTATGTTTCCTCCGACGGCGCTCCCCGTGGGTGGCGCGGACCAGATGGATCCGTGTGGATTCTGGAAGGTGGCTCGCTCTTTCGCCTGACGGAAGGCGGAAGGGCGCCGGTGCTGCGCGATGGGGTGCTCTCCGGCAACGTGTTCGATATCTACTCCGAGGACGGCAAGTCGTTCTGGATGGCCGGCTCCGAGGGCGTGGCGCGCTACACGGCGGCGCTCTGGCAAGCGCCGGAAGGCCTCGCCGGGTTCGACCGGCCGGTGCATGCGGCGTTTGAAGACCGCCAGGGGCGCCTCTGGTTTGCGGCCACGGACTACCTGCTGGAACTGGATGGCGCGGTGTGGAAGCGCCACCGCATTCCGTCCGGCTTGCGGACCCACACCACACAGACCGCGAGCGTGATGGAGAGCCCCAACGGGCGCGTCGTGGTCAACTGCCTGGCGCAGGATCAGACCGACCTCATGCTGGAATTCGATCCGGGGAAAGGAGAGTTTCACGCCATCCACCCGCCCGAAGGGCGGCAGATCGTGCTCATGGCGCCGCGCAGAGCGGGAGGTCTATGGGCCGCCACGGTGGCGAAGAACCTTCCCGGATTCCGCTTGGAGATCTACCATGGAAAGCGCCTGACGCCGTTCCTGGACCTGGGAAAGGAATGGGACGGCGGCGATGTGCGCACCATCGTTGACCGTTCGAACGGGGAACTCTGGCTCGGGGGGATCAACGGCGGCTGCCTGTATCGCGGCGGCCGTCTGACCCATCCGTTTGTCAAGGACCTGGGGTACACCGATAGCGGCGCCTTTACGCTCCACGAACTGCCGGATGGCACGTTGCTGGCCGGCGGGCGGCGTGGTGTGTTTCGCTGGATGGGTTCCTCCTGGACGCTGCTGCGCAGCGGCCTCGATCGCGTACGCAGTTTTCTGCAGGCGAGGGACGGCGCCCTGTGGGTGGCGAGCGCCAGCGGAGTGGATCGTTTGACGGGCGGCAATTGGATCGACCACGGGGTGGAGGAGGGGCTGCCTTCGAACATCGCCAGCCTGGTTTTCCAGGATAGCCAGGGCCGCATTTGGGCGGGCACCTCGCAGGGCCTGGCGGTGTATCACCCCGATGCCGATTCGGACCCTCCCGTAACGCTGCTCGAAAGAGGCGTCGAGCCCAGGGAAGTGCCGGCTTCCGGAGATGTTCGCTTTGTCTTCAGTGGTCTAGACAAGTGGAAGCAAACCACGGCCGAGCGGCTGTTGTTCTCCTACCGGCTGGATCAAGGCGCCTGGTCGCCCTTCCAACCCGGCGACGCAGCCGTCTTTCAGAAGCTCGCGTCCGGGGATCACCGCTTTGCCGTGCGCGCCATGGATCGTAACGGCAATGTGGACCGGCATCCGCCGTCGATCCAGTTTCGGGTCTTGAACCCGTGGTACCTGAGCGGCGCCTTCCTGCTGCTGGCCGCCGCCGGCATCGCTGTGATCCTGACCCTGGGATACCTCGCGATCTCGCAATACTTCCGGCGCGGCGAACTGATTATCGAACTGCATCGCGCCAAGCTGCAAGCTGAGAGCTCGAGCCGGCATAAGACCGAATTCCTGGCCAACATGAGCCACGAAATCCGCACGCCCATGAACGGTATTCTCGGCATGACGGAACTTGCCCTGGATACGCCGCTCGCGCCGGAGCAGCGCGAGTATATGGAGACGGTGAAGAGTTCCGCCGGGTCGCTGTTGAGAGTGCTCAACGACATCCTCGATTTCTCCAAGGTGGAGGCCGGAAAACTGGAACTGGTGGCGGTGGATTTCGAACTCCGCAAGTGCCTGTCCGAAGTCATGGGCGTGATGGTTTTCGGCGCCAGCCAAAAGGGCCTGGCATTGGTGTGCGAGGTGGATCCCTCTGTTCCGCAATGGCTGTGCGGGGATGACGCGCGCCTGCGGCAAATCCTGATCAACCTGGTGGGCAACGCCATCAAGTTCACCGCCGTGGGGAGGGTGGAGGTTCGGGTGCGCCGCGAGACCGGGGCCGGGGAGGCGGAACCGTTGCACTTCGTGGTGGCCGACACCGGCGGCGGGATTCCGGCGGACAAGCAGGCGGTGATTTTCGCGCCCTTCGAGCAGGGCGATGCCTCGATGGCGCGCCGCTTCGGCGGAACCGGTCTCGGTCTGGCCATCGCGTCCAAACTGGTGGGGCTGATGAATGGAAAAATCCGCGTGGAGAGCCCCTGGCAGGCTGCCGGTTCGGAAGACCCGGTGGACGGGAGTGCCTTCCACTTCACGGCGTGTTTCGCGCCCGGAACCCCCGCCGTGGCGGCGCCCGAAACGGTGGCTGCCGCGGTGGAGCGGCCGTTGCGGATTCTGTTGGCGGAAGATAACGCCGTGAACCGGCGGTTGGCGTGCTATCTGCTCGAAAAGAAAGGGCACACGGTGATCACCGCCCAGGACGGCCGGGAGGCGCTGGCGATGCTCGAAACCGAAACCGTGGAGCTGATCCTGATGGACGTTCAGATGCCCGGCATGGACGGAGTCGAAGCCACGCGCGTCATCCGCGCCAGGGAGAAGGCGAGTGGCCTGCACGTGCCCATCGTCGCTCTGACCGCGCACGCCATGAGCGGCGACCGCGACTATTGCCTGGCTGCCGGCATGGACGACTACCTGACCAAGCCGATTCGGGCGGAGGACCTGCACCGCGTGCTGGCCTCCGTGAGAGTGGGGGCTTAACCATCGGCGATAGCACTAAACTGGTATCTTGCCTCTCTTTCCGCCTCGCCGGCTCGGGTTGCAGTTGCTATTTCTGGCTGCCGTGGCGCTACTGGCTTACGCGCCATCGCTCACCATCCCGCTGATCGCCGACGACTACCCGAATCTCTCGCAGGCGCTCACCTACGGAGCGCCCGCGGGGTTCGGCACGCTGCTGCACGATGCGCAGTTCCGTCTGCGCGCCACCAGTTATTGGGCCATGTACGGGCTCTGGCACGTCGCCGGGCTGACTCCGCCGGTCTATCACGCCGCCAGCCTGGCGCTGCATATCGCCAATACCTGGCTGGTGTTTTTCGTGGCGGCTGCCTGGCCGCGCATGCGCCCGGCCGCATTCTGGGCCGCGGCTTTCTTCGCGGTGCACGAGGGCCACCAGGAAGCCGTGATGTGGTTCTCGGCGATCAATGAGCTGTTGATGTTCCTCTTCGGAATGGCGTCCTTGTGGTGCTGGAGAAGCGCGCCCGATGGAGCCAAATCTGGGTGGCGGAGGGAGTTGGCGGGGGTGGTGCTGTTCGCCCTTGCCCTGATTTCCAAGGAGTCCGCTATTTTCCTGCTGCCGCTGTTCGTGCTGGCGGTCGAGCCGGAGGAGTGGCGCCGCCGGCTGCCGCGATTGGCGCCGCATCTGGTTCTGGTCCTATTGGGTCTGGCCTCGATCGCGCAGAGCCGGTCCAACTCGTTCCGCTTCACGGACGGCAGCTTTTCGCTCGATGCGCCGTTCTGGCTTACCTGGCCGCACAGCTTCGCACGCCTGCTGTGGATCTGGGGATGGCCGGCCGTGCTGGCCCTCTTCCTATCCAGTGACCGGCGATTCAGGCGAGGCGCCGTGGCGGCGCTGGCCTGGATGGGAATCGCTCTCTTGCCGTACAGTTTCCTGACCTATTCTACGCAGATTCCGAGCCGGCAGGTCTACCTGGCCAGCGCGGGACTGGCGTTTCTGGTGGGACTGGCGCTGGCAAAGTATGAGGGACGGCGGATCGCCGCCGCGCTGCTCGCCCTCATGTTGCTGCACAACACGGTGTACTTGTGGACTAAAAAGCGAGCTCAATTCGTGGAGCGCGCGGCGCCCACCGATCAATTGGTCGGCTTCGCGCGCCGCACCCCGGGGGCGATCTGGATACAGTGTTTCCCTCTGCCGGCAATCGTGGCCGATGAGGCGGTGCGGCTCGCCACCGGGCGCTCGCCATCCGATCTGGTGTGGAGTGCCGGCGCGGCTCGGGAACGCTCGGCAGCCCCGTTTTGCTATGCGGACAAGTCCAGCCAAGGGCTGCGCGATTGATTCCATGGGCTTGACGATTGATTCCAGGGGCTTGGCGATTGATTCCAGGGGCTTCGCCCCGGGCGGGCTGCTTGGGGATTTCGCCGTGATTATCTACTTGACAACAACGATATTTCCACACCACAATAGATTGTGTCCCCGTGGGAGGGCTGGTGAGGATAGCTGCATCAGGCCAATAGACAGCCCACTGCGGGGGTATTGGTGGGCTGGCGGCGTGAAATGGGGTGCCTTAACCGCGCTTCTGCGGCCCCGGTTTGCGCGCGTCGGCCTTGCGCGGGCGCTTGTCCGTTATCGCGTTTGCGGGCATCGGCGGCGTGTTCAGCAGCGCCTTGATGACCGCCTCGAATTCCTCACGGGGGACTTTTGGCATGTTGGCCACGACTATATTGTATCGCCACGCCCCCTTTATTGGTTGCAATCCAGTGATTTTAAGGACACAATCAGATTTAGCGGTGAGTGCGGGATTCGAACCCGCGAACGGCGTGCCGTGAACACCCGTTGCGCAGCTTATAAGGCCGGTGCGATAAGCCACTCTGCCAACTCACCCCAAACGCGAGGGGCTGGTTCGCCAGCCCCTTTTATTTTAAGGACCTTAGAGAGAAGTATCGCAAAATTGGTGTGGCCGCGTCAAGCCCTCATATTAATTTTGCGATAGACCATTTTTGTGATACTATGGCGAATGAGCTACCTTGGATTTTCCACGGCTTCAAAAAGGCAGCCGGGAATCAGGTGGTTCAGGAGTGGTTTGATGCGCTTGCGGATGAGATCAAAGATGCGATCCGTGATTCGCTTGCGTACCATGCGCAGCTTGAGCGTCATTTATGGAGACGGCCTGGATTTGACGAACTTGGTGGCGAGGGGATATCAGAATTCCAATTCAAGGCGGCCAATACTTGGTATCGAATTTACGGCGACTATGGCCCCAAACGGCACGAGTACACCTTTCTTCATGGCTGCGAGAAAAAGGTAAAAAACGACAAATCCGGGAAGCGGATCGCCAAAGAGCGCAATAAACAGCTTGAACGAAACGAGGCTTCGGTACATGTATTCGGATGGAAGGAAGACCCTGATTAAACGGCTCCGGCGCGGCAAAAAGGTGCGCGAGCAGTTTGTATCGTCTCATCTCAGCAAGGGAATCGCTTTCCAGATTCGCGCCACTCGAGATCGTCTTGGCTGGAACCAAGATCGTCTGGCTAAAGAAGTAGGCATGACTCAGAATGCAATTTCCCGTTTGGAGTCACCTGAATATGGAAAGCCAACAATCACTACCCTCAAGCGTTTAGCTGCGGCATTGGATATCGGAATTGTTGTACATTTCGTCCCCTTCAGCCAGATGATTGATTGGACGAGTGGCACTCGCCGTGTAGATCCGGGTCTGAGCACAGAGTCGCTTGCAGTCCTTAACTTTTCGGCTGAAGAAGAAGCCGGAGTTTTTGATTCTAACCCCGAACGAATTTGGACCGTACGGTCCAGCGATATTGGGGAGTTTAGCACCCTTAGTATCAAGACTGGGGCTCAATCATTTGAGAGCCTAGAGTCGCCATCCGTTGCTGAAACTACATGGACGACACCACCTGCCAGACTCCCCTTTGGCAGGGCTCTCATTAGCACCGAGACAAAGTATCCGATTGAATTAGGACAACATCA
>Ga0208587_1000798_pt1 | contig 17294 bp, 12 predicted proteins | sample NGESurdeep092012_7_FD_184472 | JGI IMG/M metagenome (GOLD analysis project Ga0208587, IMG submission 184472) | Arctic peat soil microbial communities from Barrow, Alaska - NGEE Surface sample 210 deep-092012 (SPAdes) | ecosystem: Environmental > Terrestrial > Soil > Wetlands > Peat ...
CAAGGTGTCCGCGCGGAGGGCGTCGAAGAGCTTGTCACCGAAGGTGCCGCCATCATCGGCGGCTGAAGGGAAACATGGATGTCAGATCAGCTGTTCGCCGACCTCATCGAGGTCGCCAACCGGTACGGCGAGTCGGAGTACTCGCGTGCCGGTGGCGGCAACGCCTCGGTCAAGGTTGACGGCGTCCTCCACATCAAGCCCAGCGGCGTGCCGCTGCTCACGCTCACGAAGGCGGACCTCGACGGCTTGAACGGCGCGCTCGGCCGTGCGGCGGCACGCGACCCGCACAGTGATGGCATCGTGGTCGTCGGTTTGGGCACGCCCTGGATGCCTTCGCTCTGGCGGCGTCACCTGCGCGTGGCTGCGCAGATCGGTGCGGGCAGCGCGATCCGGCTCCGTTACTTCTCGCCCGATGATCGCGTGGAAATGGTGCGCACCTGGTTCAGCCGAGATGCGATCGGCATGGGCGAGGTGTATCTCGTCCGGGGGCACGACGAGGTAGTGAGCTTCTGGGCGTTCCGTCCCTGGTAGGCGGAATGCGTGGCGCCGGATGTTAGCTTTCGCGTTCGGAAAATCCGAAAGCACACTCCATCAGGCAACGCATCGTGGCACCGCAATTCATCTACGTAATGAAGGCGCTGCGCAAGGTAGTTCCGCCTTCGCGCATCATTCTCGACGACATCTGGCTGTCGTTCTATCCGGGCGCGAAGATCGGCGTCCTCGGACCGAACGGCGCCGGCAAATCTTCTTTGCTCCGCATCATGGCGGGGGTCGACCACGAGTTTCAGGGCGAGGCGTGGGCGCACAAGGGCACGCGCATCGGCTTCCTGCCGCAGGAGCCCGTCCTCGACCCCAAGAAGGACGTAAAGGGCAACGTCGATGAGGCGGTGAGGGAGCAGCGCGCCAAGCTCGACCGCTTCAACGAAGTCGCGATGAAGTTCGCGGAGCCGATGAGTGACGACGCGATGAACGCGCTGCTCGAGGAGCAGGGCAAGCTCCAGGAGTACATCGACGCGCACAATCTCTGGGAACTCGACCGCAAGGTGGAGATCGCGATGGACGCGCTGCGCCTTCCGCCCGCCGACGCCGATATCTCGACGCTCTCCGGCGGTGAGAAGCGGCGTGTCGCGCTCTGCAAGGTGCTGCTCGAGGAGCCGGACATGCTGCTGCTCGACGAGCCCACCAACCATCTCGACGCCGAAAGCGTCGCGTGGCTCGAGCGCTTCCTCGCCGACTTCCCGGGAACGGTCGTTGCGATCACCCACGACCGGTATTTCCTCGACAACGTCGCGAAGTGGATCCTCGAACTCGACCGCGGGAAGGGAATTCCGTGGGAGGGGAACTATACGAGCTGGCTCGAGCAGAAGGCGAACCGCATGGCGCTCGAGGAGAAGACCGCGAGCGCACGACAGCGCACGCTGACGCGCGAACTCGAGTGGGTTCGCATGGCTCCGCGCGCACGGCAGGCGAAGAGCAAGGCGCGCATCCAGGCGTTCGAGGACCTGCAGAGCGAGGAGCAGCAAGCCAGGGTCGCGACCAACGAAATCGTCATTCCGCCGCCGGCGCGGCTCGGCAACGACGTCGTCATCGCGAAGAACCTGAAGAAAGGGTTCGGCGACCGCCTGCTGTTCGAGAACATGAACTTCTCGCTCCCGCGCGGCGGCATCGTCGGCATCATCGGCCCGAACGGCGCGGGCAAGACGACGCTGTTCAAGATGATCATCGGCAAGGAGAAAGCGGACGGCGGCGAACTGAAGATCGGCGAGACGGTGCAGATCGCCTACGTGGACCAGACGCGCACGCTCAACAACGACAAGAACGTGTGGGAGGAGATCAGCGGCGGGAACGAGCTGATCATGGTCGGCAAGAAGGAGATCAACAGCCGCGCGTATCTCTCGAGCTTCAACTTCCGGGGGGCGGACCAGCAGAAGAAGGTCGGCAGCCTCTCGGGCGGCGAGCGCAACCGCCTCCACCTCGCGAAGACGCTGATGGAAGGCGGAAACCTGCTGATGCTCGACGAGCCCACGAACGACCTCGACGTCGACACGCTGCGCGCGCTCGAGCAGGCGCTCCTCGACTTCGCCGGCTGCGCGGTGGTCATCACGCACGATCGCTGGTTCCTCGACCGCATTGCGACCCACATCCTCGCGTTCGAGGGCGACTCGGAGGTCGTCTGGTTCGAGGGGAACTACGGCTCCTACATCGAGGACCTTCGCAAGAGAAAGGGCCCCGACGCCGACCAGCCGCACCGCATCAAGTACAAGCCGCTGACGCGCGCATAGACACCGGAGTTATGGGGCTAGAACAAAAAGCCCCGCGTCCCAGCCTTGGCGCATGATCAGGCCACCGTGCGTCGGCCGGCCAGCAGGGCTTCGTACTCGTTCCCGGGAACGGTTCGTCCTGCAATAGTGTAGGATGATATGCACCCAATTGCAGGAGGACCCGTGAAGATGCCAGTGCGCGCCGCGCTTCTTGCCTCGGTCGTTGCCGCCGCACTCGCGGTCGCCCAGCCGGTGCGGGCGCAGGATTCGGGGGACGGCTTTCTTTTTCAGCGGCCATCCGGCAGCTGGTCGCTGCACGGCGGTTTCGCGAAGCCGAGCGCCGGCAGCGACCTCTTCTCGTTCACCACGACCAACCTGACGGTGAGTCGCGGGGACTTCAGCGCCCTCGACTACGGCGCCGACCTCGCCTTCGCGATCACCCCGCGGCTCGACCTCGTGCTGGACGTCTCGCACTCCGGAATGAGCAAGGGCTCCGAGTTCCGGAACTTCGTGGACAACAACCAACTGCCGATCCAGCAGACGACGAGCTTCCAGCGCACACCCGTGACGCTGAGCGCGCGCTACTACCTGACGGCGCGCGGACGCCAGATCGGACATTACGCCTGGGTGCCGAATCGCATCGTGCCGTACGTCGGCGCCGGCGTCGGCGCGATGAACTACGGGTTCGACCAGAAGGGTGACTGGGTCGACAACACGACGCTGGCCGTGTTCCCCGACACGTTCCACTCGAGTGGCTGGGCGCCGATGGCACAACTGCTCGCCGGCGTCGAGTGGTCGATGGGCCCGGGCTGGGCGCTCAGGACAGAGGCGCGCTACCTTACGGCGGGTGCAACACCAAGCAGCGACTTTCCCGGTTTTCACCGCATCGATTTGTCCGGCGTGAATACCAATGTCGGCTTTTTCGTCAGATTCTGACAGGACGGACACCATGCTCGTTCGACTGAATTCTGTTGTGCGGTCCGCGATGTCGACGCTCGCGGTCACTTCGCTTGCGATCGCGTTCGCCATGCCTGCCGCCGCACAGAACGCGCAGACTGAAGGACGCTGGCAGGCGTGGCTCGGCTGCTGGACGCCCGCGGGCACGCTGATTCGCACCATCGGCAAATCTGCGACGTCGGTCGTGTGCGTCGTTCCCACGTCGACCGCCTCGGCGGTGGATGTCGTGACCGTCTCGGCCGGGAAGATCGTCGATCGCACGCATGTGGATACCGACGGCCAGCCGCACGCGCTCGCGAAGCAAGGCTGCACCGGATGGCAGAGCGCGAAGTGGTCGCCATCAGCACACCGCGTGTATTTGAAGTCCGAAGTCAACTGCAGTGGCGCATCCGCCACTCATGTGAGCGCCGTCTACGCCATGGCAGGATCCGGCGAGTGGATCGACGTCCAGGGAATGCGGGTCGACAAGAACAGCGGCGTGCGTGCGGTGCGTTATCGCGAGGCTGTCGATGTGGGATCTCTTCCGGAAGAGATCACGCAGAAGCTCGAGGGGCGCACGATGGCGCGCAGGGCCGCCATGCTCGCGGTGACCGAGCCGCTGTCGCTCTCAGATGTGGCGGAGGCCTCGCGTGAACTCGACCCCAGCGTGGTTTCGACCTGGCTCATCGAAGCAGACAAACTCGACATGCACAGGCCAACGCCGCTGAACGCGAAGCAGCTCGTGCAACTTGCCGACGCCGGAGTACCGGCAATCGTGATCGACGTGATGCTCGGGCTGTCGTATCCGCACGTGCTCGCCGTGAACCCGGTCAGTTATGGAGTGGCGCGACAGAATACCGACAGTGCCTATATGGCGACTGGCGCGCTCGGATCGATGTCGTCGCTCGACCCCCTCATCGGTTTCGACCGATTCAGCATGCCCATCTATGCATCCGAATCGGGGATGATGTTCGGATGCTCGCCCTTCATGTACAGCCCGTACGACGCAGGATGGAACCTCTATTCCTCGCAGTTCGGTTGCGGGGGATACGGCAATGGCTACTTCGGCGGCTACCCGGGATATGGTTATGGGTACGGCGGGTACCCATACGGCGGGTACTTCGGCGGCGGGCCCGTGGTGGTGCCGCAGGGAACTGGCACGCCGGCTCATGGCCGAGTCGTGAACGGAAAAGGCTACACGCAAGGCGGGAATGGGTCGACCGGCACCGCGACGCCTCGCTCGGCAAACACGTCGCCCGGAAATACCAACTCGGGCGCCGGCTACGGCAGCGCTGGTTCGTCGAGTCCGCCGCCCGCGCCATCGCCCGCGCCATCGCCGCCGCCGCGCACCGCTGAACCAAGGAAGCCGTAGCTTTCGCAGCACGCAGTAGCCCTGAACCCCACCGCAGGGAGACACTGATGCAGTGCAGTATCCGCGCGCACGCGCTCGCCGCGTGCACGGCTTCGCTTTTTCTCACGATTGCATTCTCGCATACTGCCGCGGCACAGCAGGGCGCGATTCCCACTCCAGAGTCGGTCCTCGGCTTCGCGGTCGGCGCGGACTACAAGCTCGCGACGTACGACGAGTCGATCCGCTACTTCGAGCGCCTCGCGGCCGCGTCCAGCAACCGCATGAAGCTCATGGACGTCGGCAAGACGTCCACCGGTCATCCTTGGACGCTCGCCGTCATCACGTCGCCGGAAAACTTCGCGAAGCTCGACCGCTATCGCGAAATCGCGCAACGGCTCGCGCATCCCGACGGACTCACCGACGATCAGGCTCACGCGCTCGCTCGCGAAGGACGCGCGTTCGTGGACATCAGCGGCGGCCTCCACGCCTCCGAGATCGCGGGCTCGCAGCACACGATCCAGCTCGCGTACGACATCCTCGCGCATCCGGATGACCCGAAGATCAAGGCGATCCTCGAGAACACCGTTCTCCTGCTCTGGCCCTCGATCAACCCGGACGGACAGAACATCGTCGTGAACTGGTACCGCGAGAACGTCGGCACGCCGTACGAAATCTCCCCGCTGCACGAGCTCTACCAGAAGTACCTCGGCCACGACAACAATCGCGACGCGTACATGCTCAACGTCGTCGAGTCACGCGTCGTCGCGCGCACGTGGCGGCAATGGGAGCCGAACATCATCTACGTGCAGCACCAGACCGCGCCGTTCCCCACGCGCATCTGGCTGCCGCCGTTCGCGGAGCCGATCGCGCCGAGGGTGAACGCGCTGATGTCGCGCGAAGTGAACACCATCGGCATGACGATCGCGCAGGAACTCGAGACGAACGGGCAGGTTGGCGCGACGCACATGGGCACCGGTTTCGACGCGTGGTATCCCGGCTACATCGACTACATGCCGATGCTCCAGAACATCGCCTCGTTCTGGACGGAGACCGCGCTCTATCAGTACGCGACGCCGCATTTCTACACGATCCGCGATTTTCCCCGCGAGTATCAGGATCTCCGCCCGCAGTCGCTGTATCCGAGCCCGTGGCCCGGCGGCTGGTGGCGCCTGAAGGACGCGGTGGATTACATGCGCACGGCGTCGATGGCGGTGCTCGATTATGCGACGAAGTACCGCGAAGAGCTGCTCTGGAACCGCTATCAGGCCGGACGCAACGCGATCAACAAGTACCGGCACGATCCGCCGTACGCGTATCTCGTTCCGCAGCAGCAGCACGATCCCGGCACGGCGGCGGAGATGCTGCGCCGCCTCGCGTTCAACGGCGTGCGCGTGAGCCAGCTCGAGAAGGAATCCGTGCACGACGGCATTCGATATGCGGCCGGCACGTGGGTGATTCCCATGGACCAGGAGTACGCCGAGCTCGTGCGGCAGCTTTTCGAGCCGCAGGAGTATCCCGACCTGCGCGAGTATTCCGAGGGTCCGCCCGACCAGCCGTATGACGCCGCGGGCTGGACGCTCCCGTATCAGATGGACGTGCACGTCGTCGAAGCACGCGTTCCGCTTTCCGCCGATTTCCGTGCCGCGCTCAAGCCGGTGCAGGGGAAGGCCGTCGACTGGCACAACGCACCCGACGCTCCTTTCGCCACGAGCGCCGTGGCTGCGGGAATCGTCCCGCCACCAGGGCGCATCACCGGCGCCGGCGACCTGCTCAGCGTCGATCCCGCGCAAAACGACGCGTTCCGCCTGCTCAATCGCGCGCTCGCCGACGGCGGCGCGGTGCAGTACGAGGACGGCGGCAGCCGCGGCGGCCGCTATCTCGTATCCGGCGTCGCACCCGCGAAGGCCGACGGCTGGGTGAGCGACCTTTCGCTGCGCGCCGAGCGAAAAACCGCGGCGGGCACCACGTCGACCCCCGTGAGATCGCGCATCGCCGTCTACAAGCCGTGGACCGCGAGCATGGACGAAGGATGGATCGAATGGCTGCTGGACCAGTACCAGTTCCGCTACACGGTCATCACGAATGCCGACGTGCAGGCCGGCGACCTCGGCACTCGCTTCGACGTGGTGCTTATCGCGTCGGATCGCACGCGATCGATCGTCGACGGATTCACCAAGGGCACGGTCCCGCCGCGCTACGAAGGCGGCCTCGGCGATCCCGGAGCGCGCTCGCTCGACACCTTCGTGCGAGGCGGTGGCACGATCGTGTGCCTCAACTCGAGCTCCGATTTCGCGATCGAGGCGCTGCATCTGCCGGTGAAGAACGTGGTGAGCGGATTGGCGCGGAAGGATTACTTCGCGAGCGGCTCGATCCTCGAGATCATCACCGATCCCTCGCATCCCGTCATGGCCGGAATGCCCGACCATGCGCGCGTGTTCGCGGACGGCAGTCCGGTGTTCACCACGCTCGACGGATTCGAGGGCGCGGTGCTGGCGAAGTACCAGAAGGAAGGGTCGCCGCGCGTCTCGGGATACTTGCTCGGCGAGAAATACCTGCAGGGCTACGCGGCCGCCGTCGACGTGAAGCACGGGCGCGGCCACGCGATCCTCATCGGCTTCCGCCCGCAGTGGCGCGGGCAGCCGTTCGGCACGTTTCGCGTGATCTTCAACTCGACGATGTACAGCCGCGAACTCGCCGATCGCGCAAAGGGTGCTGCGGGATTCTGGAGTGCACCGAAGCGCGACGAGAAACCATCGGAGGCGGCACCGGCGGGCGCCGGCCGGAGACCTCCGGGCTGACCTTTCAGCAGGTTATCGAGGGATCCAGCTGCCGAGGTTCTGCAGCACCGCCGCGGAATGCGCCATGGCGAGGTCGTTCGGCTGCCGCCAGATGGCGCGCGTCTCGTCGGACGAACTGAACCGGAGTTCGAACTTCGCTCCATCTGGATTCACGGGCACCGCGAAGTCGACGCGATAGGTTCGCTTGCCGCCCGCCGGAAACGCGGCGAGCAGTGAAAGCCCGAGCGATGCGCGCACGGCGGACGTCTGTCCGAACGGCACATCGCCAGCCCAGATCTTTCCGGCGTCGGCGAACAGCGCGACGGCCCAGTCCGCCCGCTTGGTGATCATCGGCACGACGCGCCGCTCCTCGAATCGCACGATCGCGCGCTGGGCACCGGCCGAGAGTGAATTCGGAAACCCGGGCAGTCCGCCGTAGTGGTCCCAGAAGCTGAGCTGCAGCGGAAAGGTGAGATGCTGGACGCCCGACAGCTCGACGGCGGCGATGTGCGTCACCGCCTCCGAAGGCTTGATGTACCACACGAACTTTCCGTACCCGACGACACCATCCCAGCGCTGCGCTTGCCGGTCGGCCCGCCCTTCGCCCAGGATGCGGATCTCCAGGAACGATTCCGGATTGCCGAGGCCCGCGTAGAGCAATCCGGAGATCAAATAGTCGTTCGTGCGCTGCGACGCCCAGACGCTCGGCCCGGCGAACACGCCGAATTCCATACCCTTGCCGACGTCCTGCGCCGCGGTCACCGCGTCGAATCCCCGCACGGTCTGGAAGTGCAGTGCGCGAATGCCGCCGAACACTCCGGCCCGCACAACGTTGAACGGCTTGTAGCGGTTGTCCACCTCGGAAAGACCGGGTGCAGCGACGAAACCGGTGTCCGTCATGAACACGGCCTGCGACGCGGTATGGACGTCCTCGCCCATCACGAGCGCACCGATCACTCCCACGATCCCGCTCCTGGTGAGGCGGAGCGCGCGAACACCGAAACCAACGTCGTAACTCACCCGTTGAACGTTGAGGAACACGTCGTCGCCGATCGGCCGGGTGAGTTCGTAGTAGTTGTTCAGCTCGGTCGCGCCGACGTGAAATCCGTTCGGCTGCAAGTCGGTCAAGAACGGCTTCGAAAACTCGAAGCGGAGCGCGTCGCCCTGCGGGTGGCGTTCACCGCCGGCCGCGAGCGTGAACGGATGGCCGAACGCGCCATATTGGATGACGTCTCCGCCGAATCCCGTCCTGTACCCGAAGCCTCGCTCGCCGCTGACTTCCACGGTGATGCCGCGTCCGTCGAGATTTTCCGTGCCCAACAGAAGCGACGAAACGGTCCCGCTGCCGACGCTCCCGCCGACGATCGGCGCGAGATCATCGATCACCTCCACCACGATCCGAACCTGCCCCGCGCTGTCGGGAACGGCATTCACGGTGGCGGACGCGATGAACCGCTGCGCACGCAGCAATCGTTCGGATTCGCTGCGGTCGAGCTCCATGCATCGCTTGCCGACCTCGACGCGGAGGTATGCCTTGATGACCCCGTCGCGCGTCCGGACATGATGTATGCCGGCGAAGTTGCCGACGGCCACCCACACGTTCTGAACGAAGGTGGCGCCCGGCGGGTGGCTATGGATGTCGATGGCCGAAACGATCTCACCGTTGCAGGCGGTTCGTCCCACCACACGCTGCGCAAAGGCCGACGCCAAGGGCGCCAGCAGGAGGGATAGGAAGCGGAAACGCACTCCGAACAATTGCGCCTGGTGACCGCGGGCGGTACTGCCCAAATCGCCTACCTTCTTTGGGGGAGAAACCCTTACCCCAACGGTTCCCGCCGATCAGTACTTCGGAACCGTTGGGTCGACGTCGTCGCTCCACCGCAGGATGCCGCCGGCGAGGTTCCTCACCCGCGTGAACCCTGCGGCCTGTAGCAAGCGCACCGCCCGTCCGCTTCGGGCGCCGCTTCGGCACTGCACGACGATGTCGCGCGTCCGGTCGAGCGACGGAACCGCAGCGGGGAGATTTCCAAGCGGAATGAGCCGCGCGCCCGGAATGTGCGCGATGTCCCATTCGTGCGGTTCGCGAACGTCGATCAGGTCGATGTCACCTGCCCGGAGCCGCTCCGCTAGTTCGAGCGGCGTGATCTCAGGCATGGTGTCTTCCGGCTTCCGGCTTCCGGCTTCCGGCTTCATCCCGCAAAACTCGTCATAGTCGATGAGCTCCGTGATTTCGTGTGTGCCGCACGCCGGACACGCGGGATTCTTGCGCACTTTCACCGTGCGGAACTGTGCGCCGAGCGCGTCGACGAGCAGGAGCCGTCCGACGAGCGGCTCGCCGATCCCGAGAATCAACTTGATCGCTTCCGTAGCCTGGATCGTACCGATGAGTCCGGGAAGAACGCCGAGGACTCCGCCTTCCGCGCAGCTTGGCACCGTCCCAGGCGGGGGCGGCTCGGGAAAGAGACAGCGATAGCAGGGCCCGTCCTTCGTGGAGAACACCGACGCCTGGCCTTCGAAGCGAAAAACGCTGCCGTACACGTTCGGCTTGCCGAGCATGACGCACGCGTCGTTCACGAGATAGCGCGTGGGGAAGTTGTCGGTGCCGTCGACGACGAGGTCGTACTTCTCGATGATGCCGAGCGCGTTCTTCGACGTGAGCGCCGTTTCGTACGTGGTGAGCTCGACGAACGGGTTGATGTCGGCGATGCGTTCGCGCGCGGAGGCGACCTTCGCGCGGCCGATGTCCTTGGTGCCGTGCAGGATCTGGCGCTGCAGGTTGGTGACGTCGACGACGTCGAAATCCACGATGCCGATGTGGCCCACACCTGCGGCGGCGAGGTAGAGCGCGAGCGGCGATCCGAGTCCGCCCGCGCCGACCAGCAGGACGCGCGCGGCCTTGAGGCGCTTCTGTCCGTCGATGCCGACATCCGGGATGATCAGGTGCCGGGCGTACCTGCTGATTTCGTCGCGCGAGAGATCGGGAAGCATAAGCGAACCTGGCGAAGCTTGCGTGGCGCGTCCGGCGAAATCAGCGCGGCGTCAGGCGCAGCGGAACGCCGTCGCTGGGCTGCATCACCGCGAGCACCATCTTGTCGAAAAGCTCGGCTGCCGGCGTTCCGGTCTTGTACGGATTTCCGCTGGGGAACGACACCACGAATACGTCAGCTCCGCGCTCCTTGAGCTTCACTCCGATTGCGGGGCCCGGACGTGCGGACGCCTTCGCCCACGCATCGGGCGTGAAGATCCGGATCGCGAGAAGCGTGCGCGGATCGACTTTCCACGAGGGATCCGGCTTGAACCGGAAATCGAGGATGAAGCGCGATCCATTCGTGGTGTCCGCGTGCGCCACGCCGGTGTAATTGCCCTTCCACGGGGGTGGGAAATCGACGGCGAATTTCCCTTCTCCGCTCTCGAAGTGATCGAGGCTCTGGGCGGCTCCGGCGATGACGTCGGCGGGAGTGATGTCGCCCTTCTTGGTGACGGGACGCTCACCGCAGGCGGTGGAGGTCAAGGCGAGCGCCAGCGCGCACAAAAGGGAGCTTTTCATCGGTCGCACCACGCCCATTCTCGCCGCCACCATGAGGGACCTCGGGAACCTATCGTGGGGTGGTGGGGCGCGCCATGCGCCTTGGGGCTCAAGGCACGGAGCCGACCGACCGGTTATAATTGATAGACGAATCCCGACCCAGCACGTGGGGCCGGGATTCGCGTCGATGGGGTGTAGCTCAATTGGCAGAGCATCGCACTGTTAATGCGACGGTTGGTGGTTCGAGTCCACCCGCCCCAGTTTTTCCTCAGGAGTCAGGCGAGACGCCGATGTGCCGCTCGAGAATCCACCGGCGGTGCAGCATCCCCGCCGCCGAGATCTCCCATCCGTATGAGATCGGAATGAGATACAGGAACAGGATGGTCGTGGCGCCGGCCACTCCAACGAAGACGCGCCGCGAACTCGCGCTCGGGAACCGCCAGAACGATCCATCATCCCCGTCCCAGCCGGCGAGCGCGCCGATTCCGACAGCGGTGAAGAGTACGCTATAGACCAGCGCAAAAAAGTAGTGATATACGAACATCGGCCGGTGAATGAACGCGAACGGCGCGAAGTTGAGCAGGTATCCGGCGCCCAGCGCCGCCAGCACCGCTCGCCGGGGCGCGAGTGCCTTCGCCCCGCGCATCAGCGCCACGACGACGCCAATCGCCCCGAACATGACACCCCACCACACGAACGGATTCGCGAAGAGAATGATCCAGCGCTCCGTACCGGCCTCGGCGTCGATCTGGTTCCAATAACCGATCGAATGCTTCGCGATCGGCCAGGTATACCATTTCGATGCCGAGGGATGTTCTTCTGTCGCCCATCCTTCGTTGATCGTTTCCATCTCGCGGTTCAGTTCGATGAACGAACTCGCGAAAGACGTGGGCGATGCCGGCTCACCCACGGATGAACCTCTCAGTATCGCCCGCGTTGAGTTCGACATTTTCAGTTCGCCCGCCCTGCCATTCGGCAGCAGCGTGAAATGCGCCCAGAATGCACCCAGATAGATCGCGACGGGAATGACGGAGAGGAGCGCTGTCTCTCTCGCCAACGCGCGCCAGTCACCACGTCGATCCCGAAAGAACTCGAGTGCCCATACGAGCCCGATCAATCCAAGTGCCGAGAGCCCGGTCCACTTGATGCTCACCGCGATTCCCGCCGCCGCCGCTGCGCCTGCGAGCCACATCCCGCGCGCCGCGCCCGTCGCGCGGCGCGCGAACGCGTACGCCAGAACGGCGAGCATTCCGAAGAAGAGCAGAATGACGTCCGGCAGGATGAATCGCGATTCCACGAGCACCGCGTTGTCGACGAGCAGCAGCAGCGCGCCGAACGTTGCCGTGCGCCGGCCGCTGCCGAGCTCGCGCAGCAGCAGGTAAACGAGCGGAATGAGCAGTGAGCCCGCGAGCGCGGGAACCACGCGCAGCAACGGCGCCGGCTGACCGTTGGCGAGCACCGCACCTGAGATTCCGAGCAATTTGGCCGCTCCGGCAAAGATGAGTTTGCCGAGTGGTGGGTGCACGTCGAGGTAGTAGGTGCCGGTGAAGTACGCTCCGGCGAATCGTTCGTAGTGCATTTCGTCCCACACTACCGCGCGAGGGGAAAGAAGTCCCCAGAACCGCGTGATCAGCGCGAGAATCGTGAGCGCGAGAAGTTCTGGCTGCAGTCGTCGAGCGACGAGGCGGGCTGTCGGCATCGGGAAATAAGTCGGCGCGCTACCGCTTCGCGAAGACGCTCGTCTTGCCCGCCTTGTCCCACGCGATCACGTCGTACGGCGTCTTGCCATTTCCCATCCCCGGCGCGTCCACCGGCATTCCCGGCACCGCCAGCCCGGTGATCTTCGGCCGTTCTGCGAGGATCTTCTTCACGAGATCCGCCGGCACGTGTCCCTCGATGACGTACGCGTCGACGAGCGCGGTGTGGCACGATTCGAGTTTTATCGGCACACCGGACGACCGCTTGATGTCCGATAGATCGTTCATGTCGACGACGGCGGCCGAGAAGCCCTGACCTTCCATGTACTTCACCCACTCTTTGCAGCACCCGCACGACGGCGATTTATAAACGGTCATCTTCACGGGCGTCTCGACTGCGCGAAGAGCCGACGGCGCGATCGTCAGCGCTGTGCCCGTGCTGACGGCAATTCGCATGAAGTCACGGCGATTCACTGAATACTCCTGTTGAGAGACGGGCGTCGAATCCGCCTGAACCAATTGGCAGGGTCTGGCACGGTTGGCGCAACAGCCGGTAACCGGGCTTCCGCCATGGTAAGTAGATCGTTCGTGCGATAACGCTCGCCGCGTCGACAGCTTAACCTCCCCGAAGGACCACCTCATCCAGGCGGGAAACGATGGAGGCAATCATTCTGGAACCTGTGCGCATCACCGATGCGCGAGAGGGTGAATTCGCTGGAAAGATCGAGGGATCGCATACCGCGGTCTCGTGGCCGGCGGTGGCCGCCGGAGCATTCGCTGCGGCAGCGCTCGGCTTGATCCTTCTCGCACTCGGTGCGGGAGCCGGACTTTCGTCGCTCTCTCCGTGGCAAACGTCCGGGTTGACTCCATCCGCAGTCGGCCTCGGCGCGGTTCTCTGGATTACGGGCGTGGAGATCGTCGCGTCCGCGCTCGGCGGCTACATGGCCGGACGCTTGCGGACGAAATGGGTGAACGTGCATTCGGACGAGGTCTACTTTCGGGACACCGCGCACGGGTTCCTCTCATGGGCCGTCGCGTTGGTGCTCACCGCGGCGTTTCTCACCTCCGCTGCAAGCGTGATGGTCGGCAACGAAGCCCGGGGTGCGACGGCCTCGCGCGCGGAACAAACCGGTGAGGGCGCAGACCGCTATTTCATCGACGAACTGTATCGCGCCGAACCGAACGTCGTGCCCGCCGACGCGGCAGTGCGCTCCGAGACCGGCATGATCTTCATGCACGCGCTTCGCCAGCGTGAACTGGCAGCGGCGGACAAGAGTTACATCGTCTTGAGCGTCGCGGCGAGAACCGGACTCACTCCGTCGGCGGCCGAGCAACGCGTGACGGATGTGTTTGCGCAGGCGCAGCAGGCGCTGGACACCGCGCGCAAAGCGGCTGCACACGCGCTCTATTGGCTGTTCGTCGCTCTGCTACTGGGCGCGTTCTCCGCGAGCATCGCCGCAATCTTCGGCGGCCGGCACCGCGAATTCGCGCACGTCGCGTGATCAGCCGAATGAATGTCATCCGCAAGCCGCTGCCCTGCGCAGCGATATCATAAACAGGAGACTCATATGCGATCGATCCTACTGCTATTTCTTGGCATTCCGATTCCCATCATCATTCTGATAGGACTGTTCAGCCACTTCTAGACCACGCCCGCAACACGAAGAAGCCGCGCACCATCGGAGCGCGGCTTCTTCGTCGTCACGGCGTCACGGCCGTCCAGCTGTTGTTGCTGCGGTCGATGTCCACCAGCCGGTGGTCGGGATCGAGCTCGATCTTCACGACCTTCTTCCCCACGAACGAGTACTGCCGGATGTAGCGAATGGTGTTCGTGCTCCACACTTCCGCCGGATAGTTGAAGTCCTCCGTCGAGCCGTCGCTCATCGTGAATCGCGCGCGAATCGGCAGCACGCCGCGCGCGCGATTGCCGTATGCCACGGCCACCTGGTTGGTGTCGCCAGAGCTGAAGGTGCGCACGCCGTCGATCGCCTGGTCGAAATGTTCGTTCTCCACGAACCACTCGCGCCAGAACCAGTCGAGCCGGTGCCCGGACGCATCCTCCATCGTCCGGAAGAAATCCGCGGGTGTCGGATGCTTGAACGCCCAGCGCGCGACGTACGTGCGGAACGCGTCGTCGAACGCGTCGGGGCCGAGGATCTCCTGTCGCAGCAGCTGCAGTCCCACCGACGGTTTCAGGTACGCCGCGATTCCGAGCAAACGCTCCGCGATGCGATCGGGCGGCGTCATGACCGGTCCGTCCTGATCGGCTTTCATGACCAGCTCGACCTGGCCGCGCTCGCTCGCCGCGCGCTGCATCTGGTCGCCGTCCTTCGGGAAGCGCCGCGACTCCGAGAACGTGTTGACGAACGTGTTGAATCCCTCGTCCTGCCACATGTACACGCGCTCGTTCGAGCCCACGATCATCGGGAACCAGTTATGCCCGATCTCGTGCGTGATTACGCTGTACAACCCCTGCTTGCTCTGGCTGTGGTCCTCCATCGCGAGCATCGGGTACTCCATCCCGCTCACGGGCCCCTCGACCACCGAAATCTGTGGCCACGGGTACTGGAACCAGCGCTCCGAATACTCCTGGATCGACATCTTCGCCATGTCCGCCGATTCCGTCCACAAATCCGCGGCACTCGGCCGATAATAGCCGAACGCGTATGCGCCCTTGTAGCTCGTCGCGTCCCACTGATACTCGGGAGACGCGGCCCACACCGCATCGCGCACGTTCTTCGCGCGGAATTTCCAGGTGAGCATTCCGCTCTTCGCCGGACGCGCGGCGCCGCTCTTGAGCTCGTCGGCCGTGATCACGCGCACGACCTTGTCGCTCTTCAGCGCTTCATCGAGCCGTGAGACCTGCGTTGGCGTAAGCACGTCCTTCGGATTTTCGAGCAGGCCCGTTCCCGCGACGATGTAGCCGACGGGCACCGTCACCGCGACCGTGTAGTCGCCGTAATCGAGATAGAATTCGCCCTGACCGATGTAGGGGTCGTTGTTCCAGCCGCGCAGGTCGTCGTACACCGCCGCGCGAGGATACCACTGCGCAATTTCGTACAGCGACTTGTCGCGCCCCATCCGATCGGCGCCGTGCTCGGGCACCAGGAAGTTCCACGCCATCTCGAGCGTCGCGGTCCTGCCCGGCGCGAGCGGCTCGGCGAGCGGCACCTTCATCATCGTCTCGCCTTCACGAATCGTGATCGGCACGCGCTTCTTCGTGCCGCCGCCACCGGCGAGCACCTGCTCCACGCGCGTGAGCTTGTCGCCGCCCTCGAACTGCCCGGGGTTCCAGCGCGATCCCTGCGAGTACAGCTGCGAGCTCAGTGAATTCTTCCGGAACGCGTTCTGCTCGAGCTGCATCCAGATGTAGGTCAGCGTATCGGGCGAGTTGTTCGTGTAGCGGAACACCATCTCGCCCGAGACCGACTTCGCGGCGGTGTCGAGCGTCGCCTTCAAGTCGTAGTCGGCGCGGTTCTGCCAGTAGCGCGCGCCCGGCGCTCCGCTGGCGGCGCGCGTCGCCGACGGCGTCGGAAACACGAGCGGTGCGAAGATCGAAGTGTCGCGCACGCCCGTGCGGTCGAACTTCGGGGCGGCGGGAGCCGGCGTCTGCTGGGCAATCGCCGGCATCGCAATCGTGAGAAAAGCGACGGCGGCGTAGAAAGAAATCCGGGGAGAGTGCACGGTCTGCGAGGCTCCTGAGTTTGATTTGTTGACAGCCCTACGGCGTGACGGACGCGCGGGTTCCGGCAAGCGCCGTCACGATCAGCAATGCCCACTGCGGTCCTTTATACCCGTCAGGCGTCTCTTCGAACGTCTCGGTGAGCGAGTGGGCGCCTGATCCCTTGCCGCCGCCTCCGATCGTGATCGCCGGAATGCCCAGGCTCATCGGGAGATTGGAGTCGGTGCTCGACGCGCCCGTCGGTGTCTGTTCGGCGCCGAGTGCCTTCGACGCTTCGAGCGCGGTGCGCACGATGGGTGAATCGTCGGTCTGCAGCTTCGCCCCGATCGGCCGGATGCCGATCGTGTCGAACTTCACCGCGATCTTCGCCGGCGAGTTCGGCCACCGCTTGTTCTCGGCGGCCACACCGGCGTCGATGGCCCTCCGGATTCGGGCTTCCGCGGAGTCGAGATTCGCAAGCGACTCCGACCGCATGTCCACTTCCATCGACGCGTCGCCGGCAATCGAGTTGACGGACGTCCCACCCTTCACGATGCCAACCGTATACGTCGTCTTCGGACTCGCCGGGACCTGAACGTCCGAGATCAGCGCGATCGCGCGCCCCATCGCATGGATCGCGCTCGGCATGCCGAACGCGCCGTAACTGTGCCCGCCCGGGCCCTTGAACTTGACGTCGTAGCGCTTGCTCCCCACCGCGCGATCGACGACGTGCAGCCCGAGCCCGTCCACGGAAATGAAGTAGTCGATCTTTCCCTTGTACCCGGATGTGAGGAGCTCTCGCACGCCGCGAAGGTTTCCTTCGCCCTCCTCGCCGACGTTGCCGACGAGAATCACCTTCCCGTTCGTCTGGATCTGTCCCTCGTTGAGCGCCTTGGCCACGGCGAGCACGACGGCAAGGCCGCGACAGTCATCGCCGATTCCCGGCGCCGCGAACTTGTTGCCGTCGCGCTTCACCTTCACATCGGTTCCCTCGGGAAACACGGTGTCGAGGTGACCGGCGAGCATGACGGTCGGCCCGTTTCCGGTGCCTGCACGCTCGGCGATTACATTCCCAGCAGTATCGA
>Ga0208587_1000799_pt1 | contig 17250 bp, 17 predicted proteins | sample NGESurdeep092012_7_FD_184472 | JGI IMG/M metagenome (GOLD analysis project Ga0208587, IMG submission 184472) | Arctic peat soil microbial communities from Barrow, Alaska - NGEE Surface sample 210 deep-092012 (SPAdes) | ecosystem: Environmental > Terrestrial > Soil > Wetlands > Peat ...
GACCTTCCGCCGTCATCACGCGAAACTTGGCTTCGGGCAGCTTGTCGCCAACTTTGATGGTCATCGTCAATTCTCCTTGATTGTGCGGGTGTTTCATAAACCGGGCAGGCGAGGGGCACAATATTCAGCGCCGCGGAAACAGCAATGGCCCCGCGGCTCACTGTTCTGTCATCAGCCGTGTGCTGCGAACATCGCTTGGTTCGCTCAGGCGGCCGCAGCCTTCTTTTCATCGCGCAATTCGCGGCGCAGGATCTTTCCGACATTGGTCTTCGGCAGTTCGGTCCTGAACTCGATCTGCTTTGGAATCTTGTAGTTGGTCAGTTGCCCGTGGCAGAATTTGGTGATGTCCTCGGCGGTGACGTTCGGATCCTTCTTCACGACAAACGCCTTAACGGCTTCGCCGGAGCGTTCGTCCACGACGCCGATCACGGCGCACTCCAGCACGCCGGGATGACTCGCGATCACTTCCTCGATCTCGTTGGGATAGACGTTGAAGCCCGACACCAAAATCATATCCTTCTTGCGATCCACGATCTTGGTGTAACCGTCCGGTGTCATGACGCCGATATCGCCGGTGCGGAAGTAGCCGTCCGCGGTCATCACCTTGGCGGTTTCGTCGGGCCTGTTCCAGTAACCCACCATGATCTGCGGGCCCTTGGCGCAGATTTCCCCGGGCTGTCCGTATGGCACTTCGTTGCCATCGTCGTCCCGGATCGAGAGATAGGTCGAGGGCACGGGAATCCCGATCGAGCCGTTGAAATCGGTCGCGGTAGCCGGATTGCAGGTCAGCGTCGGCGAGGTTTCCGACAGGCCGTATCCTTCCGCGATGCTGCAGCCCGTCAGCTTCTTCCACTGCTCGGCCACCGGGCGTTGCACCGCCATGCCGCCGCCGTTCGAGATTTTGAGCTTCGAGAAATCGATCTTGTTGAAATCGGGATGGTGCAACAGCCCGTTGTAGAGCGTGTTGACCGCCGGGAAGCTGTTGACCTGATACTTCATCAGTTCCTTGATGAAGCCGGTCATGTCGCGCGGATTGGGAATCAGCAGATTGACGCCGCCGGCGCGGACCGCCAGCAGGAAGCACGCCGTCAGCGCGAAGATGTGATAGAGCGGCAGTGCGCAAACGATGAACAATTGGTCGACATGCGGGGGCGCCGCCAGCGCGGGCTGCAACCAGGCATCGTTCTGCAGCACATTGGCGAGAATGTTGCGATGAAGCAGCGTCGCGCCCTTGGAGACGCCGGTGGTGCCGCCGGTGTATTGCAGGAAGGCGACATCGTCGGGCCCGATCTTCGGTTTGTTGAGCTTCATGCTGCGGCCGGCCGCGACCGCGTCGTTGAATAAGACCGCGCCCGGAATCGAATACGGCGGCACCATTTTCTTCACCCGCCGCACCACCAGATTGACGATCATGCCCTTCAGACCGAGCATGTCACCCATACTGCCGATGATGACATGCTTGACCGCGGTCTTCGGAAGCACTTGCTGCACGGTGGTCGCGAAGTTTTCGAGAACGATAATAGCCTCGGCGCCGGAATCCTTGAGCTGGTGTTCGAGCTCGCGCGGGGTATAGAGCGGATTGACGTTCACCACCGCGTAGCCCGCGCGCAGCACGGCGGCGGTCGCTACCGGATATTGCAGCACGTTCGGCATCATCAGCGCGACGCGTGCGCCCTTTTGCAGGCCCTTGCTCTGCAAATAGGCCCCGAGCGCCTGTGACATCTCGTCGAGATCGCGATAGCTGATCGACTTGTCCATGCAGATGAAGGCCTTGCGGTCGCTGAATTTCGCAAAGCTTTCTTCCAGCAACTCGACGAGCGATGTGTACTGGGTCACATCGATATCGGCGGGCACACCGGCCGGATACTGCTTGAGCCAGATGCGCTCCATGGTATTCCCCCTTCCGGTTTACTTTCCCGTTTCTTGGGACGGGCCGCCTCGTTTTGGGCAGTATTGAGCAATGCGGCGGCCGATGGCAAGCGGCTGCGCGTAATCGGCGTATCGTCGACTGAAAGGGCCGGCCTGGCGGCCGAAACAGCCTTAAGTGCGTGGCGCGGCGGCGGTCTTTTGATCCGCCGGCTTGGCCTCGCTGGCCGTGTTCTTGGGTTTGGTCGAAGGCTTGCCAGCAGCCTTGGGCTTGGCCGGCTTCGCCACGGGCTTACCGGTCGCGGCTAGCGGCTTTTCGGCCGCTTTCGGGCTGGTATCCGGCTTGGCGTTCGCGTGTCTGACGGCGGCCGGCTTGGCCGCGGATTTCGTGTCGGACTTGACGTCCTTGCCGGTATCCTTGGCTTCGGTCTTCGGCTCTGCCGCGGTATCCGGCTTTTTCGCCGCGACCCGCGACTTCCTTCCCCGATGCCGCGTGGTCTGCTTTTCGGCGTCTTCGGCCACGGCGGCAACCAATGCGGAGCCTGTCCTTGTCGGACCGGTGTAAACCGGAATCGGCTCCGAGGGCGCGGGCGCCGCGGCCAGCAGTTCCGACGGCTTCGCCATCGGCAGCTGCAGCCCTGCGGTGAAAAACGTGATTGCGGTTTCGCCGCTGCTTGGGCCGCCGGCATTGCCGGCAACCGTGTCCTCATCCTCGTCGCTGGCCGGCTTATGGCGCTTGCCGCCGCACATCTCGTCGCGCAGGTTCGGCGGCGAGGCGTCGATCGGCGCCAGATTGTCGACCGTGCCGAGCGAGGGGCGCAACCACGACAGCGTGTTGTTGGCAAAGCCGCGCTCAAGCAGTTGCGCGGCGCGCACCGCGCGCATCTGGCCGGATGAGGCGCCGAGCACCACCGCGATCAGCCGTTTGCCATTGCGTGTGGCCGACGCAACCAGATTGTAACCGGACGCACAGATGAAGCCGGTCTTGAAGCCATCGGCGCCGGGATAGCGTCCGATCAGCTTGTTGAAATTCTGCGTGACCTTGCGGCCGAAGCGGATCGAGGGAATGTGCACGAAATATTCGTATTCCGGCAGGTCGCGAATGATCGCGCGGGCAAGAATCGCGAGATCGCGCGCCGAAGTGATCTGACCGTCCGCGGGCAGGCCGTTGGGATTGACGTAGCTCGTCTGCGTCATGCCGAGCCGCTGCGCGTTCTGGTTCATGAGAGCCGAAAAACCGTCGATCGAACCACCGACGCCCTCGGCGAGCACCACGGCCATGTCGTTGGCCGACTTCACCAGCATCATCTTGAGCGCGTTATCCACCGTGACCTGAGTCCCCGGCCGGAACCCCATCTTGGACGGCGACTGCGCGGCCGCGACCGACGACACAGTCAGCAGGGTATCGAGTGAGACGCGCCCCTCCTTGACGGCCTTGAGCGTGACATAGGCCGTCATCATTTTGGTCACCGATGCGGGATACCAGGGATAGGTGGCGTTCTGGGCCTCCAGCACCTTTCCGGTATCGGCTTCAACGACCAGCAGCGCTTCCGCATGCACAACGCGCGGCGCAACAATGGCGACCGCTGCGACAAGAACGATCCAGTTCAACGATGACTTGCGAAGCCGCGGGCAGAGAAAATGCACTATCCGACTCCGGTCCTTTGAGACCCGCCTGCGAGAGGAGGTCCTTGAATGTGACGTTCGGGTTTCAAGCGTGTCCGGCGCCGTCGGTTACGGCGGGTGCGAACTTATACCGGCTTGCCGGTCCGGAACAGAGGTTGTGCGATTAAATCGTGGACGAAATAGGTCGAATTTCGGCGATACTTAAATCTTGACAGCGTTGCTGCCGATCTCCGGTGCGGCAACGCTCGACCGCGCATTCTCCTGAACCATGAATTGGGCCCTTGCGAGTTCCGCAAAACGGCCGCCTTTCGCCACCAGTTCGTCGAAAGTTCCGCTTTCGATCACGTGTCCACTGTCGAACACCAGGATTCGCGTGGCGTTGCGAATGGTCGAGAGCCGGTGTGCGATCACGAAGGTGGTGCGTCCCTTCATCACCTCGTCGAGCGCGGCGTTAACCTTGGCTTCGGTGACGGCATCGAGCGCGCTGGTCGCCTCATCGAGGATCAGGATCGGCGGATCTTTCAACAGCGCCCGCGCGATCGACAGCCGCTGCCGCTCGCCGCCGGACAGCATGCGCCCGCGCTCGCCGGCATTGGTCTCGAATTTCTGCTCGCTGCGCTCGATAAACTCCAGCGCCTGGGCGCGGCCCGCCGCGATCCGCATTTCCTCTTCGGTGGCGTCCGGCTTGCCGACGCGCAGATTGTCCGCGATCGAACGATTGAACAGCAGCGCCTCCTGAAACACCACGCCGATATTCCGCCGCAGCGCCGTCAGCGTCAGGCCGCGGACGTCCATGCCGTCGATCTTGATGAAGCCCGACTGCGGATCGAACGCGCGATGCAGCAATGCAATCGCGGTCGATTTGCCGGCGCCGGTCGGGCCGACCAGCGCGACGGTCTGGCCGGGCAGCGCCGTGAAGGACAGGTCTTCGACCGCCGGCCGCTTGCCGTCGTACGAAAACGAGACATCGCTGAATTCAACCAGGCCCGAGAGCCGTCCGGTATCGATCGCGTCGGGCCGGTCGCGTACCGCGGGCACGGCATCCAGCACGTTGAAGAATTCCTGCAGCCGCGGCGCCTCCATGAACACGTTGTTGATGAAGCCGACCACCTGTTCGAGCTTCTGGATCAGCATGGTGGCGAAGCTCACGAACATCACGATCTCGCCGACGGTGGTGAGGCCCTGTTCGTGCAGCACAATGCCGACAGTGAAGATTGCCAGCACCGTGATAGTGGTCGACGCCCTGGTGATGACGGTGACCAGCGCCCACCACGACAGCACCGGCATCTGTACCGCCAGCAGCTTGTCGGCGACGAAGCGCAGCCCCTGCACCTCGGCATCGATGCGCACGAAGCTTTGCACCAGCGCGACATTGCCGAGCGCATCGGAGGCGCGCGCGGAGAGGTCGCTGTAATGCGCCTCGACCTCGCTCTGCATGCCGTAGGTCTTGCGCACCACCAGCGTGGTCAGCACCGTGAACACCACGCACAGAACGAACAGCAGGATCGCCAGCCGCCAGTTGATGTAAAGCGCCAGCGGCAGCAGCACCACCAGCGACATGATCGCGGCGAAATGCTCGCGGAAAAATCCGAGCCACAGTCGCCACAAAGAGTCGGTGCCGTTCAGCATTACCTTCATCAGGCGGCCGGAATGGGTGCCGGTGTGGAAGCTCAGCGGCAACTGCATGATGTGCTCGAAATAATTCGTCAGCACCGCCTGACGCTGGCGGTGCGCCAGTCGATCCGCGTGCAGCGCGACCGCGGCACTGCATCCGATGGTGAACAGGCCGAACGCCGCCCAGGCCGCCAGCAGCGGCCAGGCCGACGATGACGCGAGCGGCGCGGTGGACGGCTTGCCGGAGAGAACATCGACGATGCGGCCGAACAGCACCGGTTCGGCGAATTGCGCGCCGGCCAGCAGCAGATTGGCGCCGGCGAGAATCCAGCCCAGCCGTGCCTCTTTGCCGAGCAGCTCAAGGACACGCGTATAAAGGCGAAGCAGGGACATGCCGTGGGGACTCAGGGGTCGGCGGGGGCGGACGATCGTTCTGGAGGTGCATTCTAATCAGGGATCGCCGAGGAGATACAAGTGTCCACTGACTTTTTGCTCAATTGATCAGGCGGCCGCCAGGGGGCGGCAGGAAGGCACCGTCGAAAATATCCGCCGCGGATGGCCGCTTCTTGAACTTGAAATCTTCCGCGATTTGATCGATCGACCGGTCGAAGCGGGCCGGATCGATGCCGCCGATGCCGTTGCGTATCACTTCGCCGGTGAGGATGTTGTCGTGAATCACGGTGCGCAGGCGTTCCAGCTCAAGATCGCGCGATCCGCCGTCCATCAGGCTGGCAACCTCATCGGCCGCGCGGCCGGGCTCCGTGATGGCCAGGTGCGTGCCGGCAATCACCGCGCGCAGGAAACCCTTCACGGCCTCGGGCCTGGCGGCTGCGAACGCCGGATTGACGATCACGGCGAACCCGTAGGCCTCGCAGCCATAATCGGCGTATCGAAGCACCGCAAGGTCGTCGGCCGGAACGCCGCGATCCCTTAAGTTGACCGCCGATAGATATGAAAACCCGGCCACGGCATCGACCTGGCCCGCCGACAGCATCGGCTCGCGCACGGCGGCACTGATTTTGTTCTGCTTCACGCTTGCGATCTTGATGCCGTTTTGCCGCGCCAGCGCCGGCCATAGCCGGATCGAAAGATCGCCGTCGGCGACGCCGAGAGTTTTGCCTTCGATATCGGAGAGCGCGCGGATGCCGCGGCTCTTGCGGGCGACGATGGCGTAGGGCGATTTGTTGAACAGCACGAACACCGCCTTGATGGGCGGCGCGTTCGGCCTGTCGCGGAAGCGGATCAGCTCGTTGATGTCGACCAGCGCGAAATCGCTGGTATGAGCGGCGACGCGCGCAATCGCGTCCGGTGATCCGCTGGCGATATCGGTCGTGACCGCGAGACCCTCCGCGCCAAACAAGCCGCGGCTCGCCGCCAGCACAAAGGGGGCTGCGCTCGCATCGATCGGACGATCGAAGGAAAACTGGATTGCGATTGGTTGCCGAACTTCGCCCGCCGCCCGGCTCTGTGCCGCGCCGAAGCACGCAAGAGCAAGCAGGCCTATCAGCGAAGCCAGAAAGCAGCGGGCGGCAATGGTCTGACTTGCGCGCATGGGGGACCGGAAACCAGTTGCCGCGCCGGCTATGTTTGTTTCATGGCGCCCGAAGAGCGCCGGTGGCAAGCATTCTGTCGGATGAAATCTGAACGGCTGATGAGTAGCACGATTTCGCCACCTGTCGTTCAGTCTGGGTTCGGATTCGGGAACCTTGGATGGGCTCGGTCGTTGGCTGTGAGGGGTTAGCTACGTGAGGCCTACCAGGCCAGGCTGCCAAGGAGGACATCGAGATGTTCGCGCGAAAGGGTTTGTTTTCATCCATTGGCCGCACCGCCGTGATGGCGACAGTTGCGGCGGTGGCGCTGACCGTAGTCGAGCCGTCGCTGACTCGGTGGCCCCGTTTATTACGGCGGCGACCCATAGTACGGCGGAGGCTATGGCAGGTCGAGTGTCCCTCATTTTAATGGTCACCCGCTCGCTGGCTGGTAACCGCCGGTTCCCGGACCGATCGATCCGCCGGCTGCCCTTGGGCGGCCGGCGGATTTCTTGTTGCCGGCGGTGCCCGTTAACACGCTGGCCACCGGTTTCGACTAGTTTCGGGGCATGAGTGATTCGCTCGACAGGCTTTATCTGGCGGTGATCGCGGCCAGGGATCTCGATCCGGCAATTTCGCGAACCGCACGGCTGTTTCAGCGCGGCCCGGCCAAGATGGCCAAGAAACTGGCCGAAGAAGCCATCGAGGTCGTGATCGACGCCGTCAATGGCAAGACCGACGCCGTGGTCCGCGAGAGCGCCGACCTTCTCTATAATCTCACCGTTTTGTGGGCGTCGGCCGGTGTGCGGCCCGAGGACGTCTGGCACGAAATGGAGCGGCGCGAGCATCTGTTCGGAATTGCCGAGAAGCTGCCGAAATCCGCCGTCAAAATGTCCAAGACATCGCCATCTCGGGTCGCACGGCGACCAATTGTCGCGCTTGAGAACCGCAATCTGCGCAAGCGCCACTAACGCTTTCCCGGATTTCCTCAAATTCCAGGCATGGACAAATCCTGCGCATGGTGGTTCATCGCGCCATGCTGAGACGGATCTACGATTGGTGTATCGACGCCGCGCACAAGCCATACGCGCTGTGGATCATGGGGGCAGTGTCGTTCGCGGAAAGCTCGTTTTTTCCGGTGCCGCCGGATGTGATGCTGATCCCGATGTCGCTGGCGCGGCCGGAGCGGGCGTGGCTTTACGCCTCGGTCTGCACGGCGACCTCAGTGCTGGGCGGCGTTCTCGGCTATGCCATCGGCGCGCTGCTCTACGATTCGATCGGACATTGGCTGATCGAACTCTATGGCTACGGCGACAAGGTCGAGGCTTTCCGCGCGGGCTACGCCGAATACGGCGCGTGGATCATCCTGCTGAAGGGTTTGACGCCGATCCCCTTCAAGCTCGTGACCATCACCTCGGGGTTTGCCAACTACAACATCGGGCTGTTCATAGCGCTGTCGGTGATCGCCCGTGGCGGGCGCTTCTTCATGGTCGCTATCCTGCTCAACCGCTACGGCGAATGGATCCGGGTACGGGTCGAGAGACATCTTGGGCTGTGGGTGGCGCTGGGAGCCGGCGCTCTCCTGCTCGGCTTTATCATCGCCTTTCGAATGTTCTGAAGGCAGCCGTGAAGTGCTTTGCCGGTACGCGGCTTCAGGTTACGGTCGATGTCACGCTTGATCGAGCCGGCAACCTCGTTGCGCAGTCCAGGACACGCGTCGCCACCGCGGTCCTCGTGTCGTCGATGTTGATGACAGCCGTTGGCGCCGCGTGGCCGCAGGCGGCGTCGCCGCCATCCTCTCTTGGCGTTCAGGCGCCGGCCCAGCAAGCCGCGCCTCAGCAAGGCGAGCCTGCACCGTCACCCCCTCCGCCGGCGCGCGAAGAGAATCCAGGCCTGTTCAACGAAATGGGAAAACTGTTCGAGAAATCCCTGTCGATCCTTCCGCCCCTGAAAAGCCCAAGTGAGACCATCGACGATCTGAACGCACGCGCGAAAGAGGCGGGCGACACCCTGTCGCGCTTGGCCAAGCCATCCTCCATGGTGGCGGGGCGCATGATATGTCCCGTTTCGGCAAACGGCGCGCCGGACTGCAAGGTCGGCGCCGATAAACTCTGCCAGACCAAAGGTTTCAAAGAGGGCAAGAGCCTCAACACCGATTCCGCGGAAACCTGCTCCGCGAAGGTACTGATCCCTGGCCCGAAACGAAAACCGGACGACTGCCGGACTGACAATTACGTTACCCGTGCGCTGTGTCAGTAGCGCCGGGATCGGGCTGTCCACAGCGCGATTGCCTTGTTGGTATGATGTCTGGCATCTTTAGATCGATGTGCTCCGCCTCCCCTGAATAACCAAAAGGATTTTATTGAATGTCCATGCCTGCCTTGTTCAAGGGCCGTCTGTCGATTCCCGTGATCGGTGCGCCGCTGTTCATCGTTTCCGTGCCCGATCTGGTGATCGCGCAGTGCAAGGCGGGTATCGTCGGATCGTTTCCGGCGCTGAACGCGCGTCCGCCGGCGCTGCTCGACGAATGGCTGGTGCGGATCAAGCAAGAGCTCGCCGCGCATGACAAGGCGCATCCCGACCGGCTGTCGGCGCCGTTCGCGGTGAATCAGATCGTGCATCGATCGAACAACCGGCTCGAACAGGATCTCGCGCTTTGCGAGAAACACAAGGTGCCGATGATCATCACGTCGCTCGGCGCGCGCGAGGAACTCAATCAGGCCGCGCATCGCTGGGGCGGCATCGTTTTTCACGATGTGATCAACCAGAAATTCGCGCACAAGGCGATCGAGAAGGGCGCCGACGGTCTGATCCTGGTATCCGCCGGCGCGGGCGGCCATGCCGGCGAAATATCGCCGTTCGCATTCGTGGCGGAGACCCGGCAATGGTTCGATGGACCGATCGCGCTGTCGGGCGCGATCGGCAATGGCCGCGCGATCCGCGCGGCGCGGATGCTCGGCGCCGACTTTGCCTATATCGGCTCGGCCTTCATCGCCACCCTAGAGGCCAATGCGGTGGAGGGCTACAAGCAGATGATCACCACCTCGACCGCGGAAGATATCGTCTATTCGAATCTGTTCACCGGCGTGCACGGCAATTACCTGAAGCCGTCGATCGTGGCGGCCGGCCTGGATCCCGACAATCTTCCGGAGTCCGACGCGTCGAAAATGAGTTTCGGCACCGACGCCTCGGGCGAGCGCGCCAAGCCGAAAGCCTGGAAGGAAATCTGGGGCAGCGGCCAGGGCGTCGGCAGCGTCGGCAAAATTCTGCCCGCCGCCGAATTGATCGCGCGGTTCAAGAAAGAATACGACGAGGCGATCGATCCGCCGCTGTGATGCAGAGCATCAAGCGAGCGCCTGCCCTTACAGGCAGCGATACGGATGCTTATTCAAGTTCGATTGGCTGGAACCGCCCGTTTTCATCAAGCGCCGTACCCCATATCTTGTGCGAAGCCTGGTGCTCAGCGCGGCCAAAATTGAGAGGGGTTCCAAGACCCATGTCGAGATTGCGCATACTCTCCAGATTGTCGATGAGCTTTTCGGTATCGAGCTGTGGTCCAGTAGGCTTTAGAGCCTGGATCAGGACGTTCGCCGAAACGTAGCCTTCCAGCGACACGTAATCCGGCGTCTCGCCAGGAAAATATTTGGCAAGGGCGTTCTTGTACTCGAGGACCACACTCGAATAACCGGCAACCGCCGGCACCACTTGTGTCACGATTACGCCAGTGGCGTAGCGCGCTCCGAGCAGCATCAATTCTTCGGAAAGGGCGGTGCTGCCCACGAACGACACGTTGGTGTAAATCATTCCGGGATAGAGGTCGCGCGTCTTCTCGATGAACTTTGCGGCGGCCCGATAGGTCGAAACCATGACCACGGCCTTGATTGGCGGCTTCTGCGATTTCAACTGATTGACCGCGTCCTCCACGTCCACGGTGTTTCGCTTGTAGTTGAGCCGCAGAATGGCGCTGTCGCTGACGCCGAGCGCACGAAACGCCTTCGCGACACCTGCGAATCCCGCATCGCCATATGAATCCTGCTGGGCGAAAACGGCGATCTGCCTGGGTTGCAGCCGTCGCAATTTTATCAAATAGTGCACGACGGCATCGGTTTCCTCCGCGTAGCTCGCACGATAGTTGAATACGTAACGATCGGGGGGATCACTGCGCAGGACATTCGCGCCTGTGAAGGCGCCGAAGAACAACATCCGCCGCTCGAGCGCGTAGGGCACCGCGACGATCGCGGTAGGCGTTCCGACATTTCCAATGAAGCCGAATACCTGGTCTTTCTCGTAGAGCTGTTTCATGGCGTCGACGGTCCGGGTCGGCTCATAGCCATCGTCAGCGGCGATCAGCCGGAGCATCCGGCCGTTCACGCCCCCGGCGTCGTTGACCCGATTGAACGCGGTGTCGATCCCGAGCTTCATTTGCCGCCCAAGTTCCTTTGAAGCGCCGGAAAACGGCGCCGCGATTCCGAACCGGATTTCTCGATCGGTTACACCGCGGACGTTGCTGACAGCTGGCGCTGCTGGCGCTAGCGGCGCTGTGGGCGCCGTGGCGGCGGCGGAAGACGGTCCGACAACAACACCCGACAAAGTTGGCGGGGCGATTGATTGTTCGAGATCGGCGAGCTGGCGGTCTGCCAGTCTGCAATCAATCCTTGCTGTTGTCACAGCGCTACGACCGTCGGCGACATTGCGATCGAGCAGCCGCGTAAGGTCGTCACGCTCGGCCTCGTTGGACGAGGCTTCCTTGATCACAGCCGCGAACTTGTCGACGATAACCTGAATTCGCGGCCGCGCGATGTCGGGGCAGGCCAACGCTGAACCAATGATCGGTCCGACGCGGCCTGCAAGGTCCCGTACAACGTCCGTCTTGTCGCCTGGTGCTGCGCCCGCGGCGCTTGCGAGCAGCACACCAAATAGAATCGTCATCCAACGAGGGGTCATAGCAAACTCCGCACCAAGGTCATGTTGGATCCTTGATCAGACATCGTCGCTTCTCCCCAGGTTTGATTGATCGGTTCCACTATTGTGATACTTCCGTTGAGTTGGGTTTCTGGCGCCATTGCACGAACTGCTGAAGCAGCGCTTCGGACTGCTCGTGCGTAATGACAGGCTGGCCGGTTCGGGTTGACGTCAGGATTGGCTGAAACTCGGAAAGGGCGGGTTTCGAGTCGTCGTCTCTCTGGGCTGGCCGATAGAGAGCGGTCTTTATCCACTGCAAAATCCCGGAGGAGGCTGAAGCGCCGCCGTCCGCTTGCAGGGCATGATCCCGTGAAGCTGGGATCATGATGACAAAGAACAGCGCCACGATGGCTGAAACGCCGACGGCTGCAGCGAAACGGCCGGCAACGCTGATCAACTTCCTTTGCTGATCCATTTCACGCGCGAATCCAGGAGGCTCGTGAATGACCTCGGGGTCTAGTGGGTGCCACAAGGCTTCGGAAACCGCTTTCTCAAGCTGGGTATCGAGAGAGGCTGGAGGGGAGAGCGGCCCCGATCTTGTTTCGCGCGAGGGGGATAATGGCGACTCCGATCTTTCACGCAACCAGCGCGGTGCATAGTACGAGGGATCATTGGGGTTGAGATGGTCTAGTTCACTCAAGCTACTCATACGCTACTCCTCATAACGCTTGGGAATTGCGCCACGGTCACCGGTTGGCGGCCGCAGCAACGGGCTTGTCGACTTTTCTTTCCTTTGGACGGATGAGACACAGTTCCAAGCAATGAGGGCCGTCGCCGGGTAAAAATCCGCGGCAGGCCCGAACAAAGAGCAAAGTCTGGCTGGAGAATTTGAATCAAAGAGTCCGACGCCAGATGCATCGTGCGTCATGCGCATCTGTTGGCAAATAGATCGCGAAACTGCGGCGTCCCCCACCTCTTCCATTGTCTCTGTCCCCTGGCAACTGTCCGCCCGTGAACGAGCGGCGGAAATCTCCCCAGCCGCCGAGCTGTAAAGATAACCAAGATTTGATGGTACCGCGCCGCGACATCAATAAGTCCGAACCTCGACCAAATTGAGGTTAAGTTTTGTTAACCAACAATTTTGGTTAACGTCGGGCAGTCCGGGTAAGTATTGCGTTGACGGTTGTTGGCCTCGCAACGACCGGCTGTTTCGGAAACCCGACGCTGCCACAAAATCGACAAAACAACTTCACGGTTTGCAACGCCGCATCGCTAGAGTGACAGCAGAACAGGATTTTTCTTCAGCGCGATACGACCGGGCGGCTCTGGAGCCGAATAACCGGCGCCGTTAATCAACCGTTAACCAAGACCGCCGATCTTTAACCATTCGATAAGAAAGGCGAGTCGACCACCATGGACGCAATTGCGCAGCCAACACGTCAACAACTGATTCGGATGCGGGGCCGCTCCTACGTTGCGTTTGTGTTTTGCCCGGTCGTTCCGATCGTAGGCTGGCTTGAGGAAATAGACGCGACGCTCGCCCGCTCGCCCGGCTTTTTTGTCGGCAAGCCGGTGGTGCTTGACCTGTCCGCCGTGGACCTTAGCCAATCCGCTATCGCGCACCTCGTCACAAGCCTCGAACAACGGAATATTCGGATCCTTGGTATCGAGGGTGTGGACGCCGCTCACCTCACTACGAGCATGCCGCCTTTGCTGACAGGCGGACGCCACTGTGTGCTCGTGCAGAATGAACCGAAAAAGCCTGAAGCCAAACCGAAACCAATGTCTCTGCTGCTCGAAAACCCGGTGCGCTCCGGTCAGTCGATTGTCTTTACCGAAGGCGATGTGACAGTGCTGGGTTCGGTCGGTTCCGGCGCGGAGATCGTCGCCGGGGGGTCTATCCATATCTACGGAACGCTTCGTGGCCGTGCGATGGCGGGTGTCAACGGCAACTCGGCCGCGCGGATTTATTGTCAGAAAATCGAGGCAGAGCTTCTGGCCATCGACGGCTACTACCAGACTGCTGAAGAAATAGACGCCACCCTGTGCAATCGGCCCGCTCAAGCGTGGCTCGAAGGCGACATCATGAAAATTACACCGCTGAATTAACCGAGTAAGGAGGGTAAGAATGGCCAAAGTCCTGGTCGTGACGTCCGGCAAGGGTGGCGTTGGAAAGACCACTTCCACGGCCGCGCTCGGTGCGGCGATCGCGCAAATGGGAGAAAAAGTCGTGGTCGTCGACTTCGACGTCGGTCTGCGCAACCTCGATCTTGTGATGGGGGCGGAACGTCGGGTGGTGTTCGACCTCATCAACGTGGTGCAGGGCGTTGCAAAGCTCTCGCAAGCTCTCATTCGCGACAAGCGTCTGGAGAATTTGTGGCTGCTTCCCGCATCCCAGACCAGGGACAAGGATGCCCTGACGGACGAGGGTGTCGGGAGCATTATCGCGGACTTGCGCACCAAATTCGACTGGATTCTCTGCGACAGTCCGGCGGGCATCGAGCGGGGTGCGACGCTTGCGATGCGCTATGCGGACGAGGCTGTCATCGTCACCAATCCCGAAGTCTCGTCGGTGCGCGACTCCGACCGCATCATCGGAATGCTCGATTCAAAAACCGTGAAGGCCGAGAAGGGCGAGCGGGTCGAGAAGCATGTGCTGATAACCCGATACGACTCTGCGCGCGCGGCACGAGGAGAAATGCTCAGCATCGAGGATATTCTCGAAATTCTTGCGACGCCGCTGCTTGGCATCATTCCCGAGAGCCAGGACGTTCTGCGGGCGTCGAATGTTGGATCACCGGTTACTCTGAACAATGCCGCCAGCGCGCCGGCCCGCGCCTACGTCGACGCGGCGCGTCGTCTGATGGGCGAAGCTGTCACCATGATGGTGCCGGTCGAACGCAAAGGCTTGATGAACCGATTGCTGGGACGGAGGGCGGCATGATGAATCTGCTGCGGCTCCTCAGTGGCCGTACTGCTTCCGCGCCTGTCGCACGGGAACGGCTGCAGATTCTCCTGGCGCATGAACGCGGTTTACGCGGTAAGCCCGACTTATTGGCACTGCTGCGGGAAGAGATCCTTGCTGCGGTCTCGCGGCATGTCGTGCTCGATCCGGAAAAGGTCATCGTCAGGATGGACAGGGGCAAGACCGTATCGACGCTTGAAGTCGATATTGAAGTGCCCAACGGCTTCGAAAGGTCGTTCGCGGCCGCTGGCTGAAGATCGGATATATGAGTAGGTGACAAACTTCACGCCGCGATCGCTCCGATCCTGGCCGGTGAAGTTTTTGGTTTTGCGAAGTGCTGCGCGAGGCTCGCAAGATCCAGCTTTGCGCCGTCAGGCGGCCGATGTAATCGCGGCCTCAGGTTCGATCCTTAACGCGCCATTAACCATCTCGCCCCAACAATCCTGTCCAGAGGCCGTTCACCGCTGCCGCGGCGGGCCGCGCCAAAGACCGCCGGTCAAAGGGGATGCGACATGGATTTCGAGACACTCTTTGCAAGAACGCCGGCAACCCTCGACGAGATCAGGGCCCGTGTCGCCTACGCGCTCGAGCGGCATCCGCTGTGCCGCAGCGTGCAATTCGACATCGTCAGCATGCCCCGCACCAGCAAGGGCGGCAACTGGACCATCAGTCTGCGGTCGGTCGCGCCCGATGCGCTGTGGGAGGCGTCCGATATCGTCGCCGATATCCAGGAGGCCTACGATCTATCCGTTGCGGCCTGATTTTCGCAACTCTCCGGCTAGGCCCCCGCCGTCAAATTCGCCGCCGCCGCGGGGGCGGCACGATTCAGCCTTAATTAGTGCCCAGTTATCGGGAAAGTGACCGTGGTTCGCGCAAGGAAACGGAGAGCTGCTTGACGAGGGCATTTACCATCATCGCGCTGACCTGTTTCCTTGTCGTCGGCGCGGCCGCCGCCAGCATTCTCGGCCGCGACAGCGTGCCGGCGGCCCGGGCGGAAATGGCCTCGTCCGTCGTCAAAGGCCCGGTCTCGAACAGGGAAAGCAAGCAGGACAGGCTGGCGGTCGCCACCCTGGCGCTGGCATCGTTCGAACCGCCGCAGACAGCAAGCCTGAGCGAGCCGCTGCGGCTGGCCTATGCCTCCAGCACCCCTGCCGACATCGAGATGCCGAAGGTCGCTGCGCCGGCGGCCATGCCGCTAGCGCCGCCGAAGCCGAAGCTTGCCAATAAGCCGGCCCCGCAAAAATCCTACGCGCTGCTCAGCGACGTGCAGATCGCCGGCATCAAGGAGCGCCTGAGACTTTCTTCCGACCAGGAATACTACTGGCCGGCGGTGGAAAGCGCGCTGCGCGCCATAGCCCGGAAGATTCATGCCTCCCGCCAGGCCGATCCGAACGCGACCAGCGCGCCGATCGATCCCGACGCCGCGGAAGTCCAGCAGCTGAAATCGGCCGCGATGCCGTTATTGTTTCAATTGCGCGAGGACCAGAAGCGGGAAGTCCGCACCCTCGCCCGCCTGATCGGCCTGGAAAAGGTGGCGTCGCAGATTTGAGGCGAGGCGCGGGCCGCGCAGCTGCGAAAAAGCGCAAGTCGCCTGGATGTCATCTTCTCAGCTTGCGCCGCGCAGCCTGTTATACAAGGCGAAGGCGCGCTCCTTCACCTTCGTGTTTATGGTCTCGAGATTCAACTCGTTCTCGGCGAATGCCGAATTTGGAAAGACAAAATACAAAACGTCCTGCTCGACGCTCGCATTGCGTGCCCGCTGACAGAAGCCTTTTTGCATCGCGCTTCGAACAAGGGTCGGGACATCCCTGCTGCTGAAGCGTTTCGTGGACACGGATGGAGGCCTCGCCAATCTTGTTGAATGGACCAAGGTCGCCGCATACAGCCGCCGCTGTCTTGTCCTTGAAAATCACGATGGCCATATCGCCGATCGCGACCGCGGGATCGAAGGTCTGATTGCTATGGGGCTGGAGCTGCGGCAAAACGATGTAGGGGACGACTTCTGACGGCAAGCCCTTGCCGCTGGCAAAGTGCAGGCTGGTGTCGTTCTGTCCGCTCGCGGGATCGAGCGCCTTGCCATTGAGACGGCCGGGACCGGCAGACGGACCATCCGTGTCGATCGCCATTTTCGAACTCCAGAACACCGCGCCCGGGTTAGTGCCATCGTCGGGAAATTTGAGCAGCGCCTTGCACTTGCTTGGATCCCTGTTTCCCGGTCGCTGGTCCGCATCGGTAAACTTCTTTCGCGCGTCGGGCGCAAAATCGACGGCGAGATCAAATGGCACTCCATCGAGCTGGCGCTTCGATGCTGCTGGCGGCCTGAATGCCATCTGTGCTCCATGATATGAATTCAGCGTTGGGCCGGTGGATTCCGGATCGTCTCTTCCGCCAGCTCAAAGTGCATACTGTCGACAGAGCCGCCGGAAAATCCCGCGCCCCAGTACCAGCCATGCTTGTTGAAGAACGGAGCAAGCTGCAAGCATCCCCGATGGGTTTTGGTTGAGCCTTGAGGAACCGCGTCGGTGCCGAAGAACAGATCGATTGCCGTGCCCCAGCTGTGATTTGAAAACGAATTGGCGTTCGTCCGCTTGTGGCGGACGCAGAGCATGCCATCGTTCTTCACCGCTGCGACGACGCCGGGAATCTGCTCTTCGGCCTCATCGAACACCGCCTAGCGATCGAGCCGCTGATCGCCATGGGCCGACAGCCGCATCATCCACCTCTGGCCGAGCGCTTCGCCGATCCACC
>Ga0208587_1000802_pt1 | contig 17235 bp, 13 predicted proteins | sample NGESurdeep092012_7_FD_184472 | JGI IMG/M metagenome (GOLD analysis project Ga0208587, IMG submission 184472) | Arctic peat soil microbial communities from Barrow, Alaska - NGEE Surface sample 210 deep-092012 (SPAdes) | ecosystem: Environmental > Terrestrial > Soil > Wetlands > Peat ...
CTGTATGTGGTGGCGCGATCGGGCACGCTCCTGCAATTCGAGAGCGTCCAGAAAAAGGCCTATGGCATTCGCCGCTGGTTCTTCTGGGCCCTGGTCCTGCTTGGGATCGGCACCGCTTACGCGACGCTGGCGGAATTTCCCATTCCCGACCAGCACGTGCCGAGCGCAAGCGCGCGGGTCGTGGACGTGGTCGGCAAGCAGTGGTCCTGGGAGCTTTCCGCGAACCAGTACACCGCCGGAGTCCCGGTGGAGTTTCGGGTTACCTCGAACGATGTCAACCACGGCTTCGGCATTTACGACCCGAATGGCCGGTTGATTGCGCAAACCCAGGCGATGCCGGGCTTCACCAACCGCCTCGTCCACATTTTCACGGAACCAGGCAAGTACCGGGTGCTCTGCCTGGAGTACTGTGGGTTGGTTCATCACAACATGATCACGGAGTTCGAAGTCGTTGCCGCGCCGCAGGGGGGCAAGTCATGAGCGCACTGCATCAGTCGACCGAGACCCTGTCGCGCCAGGAGCGCGTCGTTCTCAACCTCTATGTGATCACGGGGCTTGCCGTGCTCGTCCTGATGATGCTTGGCGGCATCGCGATGCGCATGTCGCAAGGCACCTGGATCGAGTTGCCGCCCGATCTCTTCTACCAGATCATGACCGCGCACGGGGCCGCGATGGTCGGCATCGCAGGCTTAACCTCGAGCGCGGTGATGTGGTACTTCCTGCGCAAGTACGTAAGCCTGTCGCCCGGAATATTCCTTGCGAACTACGTGCTGTTCATGGTCGGCGCCGTGCTCATCCTCGGTTCGATCTTTATCCTGCAATTTGGCGGCGGCTGGACCTTTCTCTATCCACTGCCGGTGAAGTCGAACGGAATGTGGAGCGTGCACGCCGCGGCAGGGTACATGCTGGGTTTGATATCCATTGGCGTGGGGTTCCTGCTGTTCTACCTCGACGCGACGCTGGCGATCCTGCGCGTGTACGGCAACCTCGGGCGTGCGCTGGGGTTGCAATGGCTGTTCAGCGGCGATATCGACAAGTCGCACCCGCCGACCGTGGTGGCGAGCACCATGGTGATCATCGTCAACGGTATCGGTACGCTGGTTGGTGCCGTGGTGCTGGTATTGTGCCTGGTGAACGCCTATGTACCGGCATTCGAACTGAACCCGCTGCTCGCCAAGAACATGATCTATTTCTTCGGCCACGTGTTCATCAACGCTTCGATCTACATGGGCGTGATCGCCGTCTACGAACTGCTGCCCCGCTATAGCGGCCGGCCCTGGGGCGTGTCGCGGCCGTTCCTGTGGGCGTGGGCGGCGAGCACCGTCATGGTGCTCATCGTCTACCCGCACCATCTGCTGATGGATTTCGTCATGCCGCACTGGATGCTGGCGATGGGGCAGATCATTTCGTTCACGAGCGGACTGCCCGTGCTCGCGGTTACCGCTTACGGCGCGCTGACCAACGTGCACCGCTCCGGCATTCGCTGGAGCATGCCGGCCAAGCTGTTGCTGCTGTCCATGTTCGGCTGGGCGGCGGGCATCATCCCCGCCGTCATCGACGGCGTCATCAGCGTCAACAGGGTCATGCACAACACGCTTTGGGTGCCGGGGCATTTCCACTTCTATCTGCTGCTCGGACTCTGGGCCATGCTGTTTGGCTTCATGTACCACGTGATCCGGACGCGTGCCGACGAGCCCGACAGCGCGGTCGACCAACTCGGCTTTTTCGCGTACCTCGCCGGCGGGCTGGTCTTCTCGGGCATGCTGTTGATGGCGGGCCAGGCGAGCGTGCCGCGTCGCTGGGCGGTGCACGCGCCCGAATGGGTTCCGTATGCGTCTGCGGCCTCGCTCGCGGCGATTCTGGTGGTTCTCGCCACGATCCTGTTCGCGGTGCGCATCGTCAGCGGCTTGTTGCGGGCGCCGAATGTCGGCACTGCGCACTAGCAGCGCAAGCGTCGCGCTCGTTCTCGCGGGAGCGGCGCTCCTTGCGGGCGCCACCGACGGGTTCCAGGCGTTTACTTCCGAGGCCGCGAGGCGCGTCGCGGTTCATGAGCGGCCGGTGATGGTTCCGCCGGTTGCGCTCGAGACGCAGGCCGGTGATCGAATCAACCTCGCTGAACTGCGCGGCAAGTGGTTGCTGGTTGATTTCATCTACACGGGATGCCGCACGCTGTGCCTGTCCCTCGGTTCCGACTTCGCCCGGCTGGAAGGTGAATTGACGCGTCCGATCGCGAGCGGCCGGGTACGGCTCTTGAGCGTCAGCTTCGACCCGTCCAATGATTCCCCGCGCGAGCTTGCCGCGTACCTTGAGCGCTTTCACCGCCGCGGCCCCGGCTGGCTCGCGGCACGGCCCACGAACGAGGCCGGACTCATCGAGCTGAAGCGGCGTTTCGGCGTCACCGTCGTGCCCGACGGCCTCGGTGGCTACACCCACAATGCCGGCATTCACCTCGTCGATCCTCAAGGCCGCATTGTCGAAATCCTGGACTTCGGCGCGCAGCAACCCCTCATGCAAAGCCTGCGCCGATTCGGTGTGATGTGATCCCGACGAGACGTACCGCGCCGGTTGCGGCCCTCCTCTTTCTCGCGTTGGCGTTGCCGCCGGTGCGCCACGCGCTCGAGGCGAGCATGACCGCGCAGATGCTGGTGCAACTTCCGCTGCTCGCCGGCGTGGGATACCTGCTTGGGCTTGCGCTACCCGTGCGCGTGGCAGCGTCGCTGGCGAGCTGGAACCATCGCGGTGTCACTGGATTCGTGCTCGCAAGCCTCGCAAGCGTGTTTTGGATGCTGCCACGTCTGCTTGACGCCTCGGTGACCGAGCCGGCGGTCGCCGCGATCAAGTTCCTGTCGCTGCCGTTGCTGGTGGGCCTGCCGCTCGCGCAGTCCTGGCCTCGCTCGAGCTTCGTCGTCCGCGGGGTATTCCTGCTCGAGCTGATCGCCACCTTGTTCCGCCTCGGCTGGCTGTACCTGGTCTCGCCGGTGCGACTGTGCAACAACTACCTGCTCGACGACCAGCAGCGACTGGGCCAGATACTGATCGCCGTCGGCGCAATACTGCTCCTATGGATCGCCTGGAAGCTGCTGTGGGGACGGTTCGATCTGACTCGATATGCCGGCGAGTGGACGGGCGGCGGAAGCGTGCCACCGCGGCCCGCCGTCACCAATTTTCCGAGGAGACCCTGAATGGCAAAAATCGAAGGCAACTGTCGCCATGTCTGTGAAGCAACCGAGTTCGTCACGATCGTCACAACCGGAGATGACGGTCCCCACGTGGTCGGCAATTGGGGCGATTACATGCGCGCCCTGGGCATCGGCGCGGATACGATTGTTCTTCCCGCCGGCCGCTATCGTCAGACGGAGCAGAACCTGCGGAAGAACGACCGCGTACAACTGCTGGTCGCTTCCAGGAAGGTGCAAGGAACGCGCAGCCCGGGTCAAGGCTACCTCATCGTCGGCACCGCCGAGATCGTCAGTTCGGGCGAAATTGCGGATGCGGTGAAGGCGAAATTTACGTGGGCACGGGGCGCGCTGGTGATACACGTCGAGGAAGTCACGGCGCAGCTATGACAGGAGGGATCGGGCATGTCGATGCAATACCCCGCGTTTTTTGACAAGGTAGAGCCGATCGTCCTTTACGATCCGCGGGCCGAGTTTCTCGGTGCCGCAAATACGATGATTTCCCCACATTAGATGAGACCGGCCCGCGCCGCGTTCCCGGCCGGCACGAATAGGCTGCAGCCGATAGAATGTGTTCATGGCAGAAGCAAGCAGTGACGGCGCCATCCTAATCCAGGGCGCGCGCCAGAACAATCTCAAGAACCTCACCCTCGAAATCCCGCTGAACCAGCTCGTCGTGGTCACCGGCGTGTCGGGCTCGGGCAAGAGTTCGCTCGTGTTCGACACGCTCTACGCCGAGGGCCAGCGGCGCTACGTCGAGACCTTCTCGCCCTATGCGCGCCAGTTCCTCGACCGCATGGACAAGCCGCAGGTGGACCGCATCGAGGGCATCCCGCCCGCCATCGCCATCGACCAGACCAACCCGGTGCGCACCTCGCGCTCGACGGTCGGCACCATGACCGAACTCAACGACCACGTGAAGCTCCTGTTCGCGCGCGCGGCCGAGCTCTATTGCCGCGGTTGCGGCGAAAAGGTGGCGCGCGACACGCCGGAATCGATCTACGCCGCGCTCGCCGCGCGCGCCAAAGCCGCGGGCGACCCGCGCCTGGTCATCACCTTTCCGGTGACGGTGCCGAAGAATTTCTCCGAGGCCGAGGTCGAGCAATTGCTGCAAGGTCAGGGTTATGCCCGCATCCATGCGCGCAGCGACGGCCTGCTGGAGGTGGTGCAGGACAGGCTGCGCTTTTCTTCCGCCGGGAAGACGCGCGTGATCGAAGCGCTGGAGGCGGCGCTGAAAATCGGGCAGGGGAAGGTAAACGTGTATGTAGTCGGCGAGGAAGGCGAACCCCTCACCCAGGCAGCCTGGCGCTACTCCTCCGACCTGCACTGCGCCGACTGCGACATCCATTACGCCGACCCGACGCCGTCCTTGTTCTCCTTCAACTCGCCCATCGGCGCCTGCGACACCTGCCGCGGCTTCGGCCGCGTCATCGGCATCGATTTCGGCCTGATCGTTCCGGACGAAGGGAAGACGCTGCGCGAGGGCGCGGTCCGGCCGTGGCAGACGGCGAGCTTCCGCGAATGCCAGGACGATCTGGTGAAGTACGCCAATAAGCGCGGCATTCCGCTCGATACTGCGTTTCGCAGTCTCACCCAGGCGCAACGCAAGTGGGTGCTCGAGGGCGAGCCGGAGTGGAAAAGCTGGCGCAAATCCTGGCCCGGCACCTGGTACGGCGTGCGCAAGTTCTTCGACTGGCTCGAGACCAAAGCCTACAAGATGCACATCCGCGTGCTGCTGTCGAAGTATCGCGCCTACACGCCCTGCCCCGCCTGCGAGGGCGCGCGGCTCAAGCACGACGCGCTGTTGTGGCGCCTGGGCACGAAGCAGGATGCCGACAAGGTGTTCAGTGGTGCGTATGTGAGATTCAAACCGCTTGGCGTCAAATGGGGCGAGGACAAGCTCGCCGCGCTGCCCGGGCTCACCATGCACGACCTGATGCTGTTGCCGATCGAGCGCTGCCGCACTTTCTTCGACTCCCTGCACTTACCGGCGCCATTAGATGAGGCGACCGACCTGCTGCTCACCGAGATCCGGGCGCGCCTTTCCTACCTGTGCCAGGTGGGCCTCGCCTATCTGACGCTCGACCGCCAGTCGCGCACGCTCTCCGGCGGCGAAGTGCAGCGCATCAACCTCACCACCGCGCTCGGCACTTCGCTGGTGAACACCCTGTTCGTGCTGGACGAGCCCTCTATCGGCCTGCACCCGCGCGACATGGGCCGGGTGATCGAGGTGATGCACCGGCTGCGCGACGCCGGCAACTCGCTGATAGTGGTGGAGCACGATCCGCAGATCATGTTCGCCGCCGACCGCATACTCGACATGGGCCCGGGCCCGGGCGAGCGCGGCGGCGAGGTGGTGTCTTTCGGCACGCCCGCGGAATTGAAGGCAAGCCGCTCGCTCACCGCCGAGTATCTGTCCGGACGCAGGCGCGCCGACGGCGGCATCGCGTCGAGGCCGCCGCAAGCCGGCGGGCCTCGGATCGAACTGCTCGGCGCCGCCGAGCATAACCTGAAGAACATCGACGTCGGCATTCCGCTGGAGCGCCTGGTCTGCATCACCGGCGTGTCCGGCTCGGGCAAATCGACGCTGGTGCAGGACGTGCTGCACGCAGCGCTGCTGAAGGCCAAAGGCAGGCCTACCGAGACGCCCGGCGCGCACCGCGCGCTCGAAGGCTCAGAACTGATCGAGGACGTGGTGATGGTGAACCAGTCGCCCATAGGCAGGACCACGCGCTCCAACCCGGCGAGCTACGTCGGCGCCTTCGACGCCATCCGCGCCCTGTTCGCGGCGGAGCCCATGGCGAAGCAGCGCGGCTACACCGCCGGCACCTTCAGCTTCAACGCCGGCAACGGCCGCTGCCCGACCTGCGGCGGCAACGGCTTCGAGCACGTCGAAATGCAGTTCCTCTCCGACGTGTACCTGCGCTGCCCCGACTGCAACGGCCGGCGTTTCCGCGCCGAGGTGCTGGAGGTGACGCTCGCGGGCAGGAACGGGGAGCAGGCGCTGTCGGTCGCCGACGTGCTCGAGTTGACCGTGGCCGAAGCGCTCGCCTTCTTTTCCGATCATGCACAGGTGCAGGCCGTGCTGTCGCCATTGGTCGACGTCGGTCTGGAATACCTCAAGCTCGGCCAGCCGGTGCCCACGCTCTCGGGCGGCGAGGCGCAGCGGCTGAAGCTCGCCGGGCATCTGGTCGAGGCGAGCAAGGGCTCGCCCGCCGCAGGCGGCCTCGCGCGCAAGGGAAAACTGTTCCTGTTCGACGAGCCCACCACCGGCCTGCACTTCGACGATATCGCGAAGCTGTTGCGCGCGTTGCGCAAGCTCATCGCCACCGGACATTCCGTGGTGGTGATCGAACACAATCTCGACGTCATCCGCGCCTGCGACTGGATCATCGACCTCGGCCCGGAAGGCGGCGATGCGGGCGGCGACATCGTGTGCACCGGCACGCCGGCGGAAGTCAGGGCGCATGCCGCCTCACATACCGGAAAAGCGCTGCGGGAATACGACGTCGCGCTCGGTCAATTAGCCGGAGAGCCGCGCCAGCTGGGCGTTTCCGAGCGGTTGCCGCCGCAGGCCGCCCTGCGCAGCAATTCCATACGCATCCATAACGCGCGCGAGCACAATCTGCAGAACGTGGACGTCGAAATCCCGCGCAATCAGTTCACCGTGATCACAGGCGTTTCTGGCTCGGGCAAGTCCACCCTCGCCTTCGACATCCTGTTCGCCGAGGGCCAGCGGAGATACCTGGAATCGCTCAACGCGTATGCGCGGCAGTTCGTGCAGCCTTCGTCGCGCCCGGACGTGGACGCGATCTTCGGCATTCCGCCCACGGTGGCGATCGAGCAGCGCACCAGCCGCGGCGGCAGGAAGAGCACGGTGGCGACGCTGACCGAGATCTACCACTTCCTGCGCCTGTTGTACGTCAAGCTCGGCACGCAATACTGCCCCGAGTGCAACGTGGCGATCGAGCCGCAGAGCTTCGATGCCATCGCCGCGCGCATCCTGCGCAGCTACAAGGGCCAGCGCATCGGCCTGCTCGCGCCGCTCATCGTCAGCCGCAAGGGCTATTACACCGACCTCGCCAAGTGGGCCAAGGCCAAGGGCTACACGCATTTGCGCGTCGACGGCGAGTTCCTGCCGACCGCGAAATGGCCGCGCCTCGATCGCTTTCACGAGCACACCATCGAGCTGCCGGTGGCCGACATGCGCGTCACGCCGGCGAACGAGGCGGAGTTGCGCGAGGCGCTTACGCGCGCGCTCGATTTCGGCAAGGGCATCGTGCACGTCCTCGGCGGCCTGGATCGCCTGGCCGAAGCTGCGCGAACATCCAAGGGTCCTCGCGTCGAGCTGGCATTGCCGCAAGCGATTTTCTCGACCAAGCGCGCCTGCCCGTCCTGCGGGCGCAGCTTTCCGGAACTCGATCCGCGCCTGTTTTCCTTCAACTCCAAGCATGGCTGGTGCGGCAGTTGCCTCGGCACCGGCGTGAAAATTTCCGGCTACCAGGAACCAGACTACGAGAAAGACAGGGATGCGAGCCGCGAGCAGGAGGACCAGCGCCTCGACAACTTCCTCGACGAGCAGGAGGAAGGCGATGTTTCCTGCCCCGCCTGCTCTGGCCGCCGGCTCAATCGCGAAGCGCTCGCGGTGCGCTATCGCAAGCGCTCGATCGCCGACCTGGTCGCGCTGCCGGTGGCGCAACTGGGTGAATTCTTCCGCGACCTCGAAACCAGCGGGCGCGAAGCCGAGATCGCGCGCGACCTCGTCGCGGAATTGAAATCGCGCTTGAGCTTCCTCGACGAAGTCGGGCTCGGCTATCTGGCGCTAGGGCGCGCCGCACCCACGCTCTCCGGCGGTGAGGCGCAGCGCATCCGCCTCGCGGCGCAACTCGGCTCCAACCTGCGCGGCGTGTGCTACATCCTGGACGAGCCCACCATCGGCCTGCACCCGCGCGACAACCGCGTGCTGCTGGACACGCTGGAAAAGCTCCAGGCCAAGGGCAACACCCTGGTGGTGGTGGAACACGACGAAGACACCATACGCCGCGCGGCGCACGTGCTCGATCTCGGTCCGGGCGCGGGCAGCCGCGGCGGGCGCGTGGTGGCCCAGGGCTCGGCCGCGGACCTGATGGCGAACCCCGAGTCGGTCACCGGCCGCTTCCTCAAGCATCCGCTCAGGCACCCCTTGCATCCGCCGCGCGCAGTCAACAAGCAAACTCCGGCGCTGGACATCGTCGGCGCCGATCTGCACAACCTGAAGCATCTCCATCTGCGCCTGCCGCTCGCGCGCCTGGTCGTGGTCACCGGCGTCTCGGGTTCGGGCAAGTCGACGCTCGCGCGCGACGTACTGCACGCCAACCTCGCGCGCCTGGTTGCGCAAACGCGTCTTTCCCCGCGCAAGCGCGGACTGGTGCAACTCACCGGCTGCCGCGAGATCCGCGGCGCGGAACACATCGGGCGCGTGCTCGAAGTGGACCAGACGCCGATCGGCAAGACGCCGCGCTCCTGCCCCGCCACCTATGTCGGTTTCTGGGACACGATCCGCAGGCTGTTCGCGGACACGACCGAGGCGCGCATGCGCGGCTGGAGCCCCTCGCGCTTTTCTTTCAATACGGGCGAAGGACGCTGTCCCGCCTGCGAGGGCCAGGGCGTGAAACGCATCGAGATGAGTTTCCTTCCCGACGTGAAAGTACTGTGCGACGTTTGCCGCGGATTCCGTTTTGGCCCGGAAACGCTGTCGGTGCAGTTCAAGGGAAAGTCGATAGGCGAGATCCTGGCCATGAACGTGGACGAGGCGGTCGAGTTTTTCTCCGCCCATCCTTCCACCCATCACGCGCTGCGCCTGCTGCAGGACGTGGGCCTGGGTTATCTGACGCTGGGCCAGCAGAGCCCGACGCTCTCCGGCGGCGAGGCGCAACGGATTAAACTGGTGACCGAGTTATCGAAGGTCCGCATCGACGCCGAAGGCAACGCGGCAGCGCGCCCCGGCCGCGGCGGCGCGGAAGGCCACACGCTCTACGTGCTGGACGAACCCACGGTCGGCCTACACATGGCCGACGTGGAAAAGCTGATCCACGTGCTGCACCGCCTGGTCGATGCCGGCAACACGGTGGTGGTGATCGAGCACAATCTGGACATCATCGCCGACGCCGACTGGATCATCGACCTCGGCCCGGAGGGCGGCGACGCCGGCGGACGCATCGCCGCCCAGGGCACGCCCGCGATGCTCGCGAGCGCGCCGGCGCGCTCGCACACCGCGCGCGTACTGGCCGAATTCCTCGCCAGCCGCAGCGTGCTCAATGCAACAAAGGCGGCAGCATGAACACCAGCTATCGCACGCGCGTCGTGATCATGGGCGCGGCCGGCCGCGATTTCCACAACTTCAACGTCGTCTATCGCGACGATCCGGCGTTCGAGGTCGTGGCCTTCACCGCGGCCCAGATTCCCGGCATCGCCGGACGCCGCTATCCCGCTGTGCTTGCGGGCAAGCTCTATCCCCAGGGCATTGCGATCGAGCCCGAGGCGGACCTCGAGGCGCTGATCCGCGCGCACGAGGTCGAACAGGTCGTGTTCGCCTACAGCGACCTCGCCCACGCCGAAGTCATGCACCGCGCCTCGCGCGTGCTCGCCGCCGGCGCCGATTTCGCGCTGCTCGGCCCGCAGCGCACCATGATAGCCGCAGGCAAACCGGTGATCGCGGTATCGGCCGTGCGCACCGGCTGCGGCAAGTCTCCGGTGAGCCGCTGGATCTCGCGCGAACTGCGCCGCCGCGGTCTGCGCGCCGCCGTCGTGCGCCATCCGATGCCTTACGGCGATCTCGCGCGCCAGAGCGTGCAGCGCTTCGATACACGCGCCGATCTGGAGCGCGCGGCCTGCACCGTCGAGGAACGCGAAGAATACGAGCCGCACCTCGCCGCAGGTAACATCGTCTATGCCGGCGTGGATTACGTCAGCATCATCGAGCAAGCCGGGCGCGAATCCGATCTCATCCTGTGGGACGGCGGCAACAACGATTTTCCGTTCGTCCGCCCCGACCTGCACATCGTGCTCGTCGATCCCCTGCGCCCCGGCCACGAGACTGGTTACCATCCTGGCGAAACGGTGCTGCGCATGGCCGATGTCGTGCTGGTGGCGAAGGCCGATGCCGCTGAACCCGGTGCGGTGCAGCAGGTGATGGACAGCGCGCGCCGCGCCAATCCGCATGCGGCGATCCTGCGCGGCTCCATGCCGGTGCGCCTGGACGATGCGGCGGCGGTGCTTGGCCGACGCGTGCTGGTGGTCGAAGACGGCCCCACCATCACCCACGGCGGCATGCCCCACGGCGCCGGCTATGTCGCGGCGCTGCAGGCGGGTGCCGCGGCGATCGTCGATCCGCGCGCATCTGCGGCGCCTGAAATCGCCGCCGTCTATGCCCAATACCCGCATATCGGGCCGGTATTGCCGGCGATGGGCTATTCGCCGGCGCAACTCGAAGCGCTGCGCCAGACCATCAACAACGCCCTGGCAGACGTGGTGGTAGCCGCAACACCAATCGATCTGGCGGCATTGATCGATCTCGAGCGGCCGGTAGTCCGTGCGCGCTACGAGTTTGTCGACAGCGAAACCCCCGGGCTCGCCGCAGAACTCGACCGGTTTCTCGCCGGGCGCGCGGCGGCATGAGCAGGGAGCAGGGGCCCCACGCAGTGGGGATGCGACCGCCCGCGATTGCCGCCGGCCGCCGACAGCGGCTACGCTCGAACCGCGACAAAGGAACGGAGGCGGCGCGATGAGCGCGGGGGTGGGACCCGGGGGCCCGCGCGCGCACCGCCGCGCGATCGCGCTCATGATTGCCGCGGCGACGCTGTGGAGCATCGCCGGCGTGGTCACGCGACAACTGGAATCCACCGGGCGCTGGGAAGTCACGTTCTGGCGCAGCTTTTTCGCCGCCGTTTTCGTGCTGGCCGCGCTGCTGCTCACGCGCGGCGCCAAAACCTGGGATGCGGTGCGCGCCACCGGCGGCTACGGCGTCCTGTCCGGCGCGATGTGGGCCATCATGTTCGTCGCGTTCATGCTGGCGCTGATGACCACCACCACCGCGAATACCCTGATCGTCAACAGCATCACGCCGCTGGCAGCGGCGCTGCTTGCGCGCGCGGTGCTGCGCGAGCCGATCGCGCCGCGCACCTGGGCCGCGATTGCGCTCGCCATCGCCGGCATGCTGTGGATGTTCGGCTCGGGCTTCGCCGCCGGCGAGCCGCGTCACCTCACCGGGATGCTGATCGCCCTCGCCGTCCCTCTGGCCGCAGCGGTGAACCTGGTGACGCTGAAACACGCCGGCCGTTCGGTGGACCTCATCCCGGCAGTGCTGCTGGGCGCCCTTTTCTCCGCCGCCGTCACCCTGCCCTTCGCGCTGCCCTTCAGCGCGAACGCGCACGACCTCTTCCTGCTTGCCGTGCTCGGCTGCCTGCAGCTCGGCTTGCCCTGCATGCTGATGGTGCGCGCGAGCCCGCATCTGTCGGCGCCCGAGATCGCGCTGCTGGCCCTGCTCGAAGTGGTGCTCGGCCCGCTGTGGGCCTGGCTGGGCGCGGGCGAAGCGCCGGCTCTGGCCACGCTGGCCGGCGGCGCGGTGGTGATCGCCGCACTGCTCTTGAACGAACTCGCTGCGCTGGGCGTGCGTGCGCACGCGCGGCGCAGTGCGTAAGTGAGGATCGGTTTGATCGGCGACGTTCCTGCGCTCACGCTGGCGGTGTACCATATCGCGCAGAACAAGCACTCCAACGATCGGCAAAAGGGGGCATGATGGTAAAAGTCGGCACGCTCGAAGCCACACGCCGAGTGCACCGTTGAACCTTTCGGTCCTCCGCGCCTTTCGGCCTGTACTCGCGCCGGCTGCGATCCTGCTGGCCGCCGTGCTCGCGCTGGTTGCCGGCCCGACGCTGCCGCCTTCCCTCTCCGGCTTGAAGACGCTGGGGCCCTATGTGGTGCTGCTGCTGGGAACAGGCATGGGGGCGTGGTTCAATCGCGGCCGCGCATTCATCGCACTCGCGTCGCTGCTCGCCGCCTTTGCCGGCTACAGCCTCGCGCTCGAGTTCGGCGCCGCCAGCTTCGCCGCGCGCGCGGTATTCACCGCAGCCGCGATTCTCGTTCCGCTCAACTTCCTGCTGGCGCTGGTTTTGCCCGAGCGCGGCGTATCCCACCACTTCAACTATCGCTGGCTCATGCTGGCCGTGGTGGAAACCCTGTTCGTCGCCTGGATCGCCAGCGCCGGCCGCACCAGCCTGTCCGGCACGGTGTGGCAGGACCTGCTCGAGCACTGGCTGCTCAGATCCCCGCCGACGCCGCTACTGGGCCGGCTGCTGTTCGCCGCGGCTTTCGTCGCCGCCGCGGCCAGGGCACGGCCGAGGGTCCCGGCAACGGAAACACGCCCGCTCGACATCGGCCAGGCGGGTGCGCTGCTGGCGTTCTTCATCGCCTGCGAATGGGTGGATGCGCCCGGCGCTTTCGGCGCGTTCATGACGGCCGCGGGCGCCATCCTGCTGGTGTCGCTGCTGCAGGAGTCGCACCGCCTCGCGTTCAGCGACGAGCTGACCGGCCTGCCCAGCCGCCGCGCGCTGGAAGAGCGGCTGCACGGGCTCGGTCCGGTTCACGCCATCGCGATGCTGGACGTGGACCATTTCAAGAATTTCAACGACACCCACGGCCACGACATCGGAGACCAGGTGCTCAGGTTGGTGTCCACCCGCCTGGCGCAGGCGGCAGGCGGCGGCACGGCGTACCGATACGGGGGCGAGGAGTTCTGCATATTGTTTCCCGAGCTCAGGCTGGCCGAGGCCCTGCCGCACATCGAAAAGATCCGCGCAGACATCGCCGCCTACCAGATGGCGGTGCGCGGCGAGGATCGGCCGAAAAACCCGGAGGCCGGAACCAGGCTGCGCCACTTGCGCTTGGCCGACAAGACGCTGTCGGTGACGGTGAGCATCGGCGTCGCCGAGCCGGACAGCCAGCGCCCGACGCCCGCCGAGGTTCTGCGCGCCGCTGACCAGGCGCTGTACCGGGCGAAGGAGGCCGGGCGGAACCGGGTTAGCCGTTGACTCGTATCCGGTCACGGTTAATCCTTGGCCCTGCTTCACGCTTTGCATAAAATCTCCGCCTTATGTGTGATAACGCACGGAGAGCGGCGGGCCTGATCGCTATGATCAAACGTAGCTGCTCAAAATTCATCCACGGACTCAATTTACCCCACCGGCGCCTGCCATCAGTGCCAATGCCATGCCAGGCGACATCAAGAAAGGCCTGGAGGCAGGATTCTTCCGCTATCTCACCAAGCCGATCAAAGTCAACGCGTTCATGGATGCGCTGGGCATGGCGCGGGAACTTGCGGAAACAGTATTTGACGGCGCAGTTATGCCAGGATCCCTGTGATGATTAGTACCGCCGATATTCTTAACGCCAGTATTCTGATCGTCGACGATCAGGAAGACCATGTCCTTCTGCTCGAGCGGTTGCTGCGCGATTCCGGCTATGTTTCCATCACGTCCACGATGGATCCGGGCGAGGTCTGCGAGCTTCACCTCAAGAACCGCTACGACTTGATCCTGCTCGATCTGCAGATGCCCCGCATGGATGGCTTCCAGGTGATGGAAGCCCTGAAGGAAATCGAAATAGACGGCTATGTTCCGATACTCGTGATCACGGCCAGCCCGGACCACAAGCTGCGGGCGCTGACCTCCGGCGCGAAAGACTTCATCAGCAAACCATTTGACCTGATGGAAGTCACGACGCGCATTCACAACATGCTGGAAGTGCGGTTGTTGTACAAGCAACTCGATCATTACAGCCGTGCGCTGGAATCCTTGGCGCTGCATGACGCGCTGACCGGGCTGCCGAATAGACGGCTTTTAATGGACAGACTTTCGTTGGCCATCGCCCATGCGCGCAGGAACAAGACCACTATGGCGGTGATGTATTTGGATTTGGACGGCTTTAAGCAGATCAACGACACCTTGGGCCACGATGCGGGCGACGCGCTGCTGAGCATGGTCGCCGCTCGCCTGGTGGCCGCGGTGCGTCAAGAGGACACGGTGGCGCGCTTGGGTGGCGACGAATTCGTGATCGCGTTGTGGGAATTAAGTCATGCCGACGATGTGGCCAAGCTCGCGTCAAAAGTGATACAGGCCGTGTCACAACCCTTTAGCATTCAAGGCCGCGGCGTGAGCATGACCGTCAGCGTCGGTGTCGGTATTTATCCCGCGCATGGCGAGGAGGTGGAGACGCTGATGAAGAGCGCGGATCTGGCCTTGTATGAGGCTAAGCGCACAGGCAAGAACAACTATCGCATCGCAGGGAGCACCGACCTGTTGGCGATGGCGCGTAGTTGACGTAGCCTGTCCTCTTCGGATCTGACTGATACGACCGACTCGACAGGCACGGACTCAAAAGCCATAGAGCCGCGCCGGATTATCGACCAAAATCCTGCGTCGCGTGGCCTCGTCGTCGGCCCACTCGAGCAGCAGGTCGAGCATGGCCGCGCAGGAAGGCTGCGGAGTATGGTTCGGGTGCGGCCAGTTGCTCGCCCACAGGCAGCGCTCCGGATTCGCCTTCACCAAGGCCCTGGCCAGGACACCCACGTCGGCGTAATGCGGCGAGCCCAGTCTGGACGTCTCGTAGGGCGCCGACAGCTTCACGTAGCAACGGCCGCTGTCGAGCAGTTTCAGCAGCGTCCGGAAACCGGGATGATCGACGCCAACCGGCTCGAGGAATTTGCCGTTGTGGTCGATCACCAGGGTGCAGGGAAGGCGCGACAGCATTGCCTCGTATTGCGCCAGGTCGCGTCCGTCCAGCTGCAGATTGATGTTCCAGCCGAGTGGCGCAATGCGCGCCGCCATGGGCTCCAGGGTATCCCAGGGCAGCACACCGCTGGGCAGCATGAAGTAGCGCACGCTGCGCGCGCCGGCGGCGTGCAGTCGTTTCAATTCGGCGTCGCTTACATCCGGCCGGGGCACGACGACGCAGCGCGCATTCGCGCCCAGCGCGGCGACGGCGTCGAGGGTGCAGCTGTTGTCGAAGCCATAGCCGCTGGGTTGCACCACCACCACGCGCTCCAGGTTCAGTTGCTGCTGAATTTCGCGATAGGCCGACAAGAGCGCGGGCGGCGGCTTGATGATAGCCGTGGGCGCAAATGCATAGCGCGCGTCGTAGATGTGCATATGGGTGTCGCAGGCGCCCGGCGGCGCCTTCAATTGCGGCGCGCTGCTCACTTTTTCTTTGCTTTCTTGGCCGTTTTCTTGACCGTTCGCTTGACAGGCTTCTTCGCCGCCTTCGGCAGAGGCGCCGGGTTGGGCACGGCTTCGACATGCGTGAATGCGCCCCCCTGGTAGAGTTCGCCGGTTGGGTGGCCGGGCTTTTCCTTCGCCAGCACCTCTGCCGCATAGATTTCCGAATCGTCTTGCGGCCTGTATCCCAGGCGGTAGGCGTTGCTGTTGTCGTACCAGCTGCGCGTGTTCTTCGACACGCCGTAGACGATCTCGAAGCGGATGGCCGGATGCTCGATGCCTATGGTCACGAGCTGCGCCAGGTCGCGCGGCGAAAGCCAGATCGACAGCCGCCGCTTGTCTATCGGCGCCGGATTGACGTTGCCGATGCGCATCAAGAACACCTGCATACCGTATTTGTCGGCGTACAGGCTGCCCATGGCCTCGCCGAACACCTTGGACACACCATAGCGTCCGTCGGGCTTGATGTAGACGCGATGATCGATGGTTTGCTTGCGCGGATAGAAACCGACGGCATGGTTGGAAGTGGCGAAGAGAATGCGCTTCACCCCGTTCCGGCGCGCGGCCTCGAACACGTTGTAGCAGCCGATGATGTTGGCGCTGAGTATGCCTTCCCACGGGCCCTCGACCGAATAGCCGCCGAGGTGGACGATGGCGTCGACGCCCCTGGTGATGCGCAGCGCGTCAGCCATGTTCGAGATGTCGGCGCGCGCGAATTTTTCCCCCTTGGCCGGTTTCAGCGGCCGCAGGTCCGACAGGCGCAGATTGTACTTGCCGGCCAGTTCGCGCCGCAGGTGGGTGCCAACGTCGCCCGAGGCGCCGGTAATCAGGATGGTTTTCATGCTTGCAGTCTCTCCTTTCTGGTCCAGTATGGTGCGTTGACCGCGCCTTTGGGCACGCGGCCTTTGATGATTTCGGCAGCCTGCGCCACCGTCTCCAGCGACTGATGCTCTATCGATTCCGGGGTCAGCCCGGCCAGGTGCGGCGTCGCGATCACTTTCGGATGGCGCGCGAGCGCAGGCGTAGGCATCTGGTCGGGCGCGCGCCCCACATCCAGCGCGCAGCCGGCGAGATGGCCCGAGTCGAGCGCCTGCTCCAGCGCTTTTTCATCCACCAGATTGCCGCGCGAGGCGTTGATGAAAAAGGCGCCCGGTTTCATCTTTCCAAACGCTTGTGCGTTCATCAGGTTCTCGGTCGCCTCGTTGGCGACCGCGAGGCAGACGACGAAATCGGACTGTGCCAGCAACTCTGGCAGGTCGAGTTGAATCAGGGCCGCATGATCCATCCTGGCGTACGGATCGCATACCAGCACGCGCATCCCCATGGCGAGGCCGAGTTCGCACTGGTAGCGCCCGATTTGGCCGTAGCCGATCACGCCCAGCGTGGCGCCACGCAACTGGCGACCCATGGGCGCAGCCGGCACCGAGCCTGCGTGGTAGACCGCGCTGGCAGCGCTGATTCCGCGGCCGAGATCGATCATGGCACCGACCGCCCACTCCGCCACCGAGGCGACGAAGCCCGCGCTCGCCTGGGTGACGAGGATACCCATCTCGCTCGCCACCGCAATCTCGACGTTGCGAATATCGATGGCGCAGCGCGAGAACGCGACCAGGTCGGGCGAGTTGCGAAACAGCTCCGCCTCCCCCGGCGTCTGACGGTAGGAAACGATCAGCTCGCAGCCGCGCGCAGCCTCGATCAGCTCTTGCGTGGATAGCTCGCGTCCGGCGCTATTGAAGCGCACCTCGCCCAGCGCTTTGAGTCTCGCGACCGCTCTGTCGCCGTAGTAGTTCTTCAGCGCGTCTGGCGGATGG
>Ga0208587_1000807_pt1 | contig 17139 bp, 13 predicted proteins | sample NGESurdeep092012_7_FD_184472 | JGI IMG/M metagenome (GOLD analysis project Ga0208587, IMG submission 184472) | Arctic peat soil microbial communities from Barrow, Alaska - NGEE Surface sample 210 deep-092012 (SPAdes) | ecosystem: Environmental > Terrestrial > Soil > Wetlands > Peat ...
TGGCGTGAACCCGCCCGGCAGACAGCCTGATGCGAACCAGCCTGGCAGACCGGCTGGCGTGAACCCGCCCGGCAGAACGTTTGGAAACCAGCCCGGCAACCCGGCCGCGCACCAGCCTGGCCAGCCGCCGATGGGGAACCAACCCGGCAGACCGAATGTCGGGAACCAGCCTGGCAGACCGGCTGATGCGAATCGGCCTGGTCCCCGCCCCGAGTTCCACGGCTCCAACGGTACCGGTGCGCGCTTCGGTGCGTCGGGCCGTCCCACGGTTGTTCACACCCCTGGCGCCACGATTGTCCACGCTCCCAGCGGCGCCCGGCGTATTGAAGTGGCGCGACCGGGCGGCAGAGTGATCGTGACCAATGCCGCCGGCCATGGTTATATGCAGCGGCCGATCACGGTCCGCGGGCATGCATTCGTCCAGCGGACGTACTACGTTCACGGGGCTGCCTATCCTCGATTCTACCGAGCGTCAGTCTACCGGGGGATCACTTATAACGTGTATACTCCGGTACGCTTCTATTCGCCACGGTTTTACGCGTGGGGATATAGTCCATGGGGCGCGCCAGTCTACTATAACTTTGGCTTCGCGGGGAGCCCGTGGGCCGGGTTCTATGCCGGCTACTTCAGTCCATATCCTTCCTATGCCGGCCCTAATTATTGGCTGACGGATTATCTGTTAGCCAATTCGTTGCAGGAAGGCTACCAGGAGCGCATGGATGCCGCCGGTGCGGCTCAAGGCGGTTACGATCCATCCGGGCAAGTCGCCCTCAGCCCGCAGGTCAAGGACCTGATCGCAGGTGAGGTCCAGCGCCAGCTCGCGCAAGAGAGCGTCGATAGCCAGAACGCCGCGCAGAATGTGATGCCCGCGTCGAACGGAGCGCCGCCGATTCTCGCGGACAACAATCCACACGTTTTTGTGGTCTCCAGCAGCCTGATCGCGAACACCGGGAGCCAGGAATGCGCCCTTACCCACGGAGATGTCCTGCAACTCAACCCATCACCGTCGGCTGACCCGAGCTTCGCCAATGTGCAAGTGCTGGCCAGCAAGGGCCAGGATTGCCAACCCGGCAACCTCATCCCTGTCCAGCTCGCCGATTTGCAGGAGATGCAGAATCACATGCGCGAGACGGTGGATCAGGGGTTGGGTGAGTTGCAGACCCGCCAGGGACAGGGAGGATTGCCAACCATCGAGGTCGCGATGCGGTCGCAGACGGCGGCGCCCTATGCGGCCGATCTACCGCCCGCCGAGCCGAACGCCGCCAATGAGCTGAGACAGCAGGCACAGGAGGCCGACCGGCAGGAGCAGGATGTGCTCGGACAAGCCGGGCCAATTGCAGCCCCGCCAACTTCCGCCGGGCCAGTCACCATCGAGATGGGCCAGAGCATTGCAGACGTAGTCGCTCGCATGGGCAACCCTGTTCGGATCGCCGATCTGGGTCAAAAGAAGACCTACTACTATAAAGACATGAAGGTCATCTTCGTCGACGGCAAAGTCAGCGACGTCCAGTGACGAGCTTGACCCTCTTAGGAAGGCCCCGGTGCCGGCTGAACCCTCCAGCCGCCCCCGGGACCACAATGCTCCCGGCGCGCGGCTAAGGGACCACGCAAGAATAACTTCACATTTGGCTACTTGGCCCCGTGGCGCAGGCACTCGTGCCTGCCGCGTCCCGTGGCGCTGTGAGTTTATTCTTGCGTGGTTCCTAAAGCCTGCCGCTACCGGAATCCAAGAAAAGTTTGACAGGCGGACCCAGAGGGTACCCGCCTGCCCCACCATTTAAATCTTGAATTCGGCGCGCACCACTTCGTCATCCAACGAATGCTTCAGCGTGAAACCGAGCTTTTCGCAGATGCGCATGACTTCACGGTTGTCCGGCAGGATGTCGGCGGTCAACTTACTGAGTTTCTCGTCCGCGCCTACGATCAACAACCGCGCCAGCAGTTCCTTGCCCAGGCCGCGGCCCTGCCACTTGTCGCTGATCACCACCGCGACTTCGGCTTCCGTGGTGCCGTGAATCTTCATCATCCGGCCCACGCCCAGGATCTCGCTCTCGCCGGTTTCCGGATTGCGCCGCTCCGCCACCAGCGCCATTTCGCGATCGTAATCGATGAAGCAAATCCTGGTCAGGCGTTCGTGCTGCGTCCGCTGTTCCAGGTTCATCAGGTGGAAGTAGCGCAGGTACACGGTGCGCTCGCTGAGCGTCTCGTGGAAGCGCACCAAGGCCGGTTCGTCTTCGGGGCGGATCGGCCGGATGGTGACCGCGGTGCCGTCCTTCATGGTCCACGGCGCCACGTAGCGCGTCGGATAGGGGCGGATGGCAGTCCTCGGCACCTGATCCAGCGTGACCTCCGGGCCGTGTACCACCACGCGCGCGTCCAGCGCGATCAACCCGTCCGGCGACGCCAACAGCGGATTGATATCGATTTCCTTAATCCACCGCTGTTCCGCCACCAGCGCGCTGAACCGCACCATCAGCACTTCGAGCGCCACCAGATCCACCGGCTTGCGCCCGCGCACGCCTTTCAGCGCCTTATAGATCTTGGTCTGCTCCATCATCCGGCGGGCCAGGGTGGAGTTCAAGGGCGGCAGCCCAAGGGCGCGGTCCTTAAACACTTCCACCAGTTGTCCGCCCGTGCCGAACAACAGCACCGGCCCGAACTGCGGGTCCAGACTGCTGCCGACGATCAACTCGTAAGCGTCGCGCAGCTTGATCATGGGCTGCACGGTTACGCCCTGGAAATGCTGCGCCCCGACTTTCGCGGTGACCGCGGTCTGAATCGCGTCGAATGCCTTCGCCACCGCTTCGGCGCTGCCCAGATTCAACTGCACGCCGCCGACATCGGTCTTGTGCGTGATGGTCTCCGAATACAGCTTGAGGACAATCGGATAACCGATTTCGTCCGCCGCCTTGACCGCATCGGCACGTGACCTGGCGATGATCGTCTTAGCGACCGGAATCCCGTACGCCGCCAGCACCTGCTTGCTTTCGAACTCGGTGAGAATGGTGCGCCCTTCGCCCCGCGCCGCGGCGATGATGCGGTCCACCAGCGTGCGGTCCGGCGCCCAGGTGGCGGAATCCTCCGGCATGGCCGGGGTTTCGTACAGCGCCTTCAGGTTGACGGCATACTGCCACATGTAGTTGAAGGCGCGCGCCGCCGTATCGGGGTAGGGGAAGGTGGGGATGTTGGCGCGGTTGAGAATCTCCTCGCCCGCCGCCACGTCCACGCCGCCCATCCAACTGGCCAGCAGCGGCTTGCCTTCCTGCTTCGCGAGCGGCTTCAACGTCTCGGCGATCCGCGTCGGGTCGGTCATCGCCTGCGGCGTCAGAATCACCAGCATGCCGTCCGAATTCGGATCCTTGGCCGCGATCTCCAGCGCCTTCGCGTAGCGCTCCGGCGATGCGTCGCCGATGATGTCCACCGGGTTGTTGTGGCTCCACGTAGCCGGCAGAACGGCATTGTACGCCGCCATGGTCTCCGGCGTGAGTTCGCTCAGTTCGCCGCCGCCCATGATCAGCGCATCCGTCGCCAGTACGCCCGGTCCGCCCGCGTTGGTCACGATGGTCAACCGCGGTCCCTTCGGCGTGGGCTGCTTGGAAAGCACTTCCGCCATGTAGAACAGGTCCGCGATGGTGTTGACGCGCAGCACGCCGCTGCGCCGGAACGCCGCTTCCAACACCTCATCGCTGCCCGTCAGCGACCCGGTGTGCGACGCCGCCGCCTTGGCCGCCGCCGCCGAACGGCCCGGCTTGATGACGATGATCGGCTTGGTGAGCGCCACTTCCCGCGCCGCCGACAGGAACGAGCGCGCGTTGCCGATCGATTCCATGTAGATCACGATCGACTTGGTCTTGGGATCGTTGCCGAGATAGTAAATCAGATCGCCCCAGCCGACGTCCACCATCGAGCCCACCGAGATGAACGCGCTGAAGCCCACCATCTCCTTCAGGCTCCAGTCCAGTACCGCCGTGCACAGCGCGCCGCTCTGGCTGATGAAGCCCACCGACCCGGGCCGCGCCACGGTGGTGGCGAAGGTCGCATTCATCCCCGAAAGCGGGCTCATTACGCCCAGGCAGTTCGGCCCGATGATGCGGATATTGGCCTTCTGGGCCTCCACCAGCAGTTGACGCTCCAGTTCCGCGCCCTCTGGCCCGATCTCCTTGAAACCGGCCGAAATCACGATCGCGCCCTGCACATCGTTCTCGCCGCATTCCCGGATCAGCCCCGGAATCGATGCCGGCGGCGTGATGATCACCGCCAGGTCCACCTGCTCCGGAACATCGGAAATCGACGGGTATGCCTTCACGCCCAATACGCTGGGCCGCTTCGGGTTGACGGGATAAACCGTGCCACCGAACGGGCTGGTTACCAGGTTCCACAGCACGGTCCGTCCGACCGTGCCCGGATTCTCGGTGGCGCCGATGACCGCCACGGTCTTCGGCGAAAAGAATACATCCAGCGGTTGCTTCCGCTTGCGGTTCAATTTCTTCTTTGCGGGCTTACTGGTTCCTAGCATTTTCGGTGTCTGCCTTTGGTCCGAACGCGGCCTGATTCAGGGCCTCGACCACGTCCAGCGAATTGAGTCCGTTCTTGCGCGCAACCGTTTCGATATCGCAGTCGTCGCATGACGGGCGATAACGGAATTGTTCAAATACGGGAATGGTTTCGGGATGACGTTGTTTCACATCACGGATGATCATGTCACGGCGGATCAACTGATCGAATCGAAACATAGCTTTGCGCCCTCGAATGGAAGTTGATTACTGCACCCCGAATTCCAAAATATCACTAAATGGAATCAATGGCTTACGGGGCTACGGCGGTAGCGGCTGGGTGATATCGCGCAGGCGCGGCGGGGAAGAGGGTAGGATATCGCCGGGGGTCTCGCCGCGCCCCCCTGGCGGGTTCTGGCGGGTCAGCGGGGCTTGGGGCGACTTTCGAACTGTCGAGGTCTTCGCCCTGCCAGCTTACGACGCCAAGCGCAAGGCCCGCTGAACTTCGCCGGGTAACGTGAGTCTCTGGAATAGGCTGGCGGGATAGACATAATCCTCACCTGATTCATCGATTACGCGGATGAGATCGTTCGCTTCCGCGTCAGGGTCATCCACCACCGGATACAACTTTCTGACCTCAAGCGAGGCATCGAAGCCGGCATTTTGAATGCACACGGCAAAACCTTGCGTTTTCATTCGACGAGACCGCATAGCTAATCCAAAAAGCGCTTGATCTTGAGTTCCTTCTTGCCGACACCCGATGCTTCGTACCAGTGAAGCTCCACTTTCCGTATCGTACCATTCGGCAGTCTCACATCAGCGAAGCCCTTGCGTTTCCGCCACCGGCCCTTGCCATAGATTTTCTGTAGACGCGGAAGCTCGCGAATCGACTTGCCAATCGCGAACGTTTCCACGTCCCCAAGATCGCCGCAGATTTCAAAAAACACTACCCGTGAAGTCTACCAAACCGAACCTCCAGGTGTTTGCGGGCCGATGGACGACGGGCAACACTACGGCAAGGGGGTACGGGATCCATTCCCCGCCCCGCGGTCCGCACCACTTGTTATTCTGGTCTTTGGCGAATACGACACAGAAGCGCATCGTGGTGGCCATCGACGGGCCGGCGGGGGCGGGGAAAAGCACTATCGCAAAAGGGCTGGCGGCACGCCTGGGGTTTATCTACATCGATACCGGGGCCATGTACCGCGCGGTGGCGCTGTGGGCGGTGCGCCAGGGGGTGGACCCAGGGGACATGCATCGCATGGAGCAACTCGCCATCGCGGCCGGGATCGAACTTTCACCGGGACACATCGCGCTCAACGGCGAGGATGTCACCGATGCGATTCGCACGCCGGAAGTTGCCAGCGGCGCCAGCAAGATCGCCGTCATTCCAGGCGTGCGGCGCGCCATGGTGGCCAAGCAGCGCGAGATCGGCGAGCGCACCAGCGTGGTCATGGAAGGCCGGGACATCGGGACGGTGGTGTTCCCCAACGCACAGGTGAAAATCTTCCTGGACGCGAACCCCGAGGAACGCGTGCGCCGCCGCTGTGCAGAGATGCGCGCCAAGGGAGAGCCCGTCAACGCGGGGCAGCTTGCCGCCCAGATGAAGGAGCGCGACCAGCGCGATTCGACCCGCGCGGACGCTCCGCTGGCGCAGGCTCCGGACGCCGTGTATCTGGATTCGACCGCCCTGGGCATCGAGGAAGTGATCGAGTCCATCCTCAAAACGGTGCGTTCGCGCTTGACAAACGGAAGGGAATACCGTTGAAGAATCTGCTGGTGATGAAGTTCGGCGGCACGAGCGTGGGCAGCGCCGCCCGCATGCGTGTGTCGGCGGGGTTGGCCGCCGCGGAACAGAAGAAACGCCCGGTGGCGATCGTGGTATCGGCGATGAGCAAGATTACCGACCTGCTGCTGGATACCATGCGCCACGCCGAGGCCGGCGACCGCGGCGGCATGGAGAGCAATCTGGCGCGCCTGCGCGAACGCCACGAGGAAACCTGCCGCGAATTGCTGCCGCCGGCGGACCAGGGCGCGGTGCTGGCCAAACTGCACGACGTAATCGACGAATTCGAGCGCATCGTGAATGGCATGGCGATGCTCGGCGAGCGGCCCCCGCGATCGGTGGATGAAGCCGTGGCGGTGGGCGAGCGGCTGTCGACGGTTCTGGTGAGCGAGTTCCTGCGGGCCAACGGTACGCCATCGGTGGGGGTCAACGCGCGCGAGGTAGTGGTGACGGACGCGGTCTTCGGCAATGCGTCGCCCTTGATGGAGCCGACTCGTGTCAAGGCACGGGAGAAACTGCTGCCGTATCTGGAGCAGGGCCTGCTGCCCGTGATCACGGGTTTCAACGGCGCGTCCGCCGATGGGCGGCCCACCACGCTGGGCCGCGGCGGCAGCGATTTTTCGGCTTCCATCCTGGCCGCCGCCCTGGACGCCGCCGAATTATGGATCTGGACCGACGTGGATGGCATTATGAGCGCGGACCCGCGCCTGGTGCCGGACGCGCAGGTGCTGGAAGAGATCACCTACGCCGAAGCGGCCGAGTTGGCGTATAACGGCGCCAAGGTGCTGCATCCCAGGACGCTGGCGCCGCTGGTGGAAAAGAAAATTCCGGTTTGGAGCAAGAACAGCTTCGCGCCGGAGAAGCCGGGGACCAGGATCGTGCCCTCCATGGCCGTCCCGCAGGGGGCGCGGGCCGTGGCCTCCATGCGCAACGTGGCGCTGGTGTCGCTGGAACCGGCGAGCGCCGAAATGAATGGCGTGCAACTCATGGCGCGGGCGCTCGAGGCGATCGCGCGGGCGGATGTGGAAGTCCTGGTGGTTTCCAGTTCGAGCTACCGGCAGAACTTCTGCTTGCTGGTGCGCGAAGACGAACTGGAACGGTCACTCCAGGCGCTGGAATCGGCCCTGGCCCTGGAGTTGGCGCATCACTACGTGCATCCCATCCAGGTGGACCGCAACGTGGGCCTGCTAGCCGCGGTGGGTGAGGGCATGCAGGGCAAACCCGGGTTGGCCGGCCGCATCTTCACCGCGATCTCGCGCGTGCAAGTGAACGTCATCGCCATCGCCCAGGGCTCGAGCGAACTCACCATCGCCGTGGTGGTGCGCCGCGACGGTCTGGAAAAAGCCGTGAAGGCCGTGCATGCGGAGTGCGGCCTGGGCATGCGCCCGCCCGTCCCGGTGTTCCCGTTCGACCAATCCGAAGGCCGTGCGCCGCGCGGCAAACGGTAGTCGACCCGGCGAGCGCGGCGCCCGGCGCATCAATCGAAGAGTTCGGCGAGCGGAACCGCGGTATCGGGGTTTTCGGTGCGGAGTTCCTCGGTCTTCCGCATTCCCTCACGGGTACAGCGCCAGGCAGTGCGCGTGTGGGGATCGAGGATCCAGACGTAGGGGACTCCGAAATCGAGATAGTCCTCGACCCGCTCGCCCATCTCGGAGAGCCTGTCGTCTTTGGAGAGGATCTCGATACAGATCAGGGGCGGCGTGCGGAAGATCTGCTCGGGCTCGGCTTCAGCGCTCACGCAAACATCCGGTATGCGGAACCGGGCTGGCGCCACCTGCACGCGCTGTTCGGTCGAGGCGTGAACCCGCCACTGTTTCCGATGGTTGTAATAGAATGCGGCGATTGCGGTCTGCAAACGCCCGTGGTCGAATTCGCCCACATTGCGCTCCAGAAGCACGCCGTCCACGTAGTCGCAATCGGGACGGTAGCTGGTGGTCAGGTATTGGTCAACGCTTACCAGTGAACTGGTCGCCATAAAATCAACGGCACCGGCGGGGAGCGGATGCCATCTCCCTCACAACAGTATACTGCCGTCGCGCACGCCTCGCGACGCCGTTTGGGTGCTTGACCGTTTTGGGGCACGCGGAAGTCCCGCTGATTTGCCCCGCCCCGCGGACAGCCGGTCATGATTCCGCCAGAATGGGCCTGGAGCGCCGTCAATCCACGAAGCTCCGCGAGATTCCGAGCTTGTAGTGGCTTCAATTCATGTACCAGCCGCCATTGATGTGCAGCGTCTGGCCGGTGATGTAGCCGTTGCGTGCCAGCATGAGGGCGGCATCGGCCACCTCGTCGCCCGCGCCGAAACGGCCGATGGGGATGCGGTCGGGCGTCGCGGTCGGGTTGGCCGTGACCATCTCGGTTTCGATTAACGCCGGTGAAATCGCATTCACCGTGATGCCTTCCCTGGCGAGGCGCGACGCGTAGAAGTGCGTCAGGCCGAGCATGCCTGCCTTGGATGCGGCGTAGTGCGCGCCCACTACGCCGCCGACGTGCGCGGCCACCGAGGAGAGGTTGATGATGCGCCCCCAGCGGCGCGCGCGCATGCCGGGCAGGACGGCCTGGGTCACCAGGAAGCACGACTTCAGGTTGACCGCGATCAGCTCGTCCCAATCCTGCTCGGTGATCTCTTCGATGCTCTGCACGCGGGCGATGCCGGCGTTGTTCACCAGGATATCGATGTGGCCGAGTTCCATGCGGACGGCATCCACCAGTCGATCGACGCCGCTGCGCAGCGAGACGTCGGCCTGGATGGCGGCACAGCGGCGCCCGTAGCCTGCGATCTCGGATTCGGCGTCCTTCGCGTCGGCGGCGCGAGTCCTGTAATTGATCGCCAGGTCGGCGCCTGCCCGGGCAAGTGCCACCGCGATGGCGCGGCCGATGCCGCGGCTGGAACCGGTGACCAGGGCGACTTTGCCTTGCAGATTGTCCATCCCTCCAGGGTAGCGCCAGCAGAACCACTTCAGCGATTTTGATTGGGGCGACCGTGAGCGACCTGGCCGCTCGTTTCGGGGCGGGCCTTCTTGTAGGCTTCAAAAAGCTGCATGAGATCGGAGAACAGGACGGTGGACAGGCGGCGATACCCAGAGCGATCTTCTTCTCTGGGACTCGCTTACACTGGCCCGGCAAGGGATCGAACCGCCCTTGCGCCAACTGCTCCACGCTGTGGGCCAGTGTCCCCCGGGATTGCAGTCGCTGGTGGATCATCATCCAGATCACCAAGCGTGCCGAATAGATCCCGTCATGCACGGTCACGCCCATCTGCCGCTGCAGCAAACGAAACAGCTCAGCGGGCCCCAACTGCAGATACAAATCAAAAATCGCAGACGAATCCACACTCAAACCATAACCCTAATTGAATGTTTTGGTTAGGTTTAGAGTTCGAAAAACTAAGTGGCATTGGGCACGAGTGCCTGCGCCACCTCAAAGCAACGCATGCCGGCGATAGAACCATGTCTTGACCACTTGCACTAGAAACAGGTATGTCAAGGCAAGCAGCGCAATCGCGCCCAGCAACGACAGCGGTAATGGGGTGAACCCAAGCAGGGCGCCGAGCGGCGTGTACGGCAGCGCGGCGCCGGCAACGGAGACGGCCACAACCCCGATCAGCAACCGGCCGCTGGGACGGCTCTGGAACGGGTTGCCCGCCGTCCGGATCACAAATACCACCAGCGTCTGCGTGGCGAGGGATTCCACAAACCATCCGGTGCGGAACAGCGGCGCGTTGGTGGAAGCGTGGAACAGCCAGAGGAGCACCCCGAATGTGAGGAAATCGTAGAGCGAGCTGATGGGGCCGATGATCGTCATGAACTGGCGAATGAACCCAATCTGCCAGCGCTTGGGATTGTGCAGCAGGGCCGGATCGACATTATCGCCGGGGACGGCGACCTGCGAGGTGTCGTAAAGAAAGTTATTCAGCAGGATTTGAGTCGGCAACATGGGCAGGAATGGCAGGAAGAGCGATGCGGCGGCCATGCTGAACATATTGCCGAAGTTGGAACTGGTGCTCATGATGATGTACTTCATGATGTTGGCGTAGCACCGCCGTCCCTCGATTACCCCCTCGTTCAAGACCGCAAGGTCCTTCTCCAGCAGGATGATTTTCGCGGCATCCTTCGCCACATCCACGCCATTCATCACGGAAATGCCGACGTCCGCGGTGTGCAGCGACGGGGCATCGTTGATGCCGTCACCGATGTACCCGACGACGTGCCCGCGTGCCTTCAGGCCGAGGATCACGCGGTTCTTCTGTTCCGGAGACACACGGGCGAAGATGGCGCCGTGCTCCGCCTGGTAAGCCAGGGCGGCATCGTCCATGGTGTCCACCTGGCCGCCGGTGACCATGAGGTCGCTGGGCAGCCCGACATCGTGGGCTACTTTCTGCGTCACATACTGGTTGTCGCCGGTCATAATGACCACGGAAACACCGTTCTTTTTCAGCGCGTCGAGAACCGCAAGAATCCCCTCCTTGGGCGGGTCGAGGAAAGCCGCGAACCCGGCCAGCGTCATCTCCTTCTCGTCGGCGAGCGCATAAGCAGCCTGCTGCTCTACCTTCCGGAGTGCGACTCCAAGGACGCGGAATCCGTCGGCGCTCAGCTTCTGGAAGGTCTCCGCCGCCAGGGCGCGCCGGCTTTCGTCGAACGGTTGGGAAGCTCCGTCAACCATGACACTCCCGCAGATGGCAAAAACGTTCTCTGCCTCGCCCTTGGTAATGAGCAGGTGCTCACCGCCGCGCTTCACCACCACGGAGAGGCGCTTGCGGTTGAAGTCGAAGGGAATCTCGTCCACCTTCTCATACTCCGCGATGGCAGGGTGCTCGTGCTTCAAGATGGCGTCGTCCAGCGGGCTTTTGATGCCGGCTTGAAAGTGACTGTTCAGGAAGACGAACCGGAGCACGTCTTCGTTGTCCTGACCGTGAACGTCCACGTGCCGGTCCAGCACGATCTCGCCTTCGGTCAGGGTGCCGGTTTTGTCGCTGCAAAGAATCTCCACGCTGCCGAAGTCCTCGATCGCCGAAAGTTGCTTGACCAGAACCTTTTTCCTGGCCATCCGGCGCGCGCCCTGCGCCAACGTGATGGTGATGATCATCGGCATCATCTCCGGCGTCATCCCGACGGCCAGCGCGACCGAGAACAAGAACGATTCCAGCAGCGGACGGTGTAAGACGATGTTCACCAGCAGGACGAAGAGCACTAGCAGCATGATCACGCGCGTGATCATCAGCCCGAAGTGGCGTATGCCACGACCGAATTCGGTCTCCGGCGGGCGCATGGCCAGCCGTTGGGCAATCGCGCCGAAGGCGGTGTCTTTGCCGGTGCGAACGATGACCGCGGTGCCGATTCCCGTCTGCACAGCCGTCCCCAGGAACACGCTGTTGCTGGCGTCGGCCATGCTGTGCTGCCCCGCTGAAAGATCGGCCGCCGCCTTGTCGACGGGCAGAGACTCCCCCGTGAGCGCGCTCTCGCGCACGTGCAGGTCCTTGGCGTCCAACAATCGCGCATCGGCCGGCGCCAGGTCCCCCGCATTGAGGCGGACGACATCCCCGGGGACCAACTCCGCGACCGGCAACTCCAGTTCTTTTCCATCGCGCAAAACCGCGGCAGTGGTGGCAACCTGCTTGCGAATATCCTCCACCGCATGCCGCGCCTGAAACTCCACGTAGAAGTTGACGATCACGCTGAGCAGGACGATGGCGATGATGATCGAGCCGCCGACCGGATCGCCCAGCACAATCGAGATGGTGCTTGCCGCCAGGAGAATCAGGACAAGGGGATTGGCAAAAAAACGCAGAAACCCGATCAGCGCGGCGAAACGAGACTCGCCGACCAGGCTGTTCGGGCCATGGAGACTTAGTCGTTGTTTCGCCTCGGCGGAAGTCAGTCCGGCTGGAGTGGCTTCGAGCAGGGCGAGCAGGTCCCGCAGGGGCATGTCCCAGAAGCGGTCCAACGTCTGGTTCTTGTCTGGTGTGCTCATGCGCGGTCCCCCCCTTGAATTTTACATGGTGCGTTGGCGGCAACAGTCGACTTATTCCCAGGGTTTCACTTCGCCGCCGAGACCTTTGTAGCCGTTCTTCATGCGCTCTTCGATAGCGGCCCAGACCTTCGGGTCGCAGCCCTTCCATTCGGCCACCGCCTTGTTGCCGAGGTAGGGCAGGTCCGCGACGCCCATCTTGCTGGAGAAGAAGCCAGAGACCGTGAGATCGCGGAAGCGGGTGAAGAAGGCGGCCCAGCGGCGGTCGCTGGCGGCGGCACGGGCGGGCCAGGCGATGCGGTCGAGTAGCTGTTTCTGTTGGTCGGGCGTGGCGGCGGCGAAATCCTGCTGAAAGAGGCGCGTCGCTTCCAGGTCCAGCCATGCGAGTCCGCCGAGCACTCCGGCCGCGAGGTCCTGGTTGCCATCCTCGCGGGTGCGGAAGTCGAGCCAATCGTCGATGAACTCGGGGACGCCGGCGGCGGTGGCGCTGCCAGAGTGCTCGTCGGCGGGGATGATGAGATCGCAGAGCACCTGCACGGTGCGCCACTGGTGGTCGTTGAAAACCTTCCGCTGATACGCCTTCTTGGCGGGCGCGGGCGGCGCGGCGTGGGCGTGCTCGGCCTGCGTCTGCGCGGCCGCGGCGGCGGGCGCGATGCCCAAAATGTGGATGAGATTGCGGCGGGTGACGTCCATGTTTACTCCTAAAGGGGCTTGCTCCTAGAGATTCCGTTTCTTGATCTGGTCGGCGATGTAGTCGCTGGTGCGCCAGCCGAGCGCGGTGATGGAGAGCGTCGGGTTCTTATCGGCGTTGCTGGCGAAGGGCGCGGCGTCGGTGATGAACAGGTTTTTGCAGTCCCACGCCTGGCACCACTGGTTGAGCACGCTGGTCTTCGGACTGTCGCCCATTTTGGTGGCGCCCACCTCGTGGATGATTTCGCCGCCGCGGGAAATGCCGCCCACCGAGGTAACTCTGCCGCCGGCGGCCGTGATGATTTCCTGGAACGTGTCCTGCATGTGTTTGGCTTGCAGGATTTCGTCCTGGCTCCACTTGAAGTGGAAGCGCAGCACGGGGATGCCCCACTGATCGACTACGTTCGGGTCGATCTCGCAGTAGCTCCGCTCGTTGGGGATCATTTCGCCGCGGCCGGCGAAATGGACATTGGCGCCGTACATTTTGCGCACGTCGCGCTTGAAGTCCTTGCCGTATCCGCCGCCGAGGATGTTGTGCGATCCGCCGAAAATGCCCGCGCCGGGCATGCCGCGTCCGCCGCCGATTTCGATGTGATAGCCGCGCGAGAAGGGCATTTTACCGGCCTTCTGCTGTTGGTAGAGCCACCAGGGCATGTACATGTGCATGCCGCCAACCCCATCGTCGTTGGCCGGCGGGAGATCTTCGAGAATCGGCAGGTAGCCGCTGACCGAGGAGCCAACCGTGTCCATGATGTACTTGCCGACCATGCCCGTGGAGTTGGCGATGCCATTGGGGAACAGGCTGGATTTGGAGTTGAGCATGATGCGCGCGGTTTCGCAGCAACTGGCGGCGAGCACGACGACACGCGCGTTGACCGTAACTTCGCGGCGCGTCTTGGTGTCGATGTAGGAGACGCCGGTGGCCCGGCCATCGGGGCCGACCATCACTTCGCGGCACATGGCGCCGGTGCGGACCTCCAGGTTCCCGGTCTTCAGGGCGGGCGCGATGTGGACGCCGGGGGAAGCGAAGTTGGCGTTGACCGCGCAGGCGCGCCCGCACTCGGAGCAATAGTGGCAGGCGGGCCGGCCGTGGAGCGGCCTGGTGAGGATGGCGAGGCGCGAGGGGATGCAAGGAATCTTGAGCTTGTCGGAGACCTGCTTGATGAGGCGCTCGTGAGCGCGCGGCGCGGGCGCGGGCTGGAAGCGCCCGTCGGGGGTGTTTTCCAGGCCTTCCTGGCTGCCGAAGACGCCGATCAGTTCCTCGGCCTTGTCGTAGTAGGGCGCGAGGTCGTCGTAGGTGATGGGCCAGTCGAAGCCTTTGCCATCGCGGCTGTAGGGCTTGAAATCGTAGGGGCCCATGCGGAGGGAGATGCGGCCGTAGTGGTTGGTGCGCCCGCCCAGCATGCGCGCGCGGTACCACATGAATTCGCTGCCGGGGCCGGTGGTGTAGGGTTCGCCGGGGACCTCCCAGCCGCCCACCAGGGTGGCGTCGTAGTGGCCGAAGGGCTTCTCCCTGGTGCCGGCGGCGCGGTGCGGAGCGTCGTAGTTCCACTTGAACATGTCGCTCTGCCTGGCGGTGTTGTAATCGCCGCCGGCTTCCAGCATGCAGACTTTGGCGCCAGAGAGCGTGAGCACGTGGGCGGCGATGCCGCCGCCGGCTCCGGAACCGACCACGATCACGTCGTAACTTTTCGGACTGGCTTTGACCTGCGGCAATGGAACCCCCTTGGGACGAACGCAACCATTTTACAGTGCTTAACCGGACTGCCGGCGACCGCTCCCTTAGATGCTGCGAAAAAAAACACTGAGACCCGGCGCTTGACAGACGAAAGCGTCTGTCCCACCCTGGTGCACAAGGCCTTGCGTGCTCTGTGCGGCAGGCGCTTTCGCCCAACGCCACTTACTTTGGCCAACATGCGGGAATGCTGCAGCATTGGTGGGGCAGACCCCCTGGTCCGCGCGGGTCCCCCTGGACCCGCTCTTCGCTCGAAGAATCGGGTACTTGCCACCCGCGATAAGCCGGCCAGGGGGCCGGCTGCGGACGCGGGCGTCCACCCCACAATTAATGCAGGTGCCCAATAACGGCCAAAGTAAGTGGCATTGGGCGCTTTCGCCTGCCAACCGCGGCGTTCCATAATTGGAGTGAGCCGGACGAGAGTCCTCTCGGGAAGACCGCCTATGAAACTTCTGCTATTCCCGCTGCTGTTCGCGATCGTCGTTTCCGCGCAGTCCCGATCGGTGCAGTGTGCTTCCTCCGCATCCGCCGCGGATCCGGTTCCGTCCGGCAGAACCTCGCCCGCCGCTGCCAAGGCCGTCATGGAGCCGCCGTTCAAAGACCCGGCGGCGGAACCAGACAGCCAATCCGCAAAACCACGCCCGGATGTTGGAAACGTGGCGGCACAGATTCAACTGCGCCGCCCGCCCGGCAATCGACCCTTGTCCTCGTGCCGGTGCGGAACCGTTGTGGCGGGTTCGCTGACCGCGCCATCGAATTCACAGGAAGTCCCTATGCTCACCGGCCTCGCGGGCAGTTTCCGGTTCGATCATGTGCTGGTGCAGGAGATCCGGCGGTTCTCATCGGACAGCGTAAGCAGCCTCGATGTGGGAGTGGGAAGAGCGCATTTGGAGGCCGACGCGGTTCCGCTGTTTCCCCTCAAGAGCGACTCCGCTCCGGATAACTTCTGGTATCAACGGCCGAATCCGCCGCAGCTTACCGGGGCCTACGACCTGATGCTGAATTTCAAGGCATCTGGGCCCCTGGGGGATGGCGCCGCGTCCAACTTCAGTTCGGGCGCGGTAACTTGGGAGGTCTGCGGATACAACGCCCAGTAAGCGGCGGCAAGTCTCCGTCAGATAAACATGATTCCAGTCTTAGACCTCAAAGCCCAGTATCGGACCATTAAGAGCGAGCTTGACGCAGCCGTCATCCGTGTTCTGGAGAACGCACAGTTCATCCTCGGGCCGGAGGTGGCGGCGTTTGAAAATGAGTTCGCCGGGTATTGCGGCGCCGCCGAAGCGGTCGGCGTGAATTCGGGCACCAGCGCGCTGCACCTTGCCTTGCTCGCCGCCGGCATCGGTTCCGACGACGAAGTGATCACCTCGCCATTCACCTTCATAGCCACCGCCGCCGCCATCGTCTATACCGGCGCCAGGCCCGTCTTTGTGGATATCGACCCAGCCTCGTTCAATATGGACGTCACGCGGATCGAGGCCGCCATCACGCCGCGCACCAGGGCGATCCTGCCGGTGCATCTCTTCGGACAACCGGCCGACATGGATCCCATCATGGATATCGCGCGCCGGCACGGGTTGGTGGTGATCGAGGACGCGGCCCAGTCGCACGGCGCGGAGTACAAAGGGCGCCGCGTGGGCAGCATCGGTGAGATGGGCTGCTTCAGTTTCTACCCGGGCAAGAACCTCGGGGCCTGCGGCGAAGGCGGAGCGGTGGTCACCAACAACGCGGCATATGCGCGCAAGATTCGCCTGCTGCGCGACTGGGGCTCGGAGCGGAAATACGTTCACGAGCTCAAGGGCTATAACTATCGAATGGAGGGCATGCAGGGCGCCATTCTGCGCGTTAAACTGCGCCATCTGGAAAAGTGGACCGAAGCGCGGCGCGCTCACGCCGCCCGCTACGGCGAGCTTCTGGAAGATTGCGGCGTGCGACTGCCCGAAGTCATGCCCTACGGCCGCCACGTTTACCACGTCTACACCATCCGCGGCGCGGACCGCGACGCCTGGCGCGCCGAATTGCAGCAGCACGAAATCCAGACCGGCATACACTATCCCGTGCCGGTGCATCTGCAACCCGCCTACGCCGACCTTGGGTATGGGCGTGGCGCCTTCCCGGTGGCCGAACAGGCCGCCGCTCAGGTGCTCGCGTTGCCGATCTATCCGGAAATGACCGGCTCCCAACTGGAAGAAGTTGCCGTCGCGCTGCGTTTGGCCGCAACACGGGCGCACTTGTCCCCGGCGGTGTAGCGAACGTCGCGTCCCTCTGGTACTGTGACCGCGTAGGAGTGTTCGATTGCGGGGCAGCTTGGTAAGCTGCGCGCGGCCCGGAGGGTAACCCGCTTCCCGGCGCTCCAGGCGGGTTGCCAAGCCAATGCCACTCGTTTTTCCACTATTGGCAATGCTGCGGAAGTTGTGGGGCAGACCCCCCGGTCTGCGCGGGACGCCCTCGTCCCGCATCCGGAACAACGG